>Ga0268261_10004097_pt1 | contig 10857 bp, 5 predicted proteins | sample TergutNc150P1_FD_190353 | JGI IMG/M metagenome (GOLD analysis project Ga0268261, IMG submission 190353) | Nasutitermes corniger P1 segment gut microbial community from laboratory colony in Florida, USA - Nc150 P1 (SPAdes) (version 2) | ecosystem: Host-associated > Arthropoda: Insects > Digestive...
CTGAGATCGTGGGTTCGAATCCCACCGGGGGCATGGATATTTTTCTGTTGTGATTGTCGTGTGTTGTCAGGTAGAGGTCTCTGCGACGAGCTGATCACTCATCCAGAGGAGTCCTACGGACTGTGCTGCTTCGTTGTGTGTGATCTAGAAACATCAAGAATGGGTGCTCCATATATATATATGACATTAGTCGCCTAAGGGTTAAATTACAGAAATGTAAAAATATAAAGTATGTCAGAACCAATGCACAGGTATAATTACAATCATATGGGCCAGTGGTTTAGAGAGGACATAAATATGAGTTATTTTGATAAGAATCGGTTAATGTATGATTCATATTTATGTATTTTTTTTGACGTTTGCAAGTCCGTGCATCATCATACGATTCAAATAATTCAACCAACAAGATGCAACAGTTTCACAAGTTAATTACTTTATGTTTATGTGTGGCTCAACATGTTGTGTGCTCCTGATGATGGGCAGGGAGACGCCTGAAACATGTTGAGCCACACATAAACGTCAAGTAATAAACTTGTGAAACTGTTGCATCTTGTTGGTTGAATTGTTTGAATCATATTTATATACTTTTAATATATCAAACCTCTGTATTTAATATATCAAACCTCTGTATTTAATACCCTGCTGATGGCAGAAACTTGCAGGAGTTCATTGTATGTATAAAAAAATTTTAGTATACACTTGTGCCTTTGTTGGTGCCATTATTGTACATACATATATGTAATTAATGCACATATCATGGATTATACAAGATTTTTGAAGGTGGAAGTACATTTATTTGACCAAATTAATTTTGCCATAAGGTTTTATATGATGAGGTAGTAGCATCTGGTATTATGCTGAATGTCTCTTTTGCAGCTACAAAAGCACTGCTGGGTGAACACAGTGAGAAAACAACTGATATCCTTGGTATTTCCGCTGTGATTATCAATGACTTGAAACAAAGGCGCCAAAAAGACTATGAGTTTGATTGGAACAGGGCCCTTCAGGTAAAATGTGGTAGAATGGCGATATGTTACGAACATACATATTGACTCAAGTCTTCATTCTCTTTTGTTTCAGAACCACTGGTAAATACAGCCAGTGGTTTTTACTCATGCTTTGCTCAACACACATAACCTGAGCACACACATACATCATGTCTGTCCATCCTCATGTTTCAACTCTACAGATGCAATGCTGATGCAGTTTTATATATATTAATGGTCCTTACATAAGGCTGTAGGGCTTGTAATTTTAATAAGGTGAATGTAATAGATGTGTGCCGGTCCCAGTGGCCGCGCGGTCCAAGGCGTAGGTCTGCAGCCACTCGCCTACTGAGAACATGGGTTCAAATCCCACCGGGGGCATGGATATTTGTTTGTTGTGAGTGTCATGTGTTGTCAGGTAGAGGTCTCCATGACGAGCTGATCACTCGTCCAGAGGAGTCCTACCGACTGTGGTGCGTCGTTGTGTGTGATCTAGAAACCTCAAGAATGAGGAGGCCATGACCCGCGTTGGGTCGCAGCGCCACAGGAAAAAAAAAAGAAAGAGGGACTTCCATTGATAATCCTTTTATCGGTATGTTTTGTTTTCCGTTATAAACAAATAATTTTGATGTAGGTTAACATTACCAATGTTCAGTGCAATGTTACAAATAGCGCCTCTTGACAATCACAGTATAGATTACATTTATTAGATCTGTGGTACGGATGCGTGTGTACACAGTTCTCATGTTAAACGAAGCAAATTATACATCTTGCTTCAGAGGGTTTTATTTCAAGTCGCGGATTACTTCATGGTGTATTTCTGGTAAAGATTAGGGAGTGTGGGCGTATTGGTTAAATTTCTTGTAACTTTTTTTTGTGTTTTTTGACCGTTCATCTCAATATAATTGTGTAAAGAAACACCAACTTGATGCACAACTTATTCTTAGTATATTTCGTCAACCTCTACATGTTTCGGGCGTATCTAGGCCCATCAACAGGAGGTACAACCGTATGTATACAATAGTTGGTACTTATTATTCTTTTTATATGATTGTCTGTTGTCCTGGTTGGATTGTAAATGCCCAGTGGTCTTCAGTGTAACTGACGTATGTTAATAAAGTTACTGCAGACCATCATTATAGTTTTAAACACTCTTAGAACAACTCATTAAAAATGGATGAGAAATCAGACACTTCGCAACCAACGTGTAGTGTAGCGGCAGTTGCAAGCCAAATACATGTACACTAGTTGAAGTAAGTATACACTAACTATGGCCCATGTATAAGCGTGGAAACTCGTGTTTCTGAGAGCGTATGAGATCATGTTTATAAAGGCAGATGGAATTTTTAATGAAGTTGCTACGGAAGCACTTCATCCTGCGTATAAGGCACTGTTCACGCATTATTAAAACTGCGACACACGACAGTCGGGTGACATTACAAAACAAGAATCACAAACTGTACATGAAAACACTTCATAACACACGTACATACGGTTCCATTATTTGACGTGGTTTGCATTGGCTGCATGCGCAGAGGATGTGTTCGCTGATAGTAACAGGACAGGAATTCAAGGTGTGTTGCGATGAGCTCAGACAGACATGCTGCGCTTGCCTTGAACATTCCTTTCTCATAACTCTACCACGGCTCCCACTTTCCAGATACGAGGTATGCCTAGTTACCGCAAGGCTCAGCTCAGTGACCGCCACTAAAATTAAGCCGGTATTTACTTGGTGTCAATTGTACACTTAGTTGTAGTGGGTGGTTTGAAAAGTTCTCGGCCTCGACCATAGATGGCAACAACATCGGCAAGATTTTTTTCTAAGTTGGTACAACTGTCATAAGCATCCATGTGAAATTGCAAGTCGTTCTATCAAGTAGTTTGTTTTATACAGCTGTCTGAAGCAGGAGTGTTGTCTGTATCCCTTAAAATGGATAAAATTCAGTATCGTGCGGTTATAAAATTCTTTGTAAAAGAAGGTTTAACCCCAAATGAAATTCATTCGAATTTCTTAAACGTTTATGGGGACTCTTCTCCTTCGTTTTCAACAATTAAGAAATGTTCTGCCAAGTTTAAACGTGGCCTACCATCCTTGAAGATGATCCACGTGAAGGACGTCCAAAAAGTGCAACAACACCAGAAATAATTGAACAAGTGCACGATATGATATTGGATGACCAGCGGATGAAAGTGTGTGAAATTGCTGAGACTATAGGCATTTCAAAAGGAAGTGTAGGATATATCTTGCATGAAGAATTGGATATGAAAAAGCTTTGCGCATTATGGGTGCCGCGCTAGCTCACAGCAGATCAAAAACGCACTCGCATGAATATCTCTGAACAGTGCTTGGAGCGTTTTAACAAAAATAAAAGTGATTTTGTGCGTCGATTTATTAGTATGGATGAGACTTTGATTCACCATTACACACCAGAACCCATACAGCAGTCAAACAGTGGACAGAAGCCGATTGTTCAGCGCCAAAGAAGACAAGGTCGGTTCCATCAGCAGGAAAGGTCATGGCATCGGTGTTTTGGGATGCTGAAGGCATTTTTTATTGATTATCTTGAAAAGGGTAAAACAATAACCGGGGAATATTATTCCAATCTTTTAACCAGACTAGACGAAAAAATTCATGAGAAAAGACCCGGTTTGCAAAAGAAAAAAATCATCTTTCTTTAGGACAATGCACCCGCCCACAAAAGTGTTTTGGCAATGGGAAAATTGTTGGAACATCCACCCTATTCCCCAGATTTGGCTCCCTCTGACTTCTGTCTCTTCCCAAAACTCAAACTCTTCCTCGCTGGTCAAAGTTTTTCTTCAAATCAAGAGGCGATTGTAGCTGTAGAGGGGTATTTTGCAGATCTTACGAAGAACCACTAGAGGGACGGGATAATGGCGCTGGAGCATCGCTGGAATAAATATATTAGTCTTAAGGGAGATTATGTTGAAAAATAAAAATAATTTTGAAATTATAAATTAGTTTTTTCATTGTTAGGCCGAGAACTTTTCAGAGCACCCTCGTATTGCAGACACCATACACAAGTTGCCAGGCACTCTACAGCCTCAGTATCGGTCTGAAATGTGGTACCGGACCACAGGACCGCTTGGAGAGAGCACAGCTAATTGGACATGGGTGAAGATGGGCGAGTTACGGGTCTTCAGAACATAACTGTGTGTAAAACGGACTGAACTGGCTCAGGATATGGCCAGTGTTGAGCTTTGGTAGCAGTGATAATGAACCTCTCCCTTCAGGTCACCCAATATCGTTGTGAGATTAAAGTCGAGGAGGCATTCATCTTCAAAACGGGTTGAGACAATATATGCATAGGAATTGTGGTCGGGGAAGCAAGCGGAAACAAACTTCGCAGAAAACGACCACTTGCGAGACCGAGGAGCTGGGAGGATAAATTTAAAGTGGTTCATTAGAGCAAAATGCAGGATTAGGGTAGGCGGATGGAAGGAAATAGCTCAGGATGGTGGCCTGTGGCGGACTATGGCTTTAACGTCGCTGAACCTTGGATCTTGCGACCAGCGACTTAAAACTACTTAAAACTGCATATGAAGCAGTCATTGCCTGTAATGGATGAGGAAGACTGGACAAGACCCCAGCTGAGTTGAATGCCTAAAAAGACAACATGGGACAAGACGATATGCCAGCGATTTGCTCAGTAGTTCTGCAGGTAACCACTGTAAATATGCGTGACGCGGTGTGCTCTAATCCCGTAACCATGGAAACCATCCGCCCTTATAACTTTTCATGGGCATCACAACAGTATGTATACTTTATCTTCATATTTTTCAGTTCCCATGTTTCAGGCCCGATCTGTTGCTGTGGAAGTGACAGTTGTGACATTCAATACACGCACTGAAACTTTCATGTCACGAATTTTCAGTTTTTATGAGCATGCCTTGCTTTGTGCAGTGTAATATAACAAAGTCGGTACGTGTCGAGGTGGATCATAATAGTCCTTTACTTTACTGAGTGATTTGTTTTCAGTTGCAAAAATGGTACAGCGTAAAAGGCAATAGTTATGAGTGATTAATCTGTAAATAGTGACCAGAGGGTCGTGGCCTACTTTAAGGTATATGAGTGGCGCACTTTCCTGGAAGAAGTGAAAAAAAAAATGACGTAACCCTCAGAATATTCCTCCGCTGCTTCTGAAGATTTAACGTGATAGGTTTCCAATACGAAACAGAAATGCCAAAACCTAACCGAAGACAGTCTGTAGAAATTCCGTACAAGCTGAAAATATATATATATAATCATGGCGCCAAAGTTTTTTCTGGTTTTAAGGTACAGGGAACCTGCAATAAATACAACAGTTACAGTACAGCAGCAGCAGTAGCAGCAGCAACAATAAAAGTAAAAAATCAAAGTCCTTCCTCACGCCCTAAAAGTATATAGGGGGAGTGAACGTATAGCTCCCTTCATTCCCAACTTTGGCACTAGATGGATGTGAGTGGTCAACATCAGGCTCCCACCGCTGTACCTCCGGGAAAGATTCGCGGTACCCATTGAATACGAGGCTGTGTGGGCACAGGAATAATAATATTAATAATATTTATAATAATAATAATAGTCTCACATGTTATGTGTCATCCTAATTATTGGCCTGTAAAGGCAAGCATATAGGATGTTAAGGGTTTCACTGGATTAAACTGGCATAGGATATGGACCAGCTATAAGTTCTGATGAACAATGTAATGAACTTTCCATGTTATACAGAATACAGGTAATTTGACTAGGGTATCAAGAACGGCTGCCTTTATCGATTTCGTTAATACGCACTATAAGCTATTCTAGAGCAGTGTATCATCATAATGCCCAGTTGGGATGACTATACAGGCCACCGTTAGTTACTGATGTTAGCTGTGAAGCGGACGATGAAACAAGAAATTCAACTAGCACTTTAGTGAGGAAACCTCTTGATATGCCGTCATATGTCAAGAGTATATAAAGCTAGGCTGACAGTATTACAGGCTGTATATGTGCCAGACCCGATGTCATGGTGTATAAACGGCCTCTATAGCCTGGTTGAGATAATGACTTGGCGGGGCAGGGAGCATGTTTCCTAGTCATCAAAATGACGGAAACATGCGTTTATGAAAGCACCTCGGAGTAGGCGGTTGCTCTCTTTTGGGAGGCCTCAGAGGGTAATATGTACCACTTACTTTGACATTTCAAAAATTCTGTACCGTGCCCATATAGTGTATTTACTGTATGTGTTTCATTTGATCCTCACAAAAACACGGATTATGTCCCTCAAAGTCATTAATTCGTTGATCTTTGTAACGGAGACGAAATGCGCTTTCTGTGAGGTAGGTTTACAGTTAATTATGCGCCCAAATTTGTCGAAGTGACATGAAGAAACACATTTCACTGGGGGGATTAACGTTCCCTGGGATGTGACGCCTATTTCTTTGGTTGGTCAGGTAAACTTGAAGATGGAGACAGTACATATCTCCGAAAGGCTGGTAAAGCCTACCAAGCTACACAGCTACATCCATGGGTGCAAGCAGGGGATGCAAACCTGGCATGTAACTCCCTGGATTAAAAAAAAAAAGAAAGAAACATACCAAAATTAAAACGCTATTATATAGACACTCACAACGCTGAGCAATCAGTAAAAATGTTCTTAAAGGGCTTAAATGTACTTGTAAGTTTGTCAGCACATTTTTTGTCTGCCCACAGCCACATGCCACAGAACAGTAATCGCCACAGAAACCAGACGGTGACACAGACGTGACAGCAGCCATCCACTGCACAACATGATGGCCTTCCTTGCAATTAACATTGGAAAGCTATTTACTAAAACAGTTGAAACACGGCAGCGATTCTCGTTTGTTCACGTCAGCCTTGGAACTGCTGACGAGAAAGCATGCAGCTTGGTATAAGACAGGCCAAATACTATATTTCATTTGTTACTGTACAAGGCTTAATACAAACAGAGCCTCAAATATTCTCGTAATAACGCCAGCCTTTCTGTGAATGTAAAAGTCGCGTATTTTGAGGGAGTCGATTCTGCTGTGTGATTCATGACAGTGGTTCTTTTCCCGTCATACATGGAGTTTTCGCTGTCATCACAACGTCCATACCGGTTCTGGTACACATTCAGCCCCCTATTCTTTGGGCATCCGTGTTCTTCTCTCGGCAGTCAAATTATTGGCGAGAGAAGCTGCCAACTAACCTCAAATACAGGGGCTAAGAATGCGTGGAGTTTTGCTCCTACTCCCTAGATGCTCTCATGCAGTGCTACTTAGAAACAGCCAACACTTACACCATCTCTTGTCGTTAATAAATATAAGAATTATTCCGATCATGTGACCGGAAATAGTGGGGATCTCTCATGGAGTCGCTCTTGAGCGCAAGCAGCAAAAATCAAATGTTTTCACAGAAACGGCAAAAAAACTCCCGGAAAATTCTGGCCACGGCGTGGCTTTTAAAATATGGAACATGATGTGGGTTACTTGCTCTCCGCAAACAAAATGTTCCTGACAGAACGTTCAGGTTGCCTGAGCAGAGGGAATGAGAAACTTGTGCATTTCGAATTTGGTCTGATAACCCTCCTAGGATTCTGTCAGTTCGTTCACTGTATGGAGCAGACTCCGTCTTCAGAAGCTCATAGTGGCACAGTTGCTCAACATTCTGTCTTTATGGAACCTGCAAGTTCATTACCGCGTTCACTGGAGCCCACCAATGGTCACTATGCTGAGCCAGTTGAATCCAGTCAACATCCGTTCCTTTAACATGTAGTTATCCTCTCATCTGCTTCTGGGTCTTCCAAGAATTGTCTTCTCTTCAGTTTTCCGACTGTAAGTTGCTCCCATGCTTGCTACATCCAAGCACAACAGGCCGATTTTATTTTTACAGAGTCGCCATGATTTCCCAGACGGTTTTCACGGACATGCCCCCCCCCCCCCCCATCATGGCCTTCATGTACAGCAAATGGCGACGTTGGCAGATTCATAACAAGCGTCACTATTTCTCGTGTTACTAAAGCAGTGTGAAGTGGAATTACCGTTCTGCCTCATGTTCCTCCCGTTACCGTAGAGACGTTATTCGGTTATCAGGCAACATGCACATGTCTGGCTGTGCAGGAGTGAAACAGGTGATATGAATTCGGCTTGCTGACACCGCACTTCAGGAAACGCAGGTGTTGGGACTGCGCGGTAGGTATGCAAGGCAGTAATGGCAATCGAAATGGTGAAGAGGATGAGTGTAGTAGTAAGAAGAAGTGGAGAATGACAAGAAAGATGAGGACAAGGACACTGGAAAGTGGGGAGTAAGGAAAGGATAGAAGAGTAAAAAGATGATGATTATACAGCACAGCACAGGGGTGACATATGGCTGATACCATGTGATCTGTCCACACCTTCCGATTTGGAGCTTAATTTCACAGTTACATCAGAAGTTGTCTCATACTGAACTATCAGTTGCATTCTGCACAGATTGTCATGATCTTCCGCAATTCATGAAATAACGCAGTGGTGTTACTTCGATAAGGTACCTCGCCATGCCATAGAGTACAAACATGAAATAGTGAACTGAATTTTTTCTTGGCGTGTGAATCCAGACTGTAGGCCTGGAATGTGGTATGACTGCTGGACATTGTGGAATGACTCGAGAAGAGCGAGTAGCTGCTACGAGAAAAGTAGGGGGAAGAATATTTCGACCCGTCGACTGTATCGAGTTTGGACTATGAGGAGGCAGCAAGCAAAGAACAGTTCACAACGCCTAAGACAGACGCGACCAGCCGAGGAAAGTGGGCTGCGACGCATGTAGCACAAACTTTCCCATGCACCTTTCGCGTGTCGGCAGGAAAGCTGCACGCATATTTCAAGGTGGGGCCACTTAGCTTAATCAGTTTGCCTTCCGAGATTGCGGTCATCTGGGATGTGACACAGTGTGGTTAGGTAGATACGTAGCGACGTTTCGGAGGAATCTGCTGTGTTCATCTTCACGGGCGAACCAAGATTGCCCGAAATTGACGTTGAAGTGAAGAGGGTGAGATAGCCACCCTACTTAAGCCGACATCTTCTCCCCACAATCACTTCAGCGTCAATTTGGAATGATTGGCTCTAACCCTGAAGGTGACACCTGCTTCTCCTATACGTGGCCGTCAGCCTGTAATCCTGCGCGGTATCAGAACCCAAAAGACGATAGACTGTGAACATTACCAACCATAGAAACCTGAACATTTATACTGACCGTTAGGGTACTTCGTGCTTTCCGCTAAGGAACTAAATGGTGACAGTGCGCATTAAAATACTAAGTACAGTTGTCATGTGCGGAACCTATATTCATCCGCTGTCGAGTGGGCATACAAAAAACCTCAAGTGTCTATATGAAAGGAGATCGTTTTGCCGCTGTGAAGGTACCTGGAAACCGAGGGGATGGAGAAAATCACATAATTGTACCATTTCCCATCTACTGTGTGGCTGACCAAATCAAGGCGGGTGAGACGGGCGGGGCAAGTAGCACGCAGACACAGACGCGAAATACATACAAAATTGAAGTCTGATAACTTGAAGAGCATTTAGGAGACCTGTTGGAATGTGTTTATTTTATTTCTTGGACGACCTGGTCAGTACCTCCAATTATATAACGTCTATTGAGAGGGTAGTAAGCATAAAATGGTTAACGGACTGAAAAGAACGTGGAACGAAGCGGCGGAAGCCCAATTTGATGTACCGTCGCAATATTTGTATGGAGAGAGAGGAAAAATGCAAAAAATCTCACCCAGATTATTCGCCGGTATCGTCGCTGAGAATGGAACCCGGGATCTCCAGAATATGAAGCAGGATTGTTATTCACCTGACCGCGATATTCGGCGGAAAATTAATAATAAACGCATCTAAGAGAAATTGGGAGTGACGATGTGGCCTGGATTCAGCTTGCTCACGGAGATGCAAAGGGGCGCTTTGTGAATATGGTAATGAATTTTAGGGCTATGTGAAAGTAGGGACTTTCTTGACTGCCTGAGCGGCTATCAGCTGCTTTCAAGACTTTGCACCGTGTATCAATATGCAGTCGTTTGGAGAGATGTAATAAAGCCTCACCACATGCAGATATTTTAAAGTCGCAGTTTTTTGTTTCTAATAAAGTACCGTGACTGCGAGAGACATCATCTGTGGCACATCTCACCGGCTGGATTGCTAGGTGATAATGCGATCATACAGGCCATGACAGTTTCTATTTACACCCTCCCAATTTTCAGTAATGGTTTCTCCTGGGCTAAAGCGGTCGGAGCGTGAACCTTACCATATAAACAGACAACTGACTCATTTCCCACCTAACTTTGTATTGTTCATGGATGTACTTAAACGAGTTCCATCATGCACAACCGTTACATTTCGAAGGTGATGTATTTACATTGTTTTCACAAATCGTTTGCATTTCCTACCAGTTTTGTACGTGTATGTAAAGGAGGGTTATATGGATGACTGCAAACTTTTTATGGGTTCTGATTTAAAGGTCTGGTGATGGCCCGAAAAATGGAGCGAAACTAGTCACCTTAGAAATATATCTGTGTTACGCATGACGGAACTCGCTTAAATACATTTATTAATTCGAGCACGACGGGGATGTGTCACCCAAATTTCGTACTGTTTATTTTAATTTATCAAAAGTATGAAAGCATGTAAAATCTCCCATGAAGTTAGGCGCACTTACGTATTCGTAATCTCAAAATACCATCTAAGAATTAGCACAGAGAGAAGCAGAATCGCACGGCTCACAATGGAGGCTGACACTGCAATAATGAAAAGGAACTACGATAATCTTATTGGTGAAACGTTTGTTCACAGGCTTTTGTTTGGACTGCAGGTGACGTCACTGTATTAGCACAGCCCCCCCCCCCCCCCCCCCCCC
>Ga0268261_10004098_pt1 | contig 10856 bp, 5 predicted proteins | sample TergutNc150P1_FD_190353 | JGI IMG/M metagenome (GOLD analysis project Ga0268261, IMG submission 190353) | Nasutitermes corniger P1 segment gut microbial community from laboratory colony in Florida, USA - Nc150 P1 (SPAdes) (version 2) | ecosystem: Host-associated > Arthropoda: Insects > Digestive...
ATCCAACTGGGCCTTGATACCATACAGACGCACGTGACTACTTGATCAATAATAACAGGCACGATACCTAAGCCAGTTCCCACTCAGACTTGACTACGGCCGGTCACCACATGCGGTATGTACACTCACTATTATATATACATCATTTTAGAGAGTTTTAATGAAATACATTGCATTTCCTACATTGAGAATTAGAATCTTTATTAATTTTAACTACGCCTTTTAACCACAGAGTCTTACAGAATGATTAGCATTGTAATATTTTAATATAGACTATGTATAATATATACAAATCTTTTACCTTATTGCAGTATGTAAACAAGAGGCTGCAAATACAGTTAGAGCTCCTGATGATGAGCAGTGTAGCGCTCAAAACATGTTGAGCCTTTAATGAATGGTGGAATAATAAATTCTGTTACAAGGTTGCATCTTGTTGGTTGTTTCCACTGAATTCTCTTGTAATGTTTCTACTTTAAAATAATTAATTATACCCTAGTTTAAAATGTTATTTTTTCTCATACTTTTCTTCATTTCTTCGTACTCAGTATAAATTAAATCTCTACTCTTCATTATCGATGAAGTCAACATGCCTCTTTGTACTCCATATATCAGGACAGGCAGTGATATATTTCTTATACAGTCACACAAATGTGACCATTCTCACATTTCACAGGTACAAGCAGAGGCATAAAGTGGCTAAAAACATTCCCCCCCTTGCCCCCCCCCCCACCAAGTTACACTTATGGTTACAAGTAATGTATGTTAAGAGTGTGATAACATTTTACAACTCTACATTTCATCTATTTTGGTTTCCATAATACTGTAATTAAACTATTTTAGGAATATTTCTATTCCAAGACTGTGCAAGGATTTCTCATGTCAGATATTACAGAACATACACTGGTGCTCCTATATAAAAAACTAAATCACGCTTCTTTAGCATATATCATCTAACGAGTCCCTGTACTTAACCTTTATCCTACTTGGATCAGTATTTAAATTTTTGCACGTGGTTTATGAAAAGGTATTACTGGAACAGAAAAAGATAAAATAAACAGCATTTGGTGGAAAATAAAACAGAGATTATGCAGAATGTCTTAAAAATGCAATGAATTAACTTCTTGTTGCTTAAATGTATAAAATGAATTTCTAGGGGTGTTTTCCTACGTGTGTTCAAAAAGCAGGCCTTTAAAAGGTTAAGCACCATGCATGAATATGGGGGGAGCAGAGGCAAGCTCATTAGACTCTTAACCTCAGCACCAGATGGGGTGAGTGTTCAACTTCATGCCACTACCAATTTATCCCCACAGAAAGATTCCATCTGGGGGGACTAATAAGACAGTTTCGTTATTAGATGGTTAAACGCATTTAAATTTGAGTTTATTCAGTGGATGCAGAAAAAAGATGTCACAAGATTGGAAACACAATAAAACCTGAATTTACTTCTTTTGGAATTTGCAGCTTATTTCTGACAATAACTGATAGCCTCCTGTAGCAATTGCTGAACTGTGATATGCAACAAATCAAATAATACCTTTTTACAGCTTCTAAATGTTCCTTGTTAAATTCTTTGTCACTTGCTGAAGACTTAGATTGCTGCTGGTGTTCCTTATGTTGTGGTTGTTCATCCGATTCTTTCTTCGAAGCTGCACCAATTAAAAAAAATTAACAACAGCAATAGCATTAGCAGTAACAACAGCAACAGCAACAGCAACAGCAACAGCAACAAGAATTCAATTCAGTATAATTCAATTCAGTTTATTAACATGGAAGCTTGACAGTGCAGGGCCAATTAAAATACCCACTACAGATATACCACAATCACCACCAAGCACAACAGCTAAACATGTAACACAATGGTCCCAAATAAAGTTTTACAGAAAACTTTGATTGTGTTGACTGGTAATTATGTGTGAAAGCACAAACATTTTTGGCACTAAGTTTTCATTCAACTGACAATCCTTACCATCCTGTTCAAATTCTTTAATGAACGCTGTTCTTAAACAGTATATGGATGACATGCAAACTTACCACGTCGCTTCCTTGGTTCACCCTCTTGTTCTGCTTGAGGCTGAAATGTTTTTAACTGTTCAAGAAGATCTGAAAAATCAGCAAATGACAACATTAATTAATTTTAACCAAACACTGGACAGTGATGAATGCCCCATTTTAAAAAAGGGAATGGTTTGGTGCACTTGTTCCATTAATGGTATCACTACAATTTGCAGTACGGCTACAAAATACAATAAACTCAAATTCAATAAAGTGCTGGAGAAATGATTATATCTAGTAACTACACATTAGCTTCAAATTATGGAAAACATAATACTGTGAGTTCCTCAAAATGTCTTTCTATGTGGCAAATAAGAAACAACTCTGTTTACTTATTTATTTGTGATTTCTTTTAATGTTTCTAATATTAAACAATAATCTGGGAAAGGAAATGGAAGAGGTGGCCCAATCTAATGTCCTATCCTGGAATGTTCCTGCAGCAGCTGCCGAAAATCATGACAAACCTCAGCCAGTATGGTCAGTCCTGGCCAAAAAATAAACTAAGAAATTCCAGAATGCAAAGTGTCTTGTTCTGTAATTCCTCTAACTGAAAATATCACACTTCAAACCAAGGTACATAAAAAAGGACCAATGTTTAGAGTCAATATTTATAATACTGACAGTACTACTGACCATATAAAGATAACACTGATATTGATGAGGCAAAATACTGATACATGTTTCCCAGACAATCAATAGGGAGTAACAATGTATAACTGTATACGAGTAGGCCTACTGTAAAGACTTGTTAGTGTTGCATCAGTCACCCTGGAGTGAGTATATTGCTAAACATACATCAGTGTTAAAAAAGGCATGTGACATTTGTTTGTGTTATATACATGAATGCTTAACCCGCATTTGCTGAGCTTGTGGAATGTCAAGGGATCCAATAATTAGTACTCAAACAAGCACAAAAACTGCAGTGTACAAGGGATTAAACTACTGGTGTTCACAACAGAAATGAAGAAAGACATCTCACATCAGAGTGTAAAAAAGAAAATAGATTAAAGTTTCTATTAACGAACTATACAGAGCAATGGACAAAAATGGAAGACAACAAGTACTTCTGGCATCTTCCTGAACCACTCTTTAAGCCAGCTCTTCTTCACTATACTTCTTCCCACTGCAAAATGAAAATGACAGCAACACAAGCTTTTCCACAAGATTATGAATGATACCACTTACTTAAATGCATATTTTGGAGAAAATATACTGAAAGTGTAAAGTTCATAATTATATCACTACATACACATTAAACACTGACCATGTAGATCATCCTTAACACTTCAGTCTATGCAAAACACTTTTGGTCTTTTGCACAACAACCTCAACCCTCTTCTTTCAAATGGAATATACTTTAATTTCTGCTGCCTGGAATGTTCAATATATGCATGCTTGTTGGGAAAACACATAAGTTAGAGTTTTCCAAAAGCTGGCATTTAAGGAGAGCACAGTAAATTTTTCTATACTATGTTGCGTACTAAGTGATTCCTTGAAAGGCAGTTTTCTGGAGGGTATACTCCATAGCAAACCTGGTCGACTATGCCCTAACCTAAAATGTCAAGAGATTTAAAATGTTAATGTTTAATATGTTTTCCCGTATCTGTACCATTTTGTAAAAATAATGTTTACTTCAGAAACTAAAAGTCTGTGTTCTGATAGAGCAGAACAGACGTCAAATATGAAGAAATGTAGTAACCTTGGCTTACCTTTCGCCTTCTGTGTTGGGAATAATCTTTCTGCCTTAAGCAAAAATTTCTCTGCTTTGTCCTTTTTACCATCCAAAATAAACCTTTCAGCATATTCAATACACCTTTCCGCTTCATCTTTGTTCACTTCCATCATTTTCCTCCTTCCGAACAAACGTAAAACCTCAAACTACAAAAAATTGATGGCAAACTTGTGTCTTCCTGACGTAACAAGTCGTAGTGATGACAACCAATAGTGTGATCTGTTCGTCTGAAACTTAAGCAGACGATTTACCATTTGACTACGCACGTTTCTATCAAAGAAAATGATTTACAATAATATATTCAACAACAATAACATTTGTTAAACTCTGTATTAAATGAGATAATAAGAGCATGAGCAACATAGAGCTTGACATGTAATAAAAGATATATGATTTGTTGTCTGACTCCAGTAGTGCCTTCACGCAATTTTGTGTGGCAGGTGGAATGATTATCCTGACTTTGTTTCCGTGGTGGAGGAAACCTGGTCATACACTCTCTGATCCACGATAAATGGATTAGTAATCCGTGCCACTGTGATAAATCATCCATGCCACCAGAAATGTGATTCTCTTAACGAGGATAAAACGTAGTTGTGTTTTTCCTTTTCTGTTACCGACTTGAGGTGGTAGTTCGTGGTTCTTCATACGCTAATTGTAGCTGAAAATTATCTGACACGTTCAACTGCAGTGGCGCTTGGACCTTGCCGAGATTCTAACGAATACTCCTATCCGGATTATTTCCTCGATTGCGTCGGTTTGTTCTGACAGTAAATTCCACGTCTTCGATTATGTATCGCTAAGACTTTATTACATTACACTACATTCTGTGTCGTGCTTAATTGCAACACAGGTTTTATCCCAGCTGAGATGGCATAGATACTAGCAAGGCTACCAGGCGTCCCCTTTTCTCCGGACATGTTCTTTTCCACCCAAAAATACCCATCCAGGCTGGTTTCTTAAATTTTTAGAAACATCCGTTTTTTTACTTGAGATGTTATAAGCTTTTGAATACTTTAATGGCACGAAAATGTAAAATTGTTTATAATACCTTTTAAAGCAATATATAATTGTAACATCAATGGTCGACTCAAGTATGAAAACATAATTCTGAATACAGAAGTCGACCTATAGATTGTCTCATAAAACTTCGCCATTATTCGTGAATGTCTACCTGAATGATAAGGACGGGGACCAGAATTTTATGTTTTGTTGATTGTGCATCGTTGTATAATCTTGTAAATAAAACCAACCTGGTGCACAATTGTTCTTGTATGTTTATTACTACTATTCTCTACGTGTTTCGAGCAACTACGCGCCCATCATCATGATAAATAACTGTATAAATTCGACACCTGGTATTTGTCACTGTGTGAATGACCGTTTGATATGTCACAAAGGATCCTGCATACCAAACTGTCATCCACACAGAGTGACAAATACAAGGTGTCGCATCGATAAAGTTATTTCTCCTGATGATGGGCACGTAGTTGCCCGAAATATGTAGAGAACAGAAATAAACATACAACAAAAATTGTGCATCAGGTCGGTTGTATTTACAAGACGGGTGCAAGGTTTACGTGCCATCTCTCAAAAAGACCGTGCACTCGCATGATGTCTGCTTTAAGCCTGAACGAGTTTGCACCAGTTCAGTGGTTGAAACGGAGTTGGAAAACGCAGCTGTGAAAGACGTGGTTGCGGAGAAAAGGCAAGAAGATGACACATTGTCGGAGAAATCCCTCGAGGTGGAGGTGGAGGAAGAGTTTTCCAGGAACACAGGACGACTAATACGCACGGCCAAGCGGCCAATGTGGATGAGCTCAGGAGAATATATTCTTCCACCGGCACGCACTGCTATTACTGGTGGTGGAGATTCGTTACACTGGAAAGCTATCAGTTCCGCGCAAGAGTAGGAGTGAGTTAGAACCATGAAGAAAAAAGTGGATGCATAGGTGGAAAATGACACTTGGGAGTTGTCTGTCCGAAGAATGTAAAGGTCATCGACAACAGCTGGGTGCTTAGAACTGAGCTGAATGTTGATGGTTTAACTCAACGGCTTCGCGCTCGACTGGTCGCGAAAGGACATGTGCAAAAAGTAGGCATTGATTACGATGAAAACTTCAGCCCTGTGGCACGCTACGACACAGTACGCGCTGTGCTTGCAGTTGCTGTTCTGTAGAGGTCGCAGTTACGCCCGTTTGATATGACGACGGTATTTCTTAAGGAAGGGTACATGCATCAACCAGAGGGGTTCGACGATGGCAGCGGTCGCGTGTACAAGCTGAAGCGAAGCCTGTACGGTTTCAAGCAAGCCCCTGGGCGATGGAATCAGCGTTTGTAGACTTCATGAGGAAACGGAGACTGAAAATTAGTACAGCGGGCCCATGTTTATTTGTGAGCCAACGTAATAGCAAGAAGCTGTCATTTTCTGTATGGATGACGGCTTGTTCACGCGGAATGATGAAGTGAGATCGATGTGTTTACTGATCAGTTGCATCGTAACTTCAAGATTACGACCGGCACACTCAGCAATTTCCTGGAAACGCAGAAAGAGCAACGTCAGGATGGGATCTTCGTGTGCAATTACATCAAAACTGGACAGGTCCTTGAGCAGGTACCACTGCGCCATTCGTGCTCCAATCTTTCCCTCACCAACACTAGTGTCGCTGCGGTCCGTACTTCAGGTTTTTGGTTATCCGTATTCCGTTTTCGCGTGTCTCCGCCTTTTCCATGATAGACCCACAATGCGAACAAAAGAACCTTGTGCACAAAAATAAAGCATACGGCAACAAATTACTGTGAATGCAATTACGTGGTAACAAAAAATAAATGCGGCCACTAGTATGGAGAAATCACAAGACGCGCATTCAGATCCAAATATGTACGTGAATTATTCTATACTTTCTATCGTGTGATGTATACGAGTTCCAACTCTTTCATTGTTCAGTATATACATTAAAGAACGTAGGCAGAATAATTATGAATTCATAATGCACTTGTCTGCGCAGAAAAGCTACCAAAGCCGTCGGTATCACCGAAACCTGTTCCATGCCGCCCGCTATGAATGTATTTTAAAGACAATGATTTTCGTCACAAAATATTGATACTTTATATGACCATGTTACAGGACGTGTCTAACTTGTATCAGACAGGGAAAAGAGTATACAGAGCCTTGATGACCTAGGACAGCTTCAAAATATGACGACTAGTGTTCTGACCACTAAGTAACATTTCCATTCCTATTGTTTTTTTTAACAGACACAAGGAAGTATGAGGGATATTTGAAGGCTTAGGGTTATTTCTGAAACAATGCTTTAATCTCTGGGTGTAATCAGGATCGAAGATAATCTATTAGAACATGAAAATACGATCTAAATGTGGGCAAGGAAGCACGTCGATGTCTCGTACGCTTGAAAACTGTTGGTCGGTTCACAGCGGGGTCCGCGTTAATTACATTATAGGGAGATCGTACCTTGCAAGCAGCCGTTGTGTTTTATCCATAGAACAATGGCACACTCAATTAAATTGGCACCGAAGAAGACCAAGTCTTCGGCAAAGAAACCCCGAATAAAGTCTGTTTAACAGCGTACTTCGGAGATGGTGGCGAATGCCATAAAGAATTTGAATTAAGGAGGTGGCTCTTCTCTCCAGGCCATCAAGAAATACATCGCAGCAAATTACCAAGTGGATACTGAACAATTGTCTCCGTTCATAAAGGAGTATTTGAAGACTGCCGTAGCTGCTTGGGAGTTGGTGCAGACTACAGGCAAGGGAGCTTCCGGCTCTTTCAGGTTGGCAGCTGCAAAGAGTAAGAAAGCTGCTGTGTCTACTGCACCAGTTCGTCGGCGTCGGGAACTTTCATCTGCCCCAAACCTGAATTAACCAAATCCGCCTAAAGTTCAGAGGGCCAAGTCACCGCAAAAATCTGCTGTGAAGTCTGCAGCCATGCCTAAGGAGTCGACGTTCAAGGCTAAGAATGGGGCGCAGATGCCTACAAAGAAACCGAAAGCCCCACGAACTAAAACCCCAGCGAAGCCCAAGTCACCAAAGAACGCAAAAACTACAAGGAAGTCAAGAGCTTTGTAGTCACAGTTAAAAAAAAATAAAACGGCCTAAATAAAACGGCCTTTTCAGGGCCAAAACTTGGTATGCAAAAGGAATAACAATTTGTCTAAAGCAGTGCTTCTAGAATTTAAGTTCCTTGCTGAACCCAAGCTGGTTTTCTGTTATGCTTAAAAGTAGAATGCAATGCTGCAGATTAAAACAACTGCAGAAGTTCTATATTGCGGGGGTACAATATGTAATTAATTACTGTAACCCTAGCTGCGTCACTGAATTTTGGTATCGTTTATTACGGACTGAAATAACTACTACGAAAAATTCCATCATTCAATGAACGTAATTTCAGTATAATTGGGGTGATCGAAGAATCTGGGTGTTTGTGTGTGTTTTGCGAGTACCGTGGAGAATGAGATGTGCACTTAGTAATTTCTGCGCATGTTAATGGTTAATATTTTAAACGTTTCTTGTACGATTCATTGTGGTACGATTCATTGTGATACAATTATACAACACCAACAAAGTTATAGTGTCTCACATTTTGAGAAACTCTATGCATGTCTTAAATAATTTTTAATTTTACGAATTATATTCTCATGTTTTAAGCATTCACATTATAACTTTTAACTGCCATATTTTATGATAACGAGAAAAAAACTGACTTGAAGCCTGAGTACTGCGTGACTGCAGCACATTGAACACGGCTCCCATTGTAACCCGGCTTTTCGTCAAAGACGAGAGTTTTACATTATTGAGAGATACGTGTAGCTAAAAAAAGCGAAATTTTTAATACAGAAAGTAAGGAAGTGAGGGATTTGAACACTTGAATTCGCCGGTCCCGCACCGAACTTGTAACTCCCTGAAGATGGCTAGGATATACGCCCGAAGCATGTGTAGCAGCTTTATATAATGGGTACAAAAGGATTCTAGTTAGAGCTGAAATTTACGTGAATTCGGTATAGCGCCGAATTACGTTCAATCAACGCCAAAATAATGTGTGACGACATGGATAAATGTTCTATGGCCCGTGCTCACGGCATGGTAAATAAAGAACTAATCAGTACCTTCACTGTGGTCTAGCTAAACTGCAGTAGTGCACCGTGAAAGATTAACTTTGGTACAGAACCAAGTTTGGACCGTTTATGCTACCCACGTTACAATTTTTACCTTGTGTATTTTTAGGTTATGTCTTAATATAAAGACGAATTTATTCATCTCCAAGTTTTGTTCGACCGTCTTAGGTTGGGTTCGGGAGAAATCAGTATTTTTACCAATATGTTGTAACCAACACGTCATGTACTGAATAGTTTATTATCAAATTGAGTTCACCAGGCAGTAAAAACGTACTAACACTATATGAATACCAGTTTCGTTCGAGTATTTTCTGGTTACATTTTTACACAGGGCACAGCTGTGAGCAGAAAGACTGGGCATTTCCTGCAGTGCAAGGCAAACAAGAAAATAGTCTAGGCAGTATGTATGCAGCAGTCATTTCTCAGAGACTGTTTTCATTTCGCCTTAAAAACACGCCTGTACAGATTCAAAGGTTCAGGTCTTTGTACAGTGGTCTGAAACTCCTTGAGTTTTTAAACCAATGAAGAAGACCTTCATTTCCTGATACCTACAAAAATATTTATATATATTTTAGGCAGTGAAAATATATTATTTTACATTATATTTGCAACTGAGCAGAAATATATATGAGAAAATATAATGTAAAATAATAAAGTATATAGCATAGGCAGTATATTTAGTGGGTTTGTAATGATTTTGTAGTTGGCAGGGTTGTGGAGAAGAGTGCGTATGGTGTAGCAGGAGGCTATTTTGCCAATGTCATGCTATATAGTTCAATAAATTATCACCAGCATAAGAACAACGCAGGGATATGCAGATAGATGTACAGTGCACATATGTTACTGTAATGATATGCCAGTGGTAGGCATTACTGGGACAACTGGAGAGCTATAAGATTAGGCAGATCTGGGACAATACAGGCAAAATGATAGGCATGATTGGGGCATGTTTACAGCTGTAACATCAGGGACAGAGTGGGGTTGACACTGCCAAGATGACAGGCAGTAATGGGGTGTCTGTATATCCACAGTCATAAGCTGTAAGAGGGCCATTAGTATAAAATGTATGATAGGAGGGAACTGTTATGTCTGAGTAGTGTAGTGTCTACAGCAGGGGTGCAAATGTCGTGGAGGCTAGGTCACTGTGGTTTTGCCTAATGTCCGTGGGTCCTCAGTAAGGGAACTACTTCATGTCAGCCTTCTGGCACATAGAATTTTGATGTGGCTATTAGAGTTCTGGAAAATTTGCAAACCCCTTGCCATAGGATGTTATCTGCATGTACAGTACATTGGCAGTATCTGCAAGTTGCAATATAGGTACTTATAAAGGCATGTTCATACTCAGGACATATACACATATTTACAGGGGCTTCTGTACAGTTTTTGATACAGATATTTGTACAGGTATGTCTATGCATACTGTTTTGTAGGTGTGCTGTCGCATCTTCTACAGGGTGTTAAAGGATTGTACAGATGTCAACTGGAAACTGTTTGACAATGCAGACCTTGGCTTGGCTCCTTATGGTCTGGCTCAGAGCAATCTGGTTCGTCGCAGTTATTTTGACACTGGATACGCGAATTTAAGATAAATCACATATTTAGCGCTAGATTATATGAAAAATCTCGTCTTGCATTCAATTAAATATGGTATGATGCAAATTGACTTGCATCACAGACATGATTTCTATTGAGCAAAGTGTGTTCATTGTCAATATTTTTGCAATGTACAAGTGGCATGGGAAAATGTTGCCAGAAGTTTTGTAAAAATATACCACATCAACAATGCTGTATAAAACAGCAACATACAGAATAGCCATGCATGTCTTGAAGCTTTCATTGCAACAAAACTCAATAAAAGTTTTTATGGTACAGAATAGTGTATAATATAAATTGATACGTGGCTTAAATTAAGTAGGAATATAACAAAAGCAAAATAATGGATG
>Ga0268261_10004099_pt1 | contig 10854 bp, 7 predicted proteins | sample TergutNc150P1_FD_190353 | JGI IMG/M metagenome (GOLD analysis project Ga0268261, IMG submission 190353) | Nasutitermes corniger P1 segment gut microbial community from laboratory colony in Florida, USA - Nc150 P1 (SPAdes) (version 2) | ecosystem: Host-associated > Arthropoda: Insects > Digestive...
TGGGTTCGAATCCCACCGGGGGCATGGATATTTGTCTGTTGTGAGTGTCGTGTGTTGTCAGGTAGAGGTCTCTGCGACGAGCTGATCACTCGTCCAGAGGAGTCCTACTGACTGTGCTGCGTCGTTGTGTGTGATCTAGAAACATCAAGAATGGGTGCTCCATATATATATGACATTAGTCGCCTAAGGGTTAATACCACATATTAGACCTATATCTACATCCTACTGACTTTGTTTAGGAAACACAATTCATCTGTCTTCAGTAAACGTAAAAAATCAATATGAAAGAACATTCACAGGAAAATTGGTGTCAATTAACATGATGCAAACTGGCTGACACTTGTACTTACGTAAGCCTGCGGGTGTACTGTAGTGTATTTTCTTATGGGGAAATGTTTCACAAGTGTACTGTAATTCCAGAGATCTCTGTATGTCATGTATAAAACACGTAACACATTTCGCTTGGGTATTACAATTTAAGTAATGCATCTACGTATGTTACACAGTCAGTAAAAAGTGGACAGATACATAAACAATCAACTGTTTTTTTTTGTACCCAGATGTAACCACAATGTGTAACATTTTGATCCTTATTATATTCAGCACACAGTACTTCCCTACCATTAAACATTTCATGTAGTAATAATAACCATCTGTATAAATGTATTGTTAATACACTGGTACACATGTGGACAAGCGAATATATATGTGGATGGACACAGCTTCCCCAGGTTGTAGGTGAAGTTGTACCTGTGGATTTCATTAAGGCATATGAGAGAGAAGAGGTATAGCTCCACTCATTCTTAGTCTTGGCACTAGATGGAGAAGGGTGGTGAGATTCATACCCCCAACATCTGAACTCCCCAGGGATAAATCCCTTAGTACCAACTGAATAGGATGATTTGGAGATAAGAAAACTAAAAATTATTGTACCTGCCAGGAGTCAATTGTTTCCTCAGTTGCACAGCTTTTAGCTTAGTCACTGTACTGAATGTGCTAAGGGCTTCCCTCTAACATACTGTGTATCAAGTATGAATGATCCAAACAGATAAACTGCTACCTAGTCTTGTACAACCATTAGAAGTTTGCGTACTCACGTATCTGTCATTTCATACAAACAAAGGTTCAATCTATACACAACTCTTATTTTATTTCATTTGTTAAGTAGCTAAATGCTTTGACCCTATATGCAAATTATCATCAGGCTTCATATAAAAACAGTATATAAATGGTAAAAAGTGCATATTATATTATATTATACACTATGATTACAAAACCTCATAATTTACAGTTCTTATAAATATGGAGGTTTATTTTAAAATATTATTAAAGTTGAATTAAAATACTTTTAACAAAAATAAGAACAAACAAACAATAATAGCTATTGTAAATAATATTAAAAAAAAAAAAAGAAACAAAGAACTGTAAATTATGAGATATCACAATCCTAGTGTACAACAAATTATGCACCCTTTATCTTTCACATTTTACATACTGTTTTTAGGCAAAGCCTGATGATGATCTGTGTACAGGATCCAAACATGTAGCTGAACAACTGAAATAAAATAAAAGAGTTGCATTTCAGAGTGAGCCTGTGCTTGTACCCAATAACGGACACAGCACAACAGGATGGCAAACATCATCGTACGCATCTGCCATGAATAAAGGAATATACAGCACTTACCAAGGCACATCTTCACTCAAATGAACGGCTGTTGCAACACGCACCATGATGCTAATGACAAATAGGATTACTGAACAATTTTGAAGTGAGCACAATTGGCCAGTAAGGAAACAGTAACTGCCTGAAGCTAAGACACTTAGAAGAAATGGCAGTCAATACTCTCTGCATGATCCTGGGATATGTCTCAGGATATGGTGTGCTGGAGCTGCAGGGGATGAGTCACAGGCTGCTGGTGGTGATGGTGGATCACATGGGGGATGGTCATGGATGTAGGTGTGGGAACTGTCGTAGATGTACTGCTATCAAGGCTAGCCGCCTGGCTTAACTCTGCCTTCACACGTTTGGCAATGTGTGTCTGGGCATGCTTGTGGAGATGGTCCTTGCGAGAGAATGCCTTGCCACACTCGATACAGGAATGGTTCTTGTTTCCTGAATGGATCACATAATGTCTTGTTAGGTGCTCATTGCGTTTGAATCCCTTCATACACACTGTACATACAAACGGCCGTTCGTCACTGTGGCCACGTTTGTGCTGGTCAAGATGCTCCTTTCGTTTCAAACCTGCCCCACAGACATTGCACACAAAGCGTCGCTCCTGTTTATGCCCAGCCAGATGCTGTTCCAACATATCCCTATCCGGATATGCCATGTAGCACTCAGGACAGCAAAATAGTGTTGAACCATCCAATGCCGTTGACAGGCGAATTTCTCCAGGCTTTGGGCGTGGAGGTTTCCTAGCAGATTTCTTCTTTTTCTTTTTCTTTGGTGATACAGCAGGTAGTCCTTCTTGGCCAGCAGCCATACTTCCTGCAGCTGCCACAGGCATGTTCTCACAGTCTCTCTTGATTTCTGACACTGCAGCCACTGCAACATTATTTGTCTGGTACTTGAAAAACTGCTGAAGGCTAAGTGGGATTGTCGAAGGCTGCAGTCTTGCAAGGTAGTCTGCCATTGCAGACCCTTGCTGCTGCAGCTGTATTTGATGACACTCCAAATGACCACTGCCATTTGTCATGGGGCCAATGCTGAATGGCACTTGGAGTCCTTGTTTCTGGTGATTCTGCTCAGCCTCACTTGTGGAGGAGGGGCCTTCTATGTCCGACTTTGAACAGTCATCACTATCATCTTCACTATCTCCTGACTCCTTATCTCGCTTGGATACTTCTAGCTTTGGCTTGATGTCCTCTTCTCCCTTGCACAAATCCTGTGGCTGCAACTCTGACTCATCAACTGTCATGGTTGACACATTCTGCATCAGCTTCACTGGCCACACTGTTTGAGCCACAGCTGGAGCTCCAGATGTCTGTGTTGACTGGACAGTCAAGATAGCTGTAGAATTAACAGCTGGGTTGGGATAAGGGACATTTAATGTTGTGATGTTTTTCCCCGTGTCACTGAAATGATGCATAAAAGGTACTTCACCCCAACCAAGTAGAGCTCCATGTGGATGATGGTACTTTGTGCCACCTGTAGACTGGTTGACCATGGCTGCCAACTGATGTTCATGCTGCTGCTGTTGTTGCTGATGATGAACATGTTGCTGTTGAACTGTAGTGATACCACGAGCAGCTACAGGAACAGTAACATTTACAGCTGACGTAGTAATGGACACAGGGATTCCTTGGATTGGGTTACTATTTCCACCTGGGGAAAGAAAGTTTGCACCATTGTGCTCAGGCCGTATATACTGTACTGTTCCATCAGAGGCACTCGTTACCAACATTGTGCCTGCCTGAATTTGTTCATTGGTGAATTTGGCTGCTGAAAACTGATGCATTGCAGGGAAGTGGCCTCCAAATGGTGGGAAATTCATGGCTGCACCTAAAATAGTGACCAACAACCCGCTCTTTATCAAAAGCATAGAATATGTTTTAATTATCTTTACAGTTACGAGGTTAGGTTATTGTGAACAACAAACTTTTAAGTATATGCACATCTGGCGCAGTAGCTGGGTCAAGGTACTAATCACTTCCGATAAGCACGGAAACTTATTTCAGCACCAAAATAATTTCTTTTGTTGTTAATGTGACCATACATGCCTACGACATGCAACACATTTATTTGCAAAAGTATGGAGGCAATTTCGTACATATAAACATTCTTACTCCATCGAATTTCAAACGTTCGTATTACTTACATTTACATTAACTGCCTTTTGTTATTTCATACTAAATCAACAACATAATATTGGCAGACTGTAACAATTTAAACTTCAAAACATACACACGGCGAACAACATTTTACTGTTAAATTACAGCGACATATGCTCCCAGGATGTCCAACGTGTCCAGAAAATTTCCCTATGTCGTAACATACACTACGATCACAGAAAATAAAATGAACGTTCAAAACGTATAATGCGAAGTTAATGAATTAAATGATTTTGGGATTATTTCCGATAATATTAGCTGCTCATGTACAACATTCATTACAAGATGCACGCTTCAGAATACGAAAAAACTTCCCTGTTGGATCCCATAGAATCAATTTGAAATTTCCATTGTGTAGTGTGTGCGAAAACGAAGGTCGAAGGTGGTGTTCAGGGGAAGATAATAAAGCACATACTTTACTACCAGTTATGAAGTCTCCATGTAGCCCAAAAATAGTCAAATTGCGGGAAAGCAATCGCATACTTCTCGACCAGCTCGAATCAAACTCCATTCTGTTAGAGCGTAGATTGAAGACATTAAAACGCTTCGCTAGGTAGGTTATGTTGAACCAGAATATTCAACCATTTTGTGCGTTTTTGTAGGTAGTCCATTTTTATGTAGTAGTACACCGGAATTTTAGTTTCAGAACTGTGAGATACTCGGATAAATCATGGCAAGCTCTCCCACCATCACCCCTGAAGAGGAAGTACGAGGCTTGGAAAACAAGAAATTACTCCGGCCAAGTGGCGGCTTCTGTGAATGCAGCGTTGTACAGTTTAAGCTCTAGCAGTTCAGATTTACAGGAACTTGACACAAAATATACACAAACTATGGAAGATATTACATCGCCATCGAAACGTATTAAGCAAAATTCCCCAGATGTATCAAGGCCCATAAGCAAAGAAACGCAACTTTGTGAATGTCAGAGCCCACAAAAATCATGCATTACGAGTGATTTAACAGACAATGAAAACGTTTGTGAAGACTGTTACTGTGAAGGTTTTCCTGGCAAGGATACAACTGACTCAGATGTAACATCACAAGACAGTGATGGATCCATGCACTTGTCACGTACTGGCAGTGGTCATCACAAAGGCCAAGAGCCTCCAGAACTCCATTCATCAAAGTGTAGCAGGAACAATGGCGTTATAGACAATGAACAAAGGAGAAAAACTCTAGAGCCTTTGCGTACAATAATTGATTATTCTCCTAAATCATTATTTTTGAGGAGAATGAAGGAAAGATCTCAGACAGCTGGTGACCTCATTGCTCCAGGGAAGATAAGAAAAACTTTGACAAAGCCAAGCTCTATGATACCACCTAAGAAATTACAAACTAACCCCACAAAATCTACACAATGCAGTCAAGATAAGGCTAGCCCACTCAAGTCTCCTCATTCTGTCAGACACAGCTTTGGCCATGGCAGTCATGAACTGATCTCCAATGAGAATCAACAATGCACCACTGAACAGCCTCCACACTGCAGCCCAAGGTGCACATATAAAGAAGATTTGGAGCTTAAAAACAACAGGAAACATGTCTGCCATAAGCAACATTGCCACTGTTGTGTCCAGCAGAACATTCAGTTCAGTAAAAGGTTTCCCACCAGCACAAAAGAGAATGAAGAAGCAAAACTGGTAGATGAGGTTAGACTCTAATGTTATGAATCAAAATATAGTTTTAAAGAGTTAAAGCTTTCATGGTGACTAAAGTGGTGACCAGCTGCATGAATGTGGCACAGAAGTCAAACATTCTGGAGATGTTTCTCTCCTGCTTTTAATTCTTCTTCTTCTTTTCTTCTTAGATTGCACTACAGTCCAATGCAGACCTTCACCTCCTTAATGGACTTCTCCCAGTCAGCTCTTGTTCTTGACCTCTCTTTCCAGTTTTTAATTGTTTATCAATATCTGTTTGTACACAGTTCCATCATCTGTTTTTTGGTCATTCTCTTAGTTGATTTCCATGGGGATCTGTGCCTTACTTACGGAATAATGATGATGACAGAGGAGGTCTTTGTAGTGTTTAGACTTCTGGCCCAGATTGACATTACAACTTACTAGGAAAGACTGTACTTAAGTGTGTTCCTGTTGCATGGTTTTATTTGCCAGGATTATGGTGATAAAATTTTTAGAAACACAGAGCTAAATTTATCATGCCCCGGAGCATATGGAGATGTATATATATATGTTGTGCATATGCATGTGTGTGCATCTGTGCATGCACACACACTGATACACATACCTCTGTTCCCCCATATACCTGCATAGTGTGGTGCTTAATTACACAGTGACAAATCTCCCTTTCTATGTTTAGTAACTTTTGTTTATTAGTGCATTGCCACATTTGTTTTGTGTTACCATTGCTACAGAAAATTTTGAATGTCACATTATCATGTCATAAATTACGGAAAGTCCAAACATTGTCCACTCTCAAATACTTACTGCAGATAACGAAATACAGTACCACTTAATGGACATCATACCCATGCAGGGCAGTTGTAGGAGAGAGAACGTACATGTATCTGCATTGCCATCAAGACATGCATTCATCTCCATATCCTTTTTATGAATATAAATGCATTAATTTCTGTGCTGTTTTGTTTCAAAGCAGGGACTCGCCAATCCAGAGACGTCCCCGCGGTGTCATTACTGGTGTTGCTGTGATGGCAGTACACAGAAGATGTCTCCTTCCAAGGTTCCACTGATTGCAAGTGATATAGTGGCAGGCTTAGTGGACAATGAACATGACAAGAAACGTATACAACCTGGTGGACAAGGTTCAAAATGGTTTAATGAGCTGAACGAGTACCGACATTTGAATTGGTTTGATTGCCATGCCCATCCATATTACTCCTGCACAAATGAAGACAATGCTAGAAACTTTGTTAAAGGGATTGGTCTTCCCACTGGCCATAAATGTATGTAAAAATCCTATCCGTACTCTGTATTGTGTGTCACAAGATATTAACCATGTGGGAAAATTATTAGCACTTGCCGTGGGCTCGGTATTTTGTCATTCCTGTTCACAGCATTTTACCGTCACATTTTTTTTCTTGTGGCGCCGCGACCCAACGCGGGTCATGGCCTCCTCATTCCTGAGGTTTCTAGATCACACACAAGGACGCGCCACAGTCGGTAGGACTCCTCTGGACAAGTGATCAGCTCGTTGCAGAGACCTCTACCTGACAACACACAACACTCACAACAGACAAACATCCATGCCCCCAGTGGGATTCAAACCCACAATCTCAGCAGGCGAGCGGCCGCAGACCTACGCCTTAGACCGCGCGTCTACTGGGACCGGCTTACCATCACATTAGTGCGTAAAATAAAATCTCACTGACTCATGTACTCACCCACTTACTTACTCTATGAAGTGTGGTTCCTTTTTTAGAAGCTCTTAAGTGACTCCTCTTTGTGCCTTGTATTAAATGTGCTACCTTCTTAGGTTTTTAACTGGATAGAAACTAAGAGATGGCCTGCAACAAGATCATAGTTCTATGAGTTCACTGAAAGTTAGGAATGAACATGCACATTCCTTCTTTTTTATAATGAACTGCCTTGGGTTTTCTTAGAGTAACATACATAATGACAGGCGATTTTTGTGTTTCAGGTATTCACAAATATGTTCTAGATGACAGGCTGTTTGCTAGACCATTGTATTCGGATCATCAGAATAACAGCCGCTGTATGGTGTGCCATTTGCCTTACACCATATTCAAGTCTAGGATGAGAGAAGCTCCTGTTATAACACTACCATCAAAATTACCAAATCCAGAGATACAGGTGTCAGTACCTGTAGGATCTCCTCGTGGTACAAGGCCTTTAGTTTCAGGAAATATTTTGTCCCACAAGAAGATGACACGTCCTTCTAGCAGGGGCAGAGGAACAGCTGGTCCAAGATCAAGGTTACAGCCAAGTCACTTCATGCGTACTGTTGGAGATTTAACATCTCAAGCGCCACCACCTGCCGATTCCTTGGCGCTTCGTTACCAAAAAGGAGTTGCAAAGTAATCTATTTTTAATATTATAGCATCTGTTATTATAAATATCTGCATTGCAGTATATTGCTAGTGTAAATGAACCCGATGCTTTTAGAGGAATTTTTACCTGCTTTTAACATATTTTTACAAATGAATTGGTTTTAAAGTGTGTATTTTACAATGATTTAGTCGCGTAAAGTGCAGGTACTATATGTAGGGAGACATCAGATTTGTCATCCAAGTTGAAACACTGTGCACTCTATGAAATACACTAGTTACTTCAGAATTTTAACATCTTTGACTTGTGATAATGTTGGTGAAAATAAATTCTATGTAATGGTCATCATTGCAAATTGTAAACTGTTATGGTAGCATACAAACAAAATTAATTTCGATGAATTATTATTCACGGACGTGGCGATGGTGGTGATGATGATGATGATTATTATTATTATGATTGTTAGTTTAAAAAAAAAGAAAGGTGGTATTGCATCGACTGTGTTGAGATGGTCACTAGTAGCTTTTAATTGTTTTTCTGAACACTGTTATTGAACAAACCTTAAATGGATGTCATGACCGATTAATATTTTAATCTGTGTAAGTTTTAACACTAAGACAGATGGCTGTGTAAGTGGACAGTGGATACATGACAAAAGCAGACAGTTCGGTGATGCATGTAAGAACAGCATGGATATTCAAGACATTCTTGACCAGTCATGATTACTAGTGATGAAGTGCTTATTCAAGTGCATCATGTTTTAATATATAATATACAACAATGTATGTATGTATGTATGTGCAATAGAAATTCTGTATATAATAGAACTGAATATATAAATAACAGGTATTATTATTGAACCTTTTATGTGTAACTGTTGAGAAGAAGCTTGCTTACTTACTTACTTACTTAGTTACTTACTTACTCCATGGAGCAGAGTCCATGAGAAGCTGACCGGTTCTCAGCTAGTCAAGAAATTCCCCACATTTTATGGAACCCAAAGGTTCATTACCACATTCACAAGTGCCTGCCACCTGTCCCTATCCTGAGCCAGCTCAATCCAGTCCATACCCTTACATCCCACTTCCTGAAGATCCATCTTAATATTATCCTCCCATCTGTGCCTGGGTCTCCCAAGTGGTCTCTTTCCCTCAGGTTTCCCCACCAGAATCTTGTATACGCCTCTCCTCTCCCCCATTTACAATTTACATTTATGATTTACAAACATTTAAGGATTCAGTAGTGAGGCATATTGGCATACCACCGGTATAGAAAAGCTGGATGCTGCTGTCACCATGTCTAGTCACAAATGCCACCGCAAGATTTTATACTTCACTGGAAGTACACTCTTCCCTAGCTTGTCACATTTCCCATGGTTTGTATTCCATAGCTGTTGCTTTTTCCATATTCATTTCTTCATATTCTTTCCTTTTGGCATTTCATAATGAACTGAGAATAATGTTTTATTTGTCTTTTACTCATTTCCACTTTATACCAAGTGAAGAAGTTTCCCTGGTCATTGATATTCTCCAGTTCTTTCTGTAACTTCATATGTCTATCACATGCTAGTCATTGTGCACTACTTGATCTTCAATATTTTACCCATTGAAGTGTTGGTAACTGTACGATGTAACATCCTACACAACTTGAATTTTCTTCTGACATTTTTTAATATATCAAAGCCTAAGAAACTTGAACTACTTATTATGTGGTTAGCCATGATAGTTACGTAAGTAAATTTAATGACTACACTTCATTCTTTTTTATTCAAACCACCTCATACACTCTTTTTTAAAACACATTCACATTTAAAACACTAAATTGTTAAAGATGTTTGTAAAACACATCATTAAAACCCTACATGTTTTGGTCACAATTGTTTGACCATCTTCAGGGGGCCGTCTTTCATAGTGCTATTACTACTTCTCTGCTTGTTTGCGTCGTCAAGTTGTTTATTTGGTGTGTGGCTGTATGTTGTCTGTGTGTGCATGCCTGATGTACTTGTCTGTGGGATGTTTGGTTGTGAAACCAAACATCCCACAGACAAGTACATCAAGTTGTTCATTTGGTATGTGACTGTATGTTGTCTATGTGTGTGCATGCCTGATGTACTTGTCTGTGGGATGTTTGGTTGTGAAACCAAACATCCCACAGACAAGTACATCAAGTTGTTCATTTGGTAGGTGGCTGTATGTTGTCTATGTGTGTGCGTGCCTGATGTACTTGTCTGTGGGATGTTTGGTTGTGAAACCAAACATCCCACAGACAAGTACATCAAGTTGCTCATTTGGTAGGTGGCTGTATGTTGTCTATGTGTGTGCGTGCCTGATGTACTTATCTGTGGGATGTTTAATTGTGAAACCAAACATCCCACAGACAAGTACATCAAGTTGTTCATTTGGTATGTGGCTGTATGTTGTCTATGTGTGTGTGTGCCTGATGTACTTGTCTGTGGGATGTTTGGTTGTGAAACCAAACATCCCACAGACAAGTACATCAAGTTGTTTATTTGGTATGTGGTTGTATGTTGTCTATGTGTGTGCATGCCTGATGTACTTGTCTGTGGGATGTTTGGTTATGAAACCAAACATCCCACAGACAAGTACATCAGGCACACACACACATAGACAACATACAACCACATACCAAATAAACAACTTGATGATGCAAACAAGCACAGAATTAGGTAACAGCACTAAGCACAAAAGACGGCCCCCTGAAGATGGTCAAACAATTGTGACCGAAACATGTAGGGTTTTAATGATGTGTTTTACAAACATTTTTAACAATTTAGTGTTTTAAATGTGGATGTGAATGTGTTTTAAAAAAAAGAGTGCATGAGTTGGTTTGAATAAAATAAACATAACAACATGCACGGTGCGAAAGTAAAGACTACAGTGCAGTTACTGCTGGACATTCTTTTTTCGCATATCACATCAAAGACGCAGTCAGGCTTCTATTCAATTGTACTAAAGGCTCTGCATTCGGACTGTAGTATCCAGCTGGCAGTATCTGCCTGGAGATGGAGTCTAGCATTCAG
>Ga0268261_10004100_pt1 | contig 10854 bp, 3 predicted proteins | sample TergutNc150P1_FD_190353 | JGI IMG/M metagenome (GOLD analysis project Ga0268261, IMG submission 190353) | Nasutitermes corniger P1 segment gut microbial community from laboratory colony in Florida, USA - Nc150 P1 (SPAdes) (version 2) | ecosystem: Host-associated > Arthropoda: Insects > Digestive...
TGGGGAACTGACAAAAAGACGCTTAGTCGCAACTATGCGCGATCGTCTGTGTCGCAATGAGGAAATGTACAAAACCTAGCTGCAACTGTTTTAACGTACAAATCCAGTAAATATCCAAAATTAATAAGAACAATGTAACGTACCCTAATTTACATTTTACTTCATTACATTCTTAATCATTCTGAGGAGAAAGTACTTACTGCACACATTATTACTAAGTACAGCTAAGGTATACTGAAAATGTTCATAGTTATTCTGATGAGACAGTACATACTGCTCTCATTCATGCTATGTACATCTGAGGTATTCTGAAAATGTTTTTATTTATTCTGTGGTGACGGTACGTACTGCTCACATTACTGCAATGTAAGCTGAGTTATTCTAAAAATTTTGTTGTTATTCTGAGGAGACAGTAAATAATGCTCTCATTACTACTACGTAAACCTGAGTTACTCTGAAAATGTTCTTAGTTATTCGGAGGAGACCGTACATACCCATCTCACTAATGTGTACAGCTGAGTTTTTCTGAAAATGTTATTAGTTATTCTCAGGAGACTGTACATACTGAACACATTACTACTACGTACAGCAAAGGTAATCTGAAAACGTTTTTAGTTATTCTCAGGAGACCACTTACTTACTTACCACTTCGTACAGCTAATGTATACTGATTATTTTCATAGATATTCTGAGGAGTCAGAACATACTAATCACATTACTACCAAGTACATATAAGGTATTCTGAAAATGCTCACAGTTATTCTACGGAGACTGTACATACTGTTCACACTAATATTATGTACAGCTTAGTCTTTCTGAAAAAATTCTTAGTTAATCCGAGGAGACAGCACGTATTGCTCACATTACTACTACGGACAGCTGAGTTTTTCTGGAACTGTTCTTAGATATTCCGAGGATACAGTACATTATGCTCACATTACTACTATGTACAGATGATTTTCTCTGAAAATGTTCTAGTTATTTCCAGGAGACTATATTATGCACACTTTACTACTATGTACAATTGTGTTTTTCATAAAATGTTCTTAGTTATTCCGAGGTGACAGAACTTTCTGTTCACATTTCTACAATGAACAGATGAGTTTTTCTGGAAAAGTTCTTATTTATTCCAAGGACACTGTACATACTCCTCACACTACTACTATGTACAGCTGAGGTTTTCTGAAAATGTCCTTAATTGTTGGAGAAGACAGTACATAATGCTCACACAATTACTATGTAGAGCTGAGTTTCTTTGAAAATTTTAATAGTTATCCTGAGGATATTACATACTGCTCACATTACTGCTACGTACAGCTGAGTTATTCTGAAAATGTTCTTAGCAATACTGAGGTGACTGTATATACTGGTCACATTAATACTACATACAGCTGATTTATTCGGAAAGTGTTCTTAGTTATTCTGATGAGGTTCTACATACTACTCAAATTACAGCTATGTACAGCTGATTTCTTTCTGGAAAAATGTTGTTATTTATTCTGAAGGGACAGTACATAATTCTTACATTATTACTAAGTAATGCTGATTTTTTCTGAAAATGTTCATAGTTACTCTGAGAAGACTTAACATGCTACTCACATTAATACATCGTACAGCTGAGATTTTCTGAAAACGTTCATATTTATACTGAATAGACAGTCCATTATGCACTCATTACTACTACGTAAAGCTGAGGTACACTGAAAATGCTCTTAGTCATTCTGCGTAGAATGTATATAATTCTCACATTACTAGTACGTTCAGGTGAGTTATTCTGAAAAAGTTCTTAATTTTTACGAGGATAAAATACATACTTCTCAAATTACTATTACGTAAACTGAGGTATTCTTAAAACGCTCTTATTTATTCTGAAGAGACTGTACAAACTGCTCAAATTACTATCATTTACAGCCGAGTTATTCTAAAGAAATTCTTAGTTATTCTGAGGAAACAAGACATACTGTTCACATTACTACAATGTACAGCTGAGTTTTTCTGAAAATGTTCTTACATATTCTGTGGAGATGTACATACAGATCATATTACAACTACGTACAACTGACGTTTAATGAAAATGTTCTTAATTATTCTGAGGATTCAGTACATACTGGCCAAATTATTACTACGTACAGCTTTGTTTTTCTGAAAATATTCTTAGGTATTCTGAGGAGACAATACATACTGCTTACAATACTACTACGTACAGCTGTGTTTTTCTGAAAAAGTTTATAGTTATTCTGAGGAGACAGTACATGCTGCTCATATTACTACTATGTACAGTTGTGTTTTTCTGAAAATGTTCTTAGTTATTCTGAGGAGAGAGTAAATAATGCTCGCATTAATACTATGTACAGATGAGATTTCCTAAAAAAGTTGTTAGTTATTCCAAGGAGACAGTACATAATCCTCACACTACTAACATGTTTAGCTGAGTTTTTCTGAAAGTGTTCTTAGTTATTCTGCAGAGACAGTACATTCTGTTCACATTACTACTACGTGGAGCCGAGGTATCCTGAAAATGTTCTTAGTTATTCAGAGGAGACAGTACACACTGCTCACATTACTACTATGTACAGCTGAGTTTTCCTGAATTTTTTTAGTTATTATGAGGAGACAGTATATACTGCTCACTTTATTTCTACGTACAGTTGAGGTATTCTGAAAATGTACTTAGTTATTCTGAGGAGAGAAATACTGCTCATATTATTACTATGTACACCTGAGGTATTCTGAAAATGTTCTTTCTTATTCAGAGGAGGCAACAAATACTGCTCACATTAAAACCATATACAGACTAGTTATCCTGAAAATGTTCTTAGTCATTCTGAGAAGACAGAACCATCTGCTCACATTATTACTACATACAGCTGGGATATTCTGAATATGTTCTTAGTTCTTCTGAAGAGACAGTACATACTGCTCACATTACTACTATAAACATCTGAGGTATTCTGAAAATGTTCTTAGTTATTCTGTGGAGACATTACATAATGCTCACATTATTACAATGTACATCTGAGTTTTTCTGAAAATGTGCTTTTTTTTTTTGAGGAGACAATAAATAATGCTCACATTACTACTACGTACAGTTGAGTTTTTCTGATAATTTTCTTAGTTATTGTGAGGAGACTCTACATACTCCTCACATTACAAATATGTACAGCTGAGATTTTCTGAAAATGTTCTTAGTTAATCGAAGGAGACCATACATAATCCTCTCATTAATGCGATGTACAGCTGATAGTTTCTCAAAATGTTCTCAGTTATTCTGAGGAGACAATACCTACAGCTCACATTATTACTACGTACAGCCGAGTTTTTCTGAAAATCTTCTTAGTTATCCCCAGCAGACTGTATATACTGATCACATTACTGCTATGTAGAGCTGAGATGTTCTGAAAATGTTCTTAGTTATTCTGAGGAGGCTGTACATAATTCTCACATTAATAATGCTTACAGCTAATGTATTCTGAAAATTTTGTTAGTTAATCTGAGACAGAATATACTGCTCACATTCCTGCCAACTACATCTGAGTTATTCTCATAATGTTCATAGTTATTCTGAGGTGACTGTACATGCTCTTCACATTACTATTATGTAGAGCTTAGTTTTTCTGAAAAAGTTCTTAGTTATTCCGAGGAGACTACGTATTGCTCACATTACTACTACGTACAGCTGAGATTTTCTGAAAAAGTTCATATTTATTCGAAGCAGACAGTATATTATGCTCACTTTACTTCTATGTACAGAAGAGACTTAATGAAAAATTTCTTAGTTACTCCCAGGAGACAGTACATTATGCTCACATTACTACTATGTACGGATGAGTTTTCCTTAAAGTGTTCTTGGTTATTCCGAGGTGACAATTCTTTCTGCTCACAATTCTACTATGTACAGTTGAGATATTCTGAAAAAGGTTTCAGTTATTCCGATGACACTATACATACGCTTAACACTAATTTTATGTACAGATGTGTTTTTCTGAATGTGTTCTTAGTTGTTCCGAGAAGACCGTAAATATTGCTTACACTATTACTATGTACAGGTGAGATTTTCTGTAAATGTTATTAGTTATTCTCAGGAGACGGTACATACTCCTCACATTACTACTACATACAGCTGAGGTATTTTGAAAATGTTCATTTCATTTTGTGTAGACAGTAAATAATGCTCACTTTTCTAGTACCTACAGCTGAGTTATCCTGCAATTGTTCTTTCTTTTTCTTAAGAAAGGGTACATACTCATCACATTACTACTATATACAGATGAGTTTTTCTGAAAATGTTCTTAGTTATTCTGTGGAGTCCGTACATACTGCTCTTTTTACCACGATGTACAGATGATTTTTTCTGAAAATGTTCTTAGTTATTTTCAGGAGACTGTACATACTGATAACATTACTACTACGTACAGCTGAGGTATTCTGAAAATGTTCTTATTTATTCTGAGGAGTCTGTACATACTTCTTACATTATTACTACGTACAGCAAAATTATACTGAAAATTTTCTTAGATTTTCTGAAGACGTTCTACATGCTGCTCACATTACTACGAAGTACATCTGAGGTATTCTGAAAATGATCATATTTATTCTGTGGGAACTGTACTTACTGTTCACATTACAACAATGTAAGCTGAGTTTTTCTGAAAATATTCTTAGTTATTCCAAGGATATTGCACAATATGCTCACATTACTACTATGTACAGATGTTTCTTTCTGAAAATTTTCTTAGATATTTCGAGGAGAATAGTACATTATTCTCACATTTATACTATTTACAGATGAGTTTTTCTTAAAATGTTCTTAGTTATTCCGAGTTGACAGTACTTTCTGCTCACATTTGAACTATGTACAAATGAGTTTTTCTGAAAATGTTATTAATTATTCCGAGGAGACTGTACATACTCTCACAGAATTACTATTTAGAGCTGAGTTTTTCTGAAAATGTTCTTATTTGTTCTGTGAAGACAGTACATAATCCTCATACTACTACTATGTACGGTTCAATTATTCTGAAAATGTTATTAGTTATTCTGAGGAAACTGTACATACTGTTCACATTACAATCTGAGAATGTTTTTAGTTATACTATGGAGATTGTACATACTGCTCACATTACTGCTATATTTAGTTGAATTATACGGAAAATGTTCTTAGTTTTTCTGATGAGACTATATACTGCTCACATTAAAACTAAATACAGCTCTTCTTTCTGAAAATGTATATTGTTATTCTGAGAAGACTGTACATAATGCTCACATTAATACTAAGTACAGTTGAGATTTTCTGAAAATGTTCTTGTTTATTCTGAATAGACTGTACATACTGCACAATTACTTCTACATACAGGTGAGGTGTACTGAAAATGTTCTTAGGTATTTTTTCGGAGAAAGTACAAACTGCTCACATTACTAGTACGTACAGCTTAGTAATTCTCAAAGGTTCTCAGTTAGTCGAAGAAAGACAACACATATTGCTCACATCACTACTACGTACAGCTGAGGAATTCTGATAATGAATTTAGTTGTTCTGTTGAGACAGTACATAGTGCTCAAATTACTACCATGTTCAGTTAAGCTATTCTAAAAAATTTCTTAGTTATTCTGAGTAGACAGTACATACTGCTCACATTACTACGATGTAGAGCTGTGTTTTCCTGAAAACGTTCTTACTTATTCCAAGGAGACAGTACATAACAAACACATTACTACTACGTACAGCTGAGTTTTTGCGAAAATGTTCTTAATTATTCTGAGGAGAAAGTACATACTGCTCAAATTACTACTACGTAGAGCTGAGTTTTTCTACAATTTTTCTTAGCTATACTGATGAGACTGTACATAATGCTCAAATTACCACTACGTGCAGCTGTGTTTTTCTGAAACTGTTTTTAGTTAATCTGAGGAAACAGTACATATTTCTCATGTTACTACTATGTACAGATGAGTTTTTCTGAAAATGTTCTTAGTTATTTCGAGGAGACAGTACATACACCTCACACTACTACTATGTACAGCTGAGTTTGTCTGAATCTGTTCCTAGTTATTTCGAGTAGACGGTACATACTCCTAACATTACTACTATGTGCAGCTGAGTTATTCTGAAAATGTACTTAGTTATTCTGAGGTGACAGTACATACTGCTAACATTACTGCTACGTAGAGCTGAGTTTTTCTTAACATGTTCTTAATTATTCCGAGGAAACAATACATTCTGCTCACATTACTACTACGTACAGCCGAGGTATTCTGAAAAGTTTCTCAATTATTCTGCGGAGGCTGTACATAATTCTCACATTTCTACTACGTACAGCTTTGGTAATATGAAAATATTCTTAATTTTTCTGATGAGACAATACATAATCCTCACATTACTATTATGTACAACAGAGATTTTCTGAAAATGTTCTTAGTTTTTCTGTGGAGTCAGTGCGTACTGCTCAAGTTACTTCAATGTAAATCTGACTTTTTCTGAAAATGTTCTTAGTTGTTCTGATGCGACAGTACACACAGCTCACAATACTACTACGTACATCTGAGATTTTCTGAAAATGTTCTTAGTTATTCTTATGGAACTGTACATACTGGTCACATTACTACTATGTATATCTGAGTTATTCTGAAAATGTTCTTAGTTATTCTGTGGAGACTATACGTACTGCTCACATTACTGCAATGTAGATCTGAGCTTTTCTGAGAATGTTCTTAGTTAATCTGAAGAGGCAGTACATACTGCAGACATTTCTATTGCTCAGCTGAGTTATTCTGAAAATGTTCTTAGTTATTCGGAAGAGACAGTACATACTGCTTACATTACTTCTACGTACAGCTGACGTATTCCGAAAATGTTCTTTGATATTCGAAGAAGACTGTACATACTACTCACATTACTACTACGTACAGCTGTGGTATTCTGAAAAGCTTCTTCTTTATTCTGAGAAGTCACTACATGCTGCTCACATTACTACTACGTACAGCTGAGGTGTGCTGAAAATGTTCTTAGTTATTCATTGTAGACGGTACATACTGCTCACATTACTAATATATACAGGTGAGATATTCTGAAAATATTGTTTATTGTGAGCAGACAGTTAACAAATTTCACATTACTACTACGTACAGTTGAGTTATTCTGAAAATGTCCTTAGTTATTCTGAGGACAGTATACATACTCTTTTCATTTCTACTAAGTACAGCTGACATTTTTCTGAAAATATTCTCAGTTTCTCTGAAAATATTGTACATACTGGTCACATTACTACGCAGTACAGTTAATTTTCTCTGAAAATATTCTTATTTATTCTCTGGAGACAATACATACAACTAATATTACTACTACGTACAGCTGAGTTTTTCTGAAAACGTTTGTAGTTATTCTCAGGAGACTGTTCTTTCTGCTCACTTTATTTATACGTACAGCTTAGCTATTCTGAAAATGTTCTTAGTTATTCTGAGGAGGCTACATAATCCTCACATTACTAGTACGTACAGCTGAAGTTTTCTGAAAATTTTCTTTGTTATTCTGAAGAGACTGTACATATTGCTCACATTACTACTACGTACAACTGAGGCATTCTGAAAATATTTATTGTTATTCTGAGGAGTCTGATCGTACTGCTTCCATTACTACTATGTACATTAAGTTATTCTGAAAATTTCCTTATTTATTATGAAGAGAGTACGTACTGCTCACATTACTACTATATACAGCTGAGTTTTTCTGAAAATGTTCTTACGTATTCTGAGGAGACTGTACATACTGCTCACATTACTACTACTTACATCTGAGTTATTCTGTAAATCATCTTCGTTATACTGAGGATGCATTACATACTGCTGACATTACTGCTATATACATTCGAGGTATTCTGAAAATGTTCTTAGTTATTCTGTGGAGACAATACTAACTGCTCACATTACTACAATATACACCTGAGTTACTCGGTACAGCTGAGTTATTTGGAAGATGTTCTTAGTCATTCTGAGGAGACAGTACATACTGCTCACATTATTACTACGTACAGCTTAGGTATTCTGAAAATGTTCCTTGTTATTCTGAGGAAACACTACATACTGCTCACATTACTACCAAATACATGTGTGGTATTCTGAAAATATTCACAGTAATTCTGAAGAGACTGTACATACTCTTCTTTATACTACTATGTACAGCTGAGTCTTTCTGAAAATGTTCTTATTTATTCCGTGGAGACATTACATATTTCTTAAATTACAACTACGTACAGCTGAGTTTTTCTGAAACTTCTAAGTTTTTCTGAGGAGAGAATACAATATGCTCACATTACTGCTATGTACACATGTGTTTTCTGAAAATGTTCTTAGTTATTCTGAGGATACAGTACACTATGCTCACACTACTACTCTATACAGATGAGTTTTTCTTAAAATGTTTTTAGTTTTTCAGAGGTGACAGTACTTTCTGCTCACATTTCTACTATGAAAATATGAGTTTTTCTGAAAACGTTCTTCGTTATTCCGACGAGAATGTACATACTCCTCACACTACTGCTATGTACAGCTGAGTTTTTCTGAAAATTTTCTAAGTTGTTCCTAGAAGACCGTTCAAAATGCTCTCAATATATCTGTGTACAGCTGAGTTTTTCTGAAAATGATAATAGTTATTCTGAGGGCACTACATACTGCTGTAGTTCCCACGGGCTAAGAATATGACTGCTAAAAGCTCCAACCTAAGGGACACTAAGAAGTTATCACCGTCGTGATTGGTCTAGTAGTTATTTGCTGCCACCAGTCCGACTCGGACAATAAACAATGATGCAACGTTGTCTCTTGCACTTGTTAGAGGTTCTATACGAGAACAAGTTCAGGATAATTTATAATGAATCGAATAAAGTAAAAGCACTTTAATAAGGGTGAGCTGTATATGGGCAATAATATTAAAAAGGAAATAAAATAAATATAACGAACTACCTCCAACAATAAGTACATAAATTTGGAAAGGAGGCAATTGGTTATCAATTGTTAAATTACTTTTTTCTCCTCTCGAAATAAACAGGACACGTAAATTTAGAATTCACATACGCGAAATTAGTTTAGAAAACTGCTCAACTCGGGTGGGGAATAATTTAGTAGTTTAGTACGTTGTCAGCACGACTTACCTTGCAGTATTACGAAGCAGTAGAGCCTCGCGAACATTTCACTAGTTAAACTTTATCACTGTAGCGTAGTCTGTAATTTAAATATTTCTCATTCCAAAGTAACTGGTATGTAACACCGGCAAAACGAGCGAGGTCGTTTACCTGCGCGTACTGTGTTATATAGATTCTAAATGATTGATCAGACATTCCGATCAGGGCAATAAATTTACGCGTCACACAGTGAGCTCAAGCTGTAGCAACCACTGTGGTATGCTGAGTGATACGGAAATGAAATTTGTTGAACTTGTAATACATTGATACCTGCTTTCGGGAAACTTAATTCTACTTAATTTGGACAAACATTACATCCTTCCGGCCTTAAACAAAATTTCGGGTTTAATCTTTTAGTTAAATCAAAATTTAAAATCGAAATTTATCAGACTTAACTAATGGAAAGTGTAATGGATGTCCTAACATATAGGCTCCATAATGTAACATGAACATATTAATACAATGAGCTTTACAATCAGTAAGACTGTCATGAGTAGACATTATTTACAATAAAGTCTGAAGAATTAGATTAAACAAAGTAGCAATCTGTTCCTTCAGTTTAAGTCTTTAAGAGAATTGTATTCTGTACTGTATTTTCGTGAGGCGTTAAATTCATCTTGGACTGTACTGCATCCTGGCGTGGGTGTTATCTCGTTCCAGAATTCGCTGGGGTCAGCTGAATTGCGGTCGTCTTGTACTGGGCTGTAGGTTGGAAGCTGCTTCTTGCAGTTGCTTCGTCTGCTGGCGTTTAGAGTTATACCTTCTAGGTGGCTTGTTGTAACGAATACGTTGTGAAAATCACGCTCTTCTGCGAATCAATGTTGGTTGCTTCGCTTGTTTCTGGGTGGGTGTGGATGGTGATGGGATTACTTGAAGTTCCGTGTGAGGTTTTGGGGGTTTGTGTGTAGAAAATCAAGGTAATATTTGACGGTATATGTGAGAGCGTAAGGAGAAGCAAAGGGTTCCGATGAACATAATCAAGCATACAATCGCAATAATTATCAAATTCCAATGTGACTGCCGCTCTTGCTGCAGTGAAGCGTGGTTTACGTGTACAATGTTGTCAACATCCAAGTTGCGTGGGGACGCCATTACACGTGATTTTACACCGTCGAGTTGCTGAATTAATTCCGGTGATAATTTCCCTAATATTTGCGTCTCGTGGTCGGTGACGATGGAGATTTTCTCAGGCACGTGCAGATGAGGTGTGTGAAGAGTAGCTTCAGAAGTTGTGTGCAGTTCTGTCAGCGTGTGTATTTGAGTAGTTGAGACAGAGCATCTTGTTGCATTGGAGATAACGCCATTTCCAGACAACGTTTCGGCGTAGGTCAACCATTGTGTGTTGATGTAACAGCGCAGCGTTATATGACGTGACTCCGGAAGATGATAAAGCCATGTTGTTTTATGTCGTCGAGGTGACGGAGTTTGATGGTTTAAAGGTAAACTTCTTCTACACATGTGTTGGTTAGTGACAATCTAAAAAAATAAACTATATTTACAATTTAATGTCTGTGAATTGTAGATTGCTACGTTGGCTGGGCAAACAGTGATGCCGTTTGTTTTGCACTGACTCAAGTCTGCTTCCGTAAGTAATATAAAGTCGTGCTGATTATCACTTAGACCAAAATAAGGAAATTCAGTGGAGTATTTAACAAACTTATTGTGAGAAATTCGCGTAGGAAAG
>Ga0268261_10004101_pt1 | contig 10852 bp, 7 predicted proteins | sample TergutNc150P1_FD_190353 | JGI IMG/M metagenome (GOLD analysis project Ga0268261, IMG submission 190353) | Nasutitermes corniger P1 segment gut microbial community from laboratory colony in Florida, USA - Nc150 P1 (SPAdes) (version 2) | ecosystem: Host-associated > Arthropoda: Insects > Digestive...
ACTCGTCCAGAGGAGTCCTACCGACTGTGCTGCGTCATTGTGTGATCTAGAAACATCAAGAATGGGTGCTCCATATATATATATATATATATATATATAGATGACATTAGTCGTCTAAGGGTTAACAGTAAACAGAATAGGGTGAGAACTTAAATGTTATAGAAATATATTTTAGGTAATAAGAAGATAAATGTGTACTGTCAAATATCTGAACATCAGAACCCATTTAATTTGGACCACATTCTAGGTAAAAATTAGAGACTAATTTTGCATACAATGTTCCATTTTTAACCATTCAATATGAATAATACCTATCAAGAACAAACTGAACTTGCAGACGTGATATGAGGAGTAAATTTAATAAAAGAGGAAGGTGCAATTACTAATCTTAACATTGGGTAAGAAAAGTTCAGTATTTTGTTTTACATACACTGTCTAGTCACAATTTATGTTCAAATGCTAGTACTGGCATGGATTCAATACAAACATTAATTTCCTAGCTTCAGAAATGTTGCATCTGGAAATTTACAGTCAGAAAACTAGGGACTCCTAAATTCTAAAAATCCATGCCAGGAACCATTTATGTTAAAAAGGAAATACAGACATTGGCACAAAACTGTTGTCTCTCTTCATTCACACTACACTGCTTGGATTATAAATGTTCACAGTACAAATGTTAATATAACTATTAGTATTAAAATTTGTATATTCCTAGTAACTATGCAACAATTTTGCACAATGAAATGTCATACTACCGTACAATCTTAAAACATACATGTAATTACCATTGCTTTGAATACATTATGATGAGAAGCTGTCCCTAATTACCTAACATATTTCTAAATTTTATATAGGGGAGATGTTAGATATATTTTCTATACTCTTCTCACCATGTAGGGCTGGGTTCAACCCCAGGGTAGTCCATGTGAAATTTGTGATGAACAAAGTAACAATGGGGTAGGTTTATCTCCAATAACTTCGGTTTTTCCTTGTCAATTATTCTTCCAGGATGCTTCATACTTACATACATTTACCATCAACACTACATTTTAGTAAATTCAGATTCTAACAGTGTTGCTAATTAAATTACAAAGAACTACTACTTTCTGTTTCCTGATGGTGTCATTAGAATTTTTCATTGACATAATCCTTCCAGCTGCACTATGGCCCTGGGGTTGACTCAGCCTCTAACAGAAATGAGTACCAGGAATATTTCCTGGGGGTAAAGGCGGCCGGTGCGTAGGGCTGACAACCTCACCACCTTCATGTGCCGATTGTCTTGAAATCTGGGAGGCTCAACCTCCTGGAACCCTCAGGGCCTGTCCAGGCCTGTAATGGGATTGCTTTATCTTTTTACTACTTTCTGTACTGTAAACAGGAGGTACTTCATGTAGTATACATAACATATGAAACATAAACACACACACACACAAAAGAATCAACATAGCCAGCAACTTGAATTGGTTGTTTGTTAATTTACTTGCTAATGCTTTTTTCAGTGGCATCTGTTACACAGAATTACATAGGAGAATTATCCTGAGCAATGAAAGGAAGTAATTCAGCTACAGAATATTTGACAAACTATCCTATCAAGTAACTACAAGAAATGAGGAAAGCCACATAATTTTCAGTCAGCACAGATGGTTTGAGGCCCAAGACTCAGACTACACAGTCTCTCTCATAAGAGGTTCATAGCCTCTTCCAACTTGAGTGCAGGGGTTTGGCAGGACTTACTAAAAGAATGCTGCAAATATATACAATTTAAAATATACATAATATACATCAAATGTTAGCACTATACAAGAATCAACTTCAATTAAAAAATATGTAATTTCATACTGTGTATTTATATACAGTTTATCATTGTTCATTAAATAAAATTTGTATTCATCCAAACCTTTTGTATTTCTATACAACATTTTCTTCATATGGCAAAATATAATGGAGTGTCATTCCCGATAAAATCAGACTATAGTAAACTGGGTACACCACATGTTTAAAATGACATAAATTTAAAGTATGGTGGGTTTGCAAATAAATGATTCTCCAGAGAGGTGTGGTATACAGTCTTGGAACTCCGAGCAAATAATAAATACACATTATGTGTAGTCCTCATTCTAGTATTCTGTTATGAAGCACAAAATTACAACCAACCATGTCACATGACTTTATTATCTAATGAAGTTTCATGTATGAAATGATACCACATCATTGATGAAGCATTACCCAGACAAGTCGTTCAAAATGATGAGTCTGTACCATGTAAACTAGGCAGAAAGAGGCACAAAAACTGAATTTTGAGTGCTTTGAGTAAAACCATTATTTGTACATAATGTACATACTTAACTGCTACTTTATCTTACTACACGACACAGACATTTATTCTTATAAATAAGAGTAAATTTAGAATATGTTTACATATATTTATATATTAATAATTAAATTTATTTTAGCCACTGACTTCTATTTACAGAAAGATTTACATCTGGAAAAGGTAACAGTAACTGGACTATTTAATAACATGTTAGATATGAAATTTATAAGGTGTATATAGTGCACAACTTACAGTGAAAAAACAAGTACCAAATTCTTCATAAAGAAATACACAGCTTGAGCATGTTTATATACCCTCTGTAAACTGTACTACTCTGTAACAATTGGGTAGGGCAGATGACACTGGTACAAGAACTATTGCTCATTTTTACCCATTTGCCTCACCCTGACCCACTACATGATGGAAACAGTAAGAGGTTATTACTCTACTTGGGACATTTGTGAATTTAGAGTAATTCAAAATGACATAATTACCTGGACACACGAAAATAACCTCAGCACATCCGACTTACAGAAAAACAAAACAAACAGCACCATGAACTGTTATACTGAGAAAGGTTGCACTTTACAAACTTCCTTTAGTAAGTACGAAAGATGATGCCCATGCAAGGTAACAAACATGCTCAACTAAACAATAAAGTCCAGCAACATATGTAATTGAAGTGCATATCAAAATCAAAAGTACAGTAAAGCATAACACCACATCACACCAGATGCAGAGCGGTACTTACTAACACTGGAAGAGGCCTAATCCTGAACAACTATATTGTGTTGTGGAAAAAAGAAAAGGAGAGAATACAATTAACTTTCGATTCACAAGATGAAGGGACGTGCAGCAGCATTAGTTGCTGGCATCATGTGAACACCTGACTGGGCGCAACCCATCGTCACTGGGAATCCTGAACATTTAAGACCATTCATCAGTACTGCCTACACACTGGCATTACTTATACAGCAAGCTCCATCATGACTAAGGAAAGCTGATATAAAGAGATTTTATATGCTGTCATACAACAGAACATTACACATAGTGACCAAAAATTATACTTAAAAAAGTTTAGGAATTGAGTATTTTACCAGCTCATATTACAATATTAACTCTCACTCACTCACTGATGGAATAACTCTCAACTCTTCTATGATATGAACCTACCAACATTATGAACATCCTGTTACATGAACAGTACAATCCAATACAGTGGCTGGAATGGAATGTCTTAATGCTAAGCTACTAAATGAACTGCAAAGCTTCTAAACAGAATTAAATGTGTAGTAATACCATGCTAATGTGTGAACCATTAAAATGAGGTAAGATTATTTATAAAGGGTTTACTTCAGGAGGACTTGAATAATATGATGGCTGGATAAGAAAGAACCTCTTCAGGTAAATGTACCCAAAAATCTGGTGTGATGGCACAATTGGTTACAAAATGGAGGAAAAAAAATTAAAAAAATTTCCTCAGGCCGAAGGCACAATGGTCCAAAATGTCTCTATGCTATGTTTATGAGGAACAAGCCTGGAACTTGTCTGTATTAATGCAACGAGACTACTCAAGAACCAAAGGTTATAGTAATATATCCCATACTTCAAATGGAAATTGAAAGCAACACATCATTAATATAACCTTTGCTTCCAGTAAGTGTCCAGCCTGCATTAGTGTACTGACATAATGATCCAAGCTATGGGTCCGATTTGAAAAAACAAGAAAAATGTTTGAAACCAATTCTTGTTTTTATGAATTAACAGCATGCCAAATATGTCAAATTTTGACAAAATATCTATCTCACCTTGGACCATTATTCCAGTGTCCTGTCCATGCTTGTTTCACTTTGGAGTTTCAGATCATGCATATTTATTTAAACCATGAACAAGTTACATGCAAAATACACACACAATTAAAAAACATCAACACATTAGATTCATGTATTTTAACCTTTTAAAAACAGTTGTTACTGTATGTACCATCTACTATAAAATAAAAAATCTCTGCATTTTGCCCACTGAGTGTGTCCATATGTTTAAAATGATTCTCACCATAAAGAGGAATTATTTCCTTAAACATGGTTATGTGTGTGGTCTTTGTAACTGAGACTATGCAATCAGCTTTCAGATACTTGTTACCTGAAATTTGTACTTCTAGTGGTTAACTGGAGATGGTTTGAAAACGCTGATCAGGCATACAGTATTGCTTCCACAGAAACAATGCTGCTCTCTCACTCATTTTAAAGTACAGCATAACACAAAATAATGACTAATGATCTATCTCCAGCATATATTGGAATGTAACACAGAAACCACAAGTCCAAAAAATTCCAAAGTTAAGAAATACATTACTTACCAACCATGTAAAATTAATATGAAAAGTTTGTGAACTGGAACTATAAATGTTATATGTTGTATGTTTTCAAATTCCATACTAAGCAAAGACAAGCAAAATCCCATACTTTAGAGTCTTGAATGTCTGTGTTACTACTAAGTATTTCATAGATTATTTCGTATGTGCAAATTGAAAGCAATTGAATAATATGTTAACTACATTACTATTCACCTATTAGTATTACAGAAGCATGTCAAGCATGCAATTAAATATTAAAAATCTTTTTTAAATATATTTTTAATATATAATTGCATGCACTGGTACTCCACATAATTCAAATGGCACACAAGGGATATTTTGTAATATAATATTAAAATAAGAAATTTAAGGTTATCGCAATGGTAAATACATAGAATGTGATCTTCTATATCATGATACCATGTAGCTGCAAGATGGTTATCAACATTTGGCTCACTTCTACCTCATAAGTTTGGGACAACAGGTCCTTCCAAAATGGTGATAACTATCTTCTACAATAGGCTACATGATGTCTAATCTAAAAAATGTCAGTATAAAATAATTAACATTTTAAGAGCAAATTTATAAACACCAGTTAAAATCAGTACAAAGCAAAGTTATCAGTACAAAATCTGGAATAACCAAAAAATAATGAAGCCACTGAAATCTCCATTATGACAAAACACATTCACATTATCAATTTACAGCTTAGAGACTGAACGAAAGGTAAGGAAAGCAGTCGGTAGTACATACATAAGCTGATACTGCAGACAACTAGTCATTATATACAGTTTGTTTATATATGATTCTTATAGGTTGGCCATAACATTCATGGAAATAAAATATTCATTCCATCTTTCTCTTAGTTGCAGTCAACAATTAATGCTTCATACATATACTGCTTTTGTATCACTGCAAAGATGACAGTTTTTGGGTTTGTGCTGCTTCAGAACCTGATTTGTGGTTCATACTCTGCAGTAAAACACAAGTAAAGGTAAAAAAGGTAAAGTGCACCCTTGTACAGGCACTGAGGCTCTGCACAGGCTGTACGGCCCATAGGGAGAGTAGAGGTATAGCTTTACTCATTCACGACCACAGCACTAGCAGGGGGTGAGTGGTCAGCATCACGCCCCGGCCGCACTTTACCCCTGGGAAAAACCTGGTACCCATTGTACAGGAGGCTGGGTGGGCCCCAAGGCCGGTCTGGACAGGTGTGGAAAATCTTGCCCCCACTGGGATTTGATCCCCGGACCGTCCAGCCCGTAGCTAGTTGCTATACCGAATACGCTACCCGGCCCACTAAATACAAGTAGTTCTTGTATATATTGAAACAGTCATTTCTTAGGTTATATGTGAGAATCGAGTTCTGAAAATATTTCTTAACTTTATTCTTTACATCTTATCAAAAGTTCTTAAAGCACTACAAGTTGGCTGACACTGGTCAATAAACGTTAAAAGTCTCTAAAGTGATGGCTATCAGGAGTGGAGTCTTTTTGGATGTGACACCATACAGACAAGTGGCTGCCAATGTTTCAGAGTCATCTGTTGCATCTAATTTATAGGTTTCATGGCAACTAAATGCAACAAAATGTTCTCGAGCTAGCAGCTGTGTCAGGTGGTTGAATGCTGAAAAAATCAGCGTTTCAAGGACCATCTCTGCCCTTGTCATCAGGCAAATGACTACCTCCAAAATCTGTCCGCTTTATGATATACTTGCCCATCATAGCTGGTGGTGAGACAAGAGGGTTGGTGGGCAGTGTCAAGTACCTGCTCTGATCAGTCCTGCTTTTACTGTCAGTAACATGTTGGTTATATGTGACCAGGCTGGCACAGTATGAAGCCTCTGTCATTGTTACAATTATTCTTGTTCAGGAATGGACCGCCTTGTAAAGGAAGCAATTAAAATACAGCTGAACAAGAATTATTGTAACAGAGATGGTGGCTTCACACTGAGCCAGGCCTCGTCACAAGTAACCAACACGTTAAAGAACATAAAAGCAGGACAGAGCAGAGTAGGTCTTGCCACCAGCTACAACAGTCAGGTATATCATGAAGCAGACAGATTTTGGAGTAGTCAGTTCCCTGATGATGAGTACAGATATGGTCCTAAATACATTGGTTTATTCAACATTCCACCATCTGCCGTGGCTGCTAGCCTGAGAACATTTTATTGAATATGTTTCATCCATCACCACAGTAAAAGAGGGAAGCAGCAAGTGCCTCTCTAACTTTGGTAACCATGTATCAAACTACACGGTATCCCATCCCAGACAACCCTGTTCTGAATTCCAAGATTACTGTTAGTATTATATCAAACTTGACTGTTATGTTTTATTTACTCTACATTCCTACAAGTCAAAACTATCAACCTTTCTGATCAATGATTCATTTCAAGAGTTACTGTGTAAAGAAGAGACTATACAGCATATTAATTGATTATACTTAATGTAACTAGTGTTGTGAATACATAAACTGATATTAAACTGATATTTATTAAAGCAATACATCTGAAGTACTGATAGGTACACTACTTTGTAATTTACTAACCTTAAAATTACAGATAAATGACAATTGCCAGTGACATATATGAAACTTATGAGTTTATCCTATTTTGCTGCATGGCAAAACAAAATATTGTTTCAGGAAGGAAAAACTGAATGGCTGACCTTGGCAATACTACATACACACACCTCTGAATGTGTATTTCAGATTTACAAACATATTCCATGGGAAATTGAGGTTATTAAACATAAAGTAAGTAAAGTTACAATGTACCCACTGTTTCTTTATAATTTAAACTACTTCTTCAATGGTTACAAGGAACTTCTAAGTAATGGGCGGTGCAGACCATGTATTTTATACATAATGATTATGGACCTTAAAGAATGCTCATTTAAGCAACTAAATATCTGTATGTATCATCTTGTTTGAATTCAGATAGGAGAAAATTAAAAAAAAAAATTCTGATGAGGTATAAACTTGTAGAAAGACTCATAAACCCACATTAACAAAACCCTAAATTTACTATGGCTAACAAACTGCTACATATTGACAGCCCTGCTGAAACCATATTCAGGCATTACAGTGCAAACCGAACATTAACATGAACATGTTTCATGCTACCAGAAGCATGAGTTCAAGTTTACTGGGATACAATAATATTCTTCTTACAAAGAGATATATACTGCAAAAAATTTTATGTCCTTACATTGTGACCAAGTAAGTAACATGTCAAAGATGAAACTCCAACCTAAACACTGTGGATCTAATAATATTATAATTATAATTAGCTACAGAACAACTTAGAGTTCTCTGACAGTTAAGTAGTAGTGATGGTGGAACATTGATCAGTGCGTAAAACCAAATAAATTCAAACACCAACCTGCTCCAGCATCTTAACCAACAAAGTCTCACATTAAGTCACCGCAGACCGAACCTGTGGCCTTGCAGTGACTAACTGCTCACCACCTGAGCTATAAAAGTGGCACAAATATAAATGAGCCTTAAACAATCCTAAAACAACTGCCTGTCCTTGTCTCTGTAACTGAGAGCGTCTAAAATACAAATAATATAACCATAAAGGCAGTATAAGAAATTAAAATCCTCTAATTTCTATTTCTCTCCGCATTTAAGGCAGTTTGGCTTAATTCCGTTACATAACCTCAAAAGAGAAACAACTATTTCTAATGTAGGAAAGCATTTCCTACGAGATTATCTGGAAAACAATATTTGATATTCCTGCCGAAAATTAAGGCCTTTCATGCATCTATGCACCTACTTTATAGGGAAACATCACTCTTGCATAGCTTTCTCCGTCAGATAAATGGTACACTGAACAGACTAAAGTATCTAGTATTCATGTAATTTCGAATTATGGTCTTTCAGCTAGCAACAGAAGATAAAAAAAGTTAAAACAAATTACGTGAAAGTAATTATGTCTCCAGGATGGGGCAATACGTACTGAATATGGAGACAGCAGGCGCTTCGAGATTCATTAGTACTATGCAACCACACTACGTAAAGTCACGTCCACAATGACAGTAATCTTTGTGACGGGCTTCAAATCATATCTCTGGGTGATTATGTAACGCAAAAACCGTGAAAACTCTTTCTTGACACATACATGTAAATGTCCCAGATCAACACCTTAACAAAACGACCATTGTGTGAGCATCATTGAATCTATTTTAATATGGTATAAGTCTGGTAGGAAAAAAGCAGGGAACAATAACTGCAAGTTACTGTTGAGTGTCACATTCACATTAAAGTGTGTGTGTGTGTGTGTGTGTGTGTGTGCGCGTGCGTGCGCGCGCGTATGTATTAAATGAAGCACCATCCACTTCACAGCCCCAAAGAGGGGCAACATAGCATTAACAATTATGTATAACAACATAATATGGCAAACGCATGGGTTTATGTTAGTGAAAATGCTACAATATTTTGTTCGGATACATGAATTTGAAGTTTAATTCGTAGTTTTTCCCAAGAACCCATTTGGAATGTGTAACAAGACAGGCAATATATGTACAAATGTGCAACCACTATTGCCGTGAAAAAGCAATAAATATTACATATTCTAAGTGTGTGTCTGTAGCCTTAGTTAGCCAGCATGCAGTGCGGATGAGCAGTATTATATTGTTATCTGTGGCCTGTCTGGCTGTACCACAGTTTTTTACACTATCTCATGAACACCACGATTGTCGAAAAAAATTATTAAACATAAAATGTGTGTTTTGATTTTCTCTACTAATTGAATCCGAAACATTTCTCACCATAAGAACTCAGCGAGATATGTCTCCAGGTGACGTACCTGTTATTCACATCAGATTTCAATGAAACTTGAATTTTCTAGACAGATTTTCGACAAATGCTCATATATCAAATTTCATAAAAATTCATCCAGTGGGAGCAGAGTTGTTACACACGGAGGGACAGACGAACAGACATGAAACTAACAGTCACATTTTCGCAATTTTGTAAACATGCCTAACGAACATTCACATTCTTTCATCTAACAGTGACACTGGACCTAAGATTTTGACAGAATGACTATTTATTATTTTAAAAAATGCTTATAAGAATAAGTAATCAATTAATTAACACATAATGAATTCCGGTAATTTGCTGAATCCCAACGTAGTTTTTAAAATTTCATTCTTCATTTTGCATGCACATATGTACATGCGTGCATATGTATGTATGTATGTATGTATGTGTGTGTTATGTTCACATACACATGTGAAATAATGGAATGTAATAACAGAATTTCTGTGAAGCCAAAAACTATAATTCTACAATTCTGATTTAACTACGAAACTGGACAAGTATGGTTAACTACTGGACATAAAACCTTATATCAGAAATAAAAAAAGGTAAAGTGCACCCTTGTACAGGCACTGAGGCTCTGTACAGGCCGTACGGCCCATACAGGGAGTAGAGGTATAGCTCTACTCTTTCATGACCAACGGCACTAGAAGCGGGTGAGGGGTCAGCGTCACGCCCCGGCCGCTCTTTACTCCCGGGAAAGACACGGTACTCATTGTACTCACTGGGTTGGCCCCAGGACCGGTCTGGACATGTGCGGAAAATCTCGCCCCCACCGGGATTCGATCCCCGGACCGTCCAGCCCGTAGCCAGTCGCTATACCGACTACGCCATCCGGCCCACTTATACCAAAAATACTGTTGCACTTTAAAACAATACAATTTTGGACCTCTGCAGATATTCTCACCGGCAGAGTAATGGTCCAGTTATTTTGGCTTATACACCTTTGTTATAATGACTCCCTGAGAATGGCACCTCGGTGCCAAAATATGTATGATTTGGTGTATGTCATAAATGGTGTTCCACGAAGTGTATTTGTTGGATGATATATTGATAGGAAGAACATGCAACATATGAACAGCATAAAATTTACGTTTGTACATCTTAAAAGACTTTGTAAGGAATGTTGTGAAAATAAAACAAAATAAAGGTTCCATAAATAAACACTGTACTATAAACAGATGTTAAGACATCAGAACGTGTAAAAATATGCCTACCATCTGACATGAACATTAACCCTTAGGAGCCTAACGTTGTATATATATGGAGCACCTATTCTTGATGTTTCTAGATCACACACAACGACGCAGCACAGTCGGTAGGACTCCTCTGGACGAGTGATCAGCTCGTCGCAGAGA
>Ga0268261_10004102_pt1 | contig 10852 bp, 9 predicted proteins | sample TergutNc150P1_FD_190353 | JGI IMG/M metagenome (GOLD analysis project Ga0268261, IMG submission 190353) | Nasutitermes corniger P1 segment gut microbial community from laboratory colony in Florida, USA - Nc150 P1 (SPAdes) (version 2) | ecosystem: Host-associated > Arthropoda: Insects > Digestive...
ATTGCGCTCGAAACATGTAGAGGAATTTAATTTAATGTAATTTGTGTGAATGAACAAGAAATTTGTGTATCAAGTTGGTAATAATAAAAAAGTTATACTATGATGCATGGCCAACCAAATATCAAGACTCTTAACAAATCAATATTCTACTGATGAAGAAATAAATAATAATGAATACAGGGAATGGCTACTAACATTCAGTCCAGACTTCTTTGTCTTCCTGTTTGCTACTTAAAAACATCAAAATATGCAGAACTATAATTTTGTGCCTTGTCTTATGTGGGTGTGAAACTTGACTGCTTACAATGATGGAAGAACATGATCCAATCAAGAATAATGGGATGAACAGTTGGATGAGGGATGTGACATTTATGGGAAAAAGGAAAGGTGTGTACAAGGTTTTGGTGGGGAAACCTGAAGGAGACTACTTGGAAGACTTGGGCATATATGAGATGATATTGAAATGGATCTTCAACAGAGGCGTTGGGTGGTTTTGGACCGCACTGATTCGGAGCAGGTAACGTCAGGTTGCGGATATGTGATATGCGGGTGGCGGGCTCTTGCGAACGCGGTAATGAACCTTCGGGCTCCATAAAATATATGATCTGTGGAAAGTGGACTTTTTTTTTTTGATGCGCTATTAGCTTGTCTATTAGGGGTGTATTCTGCCAGACAATACCTTGTCGTTTACAACCACGTATTTGACTACAGCTGTGTGCATTGCTGAACACATATCACCCAGGATAGGTGTAGAGGGACTCGGGTGTCAAGAAAACTCGGCATGTGCCATATTACGTGAATGTGCGTCAATCGGGAAAAGAACGTAGGCGAATTCTGTGCGCCTTTGTAGCTTCTAAGAATTATTAGGTAATGTAGGAAACCCCGTCTGTAATGAAGTGAAACCGATGTTTCTTGTGTTACATTAATTGCTGCAATTTGAATCCCCAACGTAACGCTATAGATCAACCCTAACCTCGTTCATCGTTCTTACTAAATATGGTAGTGGACTGTTCTGCTAGTTGTGGAAGTAAGGCAGTATTAAAGGTAAATGAAACCGCATTCGTTTTGCTGTAGTAATTTAAGCACAAAGCGAAAGTAAGAGAGATTTATTTTTTAAAAACTTTGATCAATTAAAACTCTTACAGATTTGCAGCTCACATGGCAGGTAAGTAATCTCGAAAATACGAAGGTGTGCGGGTAGGCATACGGATCAAGACTCGCAGTAATAACGGTTGGAGTGCGGAAACCATTCGGTCTGTGGACCCCTTAGTTCTGGAATTTATTATTTCGTTATGTATGGTAGTAGTCCATAGAGACTGTGACATGTTGAGATTATGTGTAATTAATATGTATGTCTAATTGTGGTTTCAGAGGCCAAAAACTGGAGATGCTTTATGTAAAGAATGTTTCTTTTGGGCATTTGAGACAGAAATTCATAATACAATTATTAGCAGTGCACTATTCAAGCATGGGGATCTGGTTGCTGTAGCAGCATCTGGTGGAAAGGACTCCACAGTTCTAGCCTATGTACTCAAGCTGCTTAATAAACGTCATAATTACGGATTAAAATTAGTGTTGCTGTCAGTAGATGAAGGAATTACAGGTAAGACATAGTTGTGAAACACATCATTCGAATAGCTGCATTCATGGTACCTGTCATTATGTGCGTCATGCTTGGATTTCCATGTGTTATGCCCGTGAAGTTAAAGCACCTAAAACCCCAGGAAATATTTTAATTGTGAGTGGATTTTCCCCTTCCACCCCTGTTTTCTTTGCCTCTGCAAAGTCAGTCTCCTCTTTTGTTATCCTGAATGTTGCCTTTCAGTTTTCACTTATTGAAAGACATGGTGAGCATAGTATTTTTCAGTGCACTATAAAACCAATGTGGCAGTCTCTGGCATCCCAGCATTACTGTTACTTTCTTATTGTAGAAGTAGGGAAGAAGTATCTGAATGCAGCTGACTGCCCCCTACTGTGGATTGTGCTGTACAGGTGAGAATAGAAAAAATATCAGACTATAAGACTAAAGGTTTCCATTGTTTTGAGATCATTACTATGCTTCAAAATGCTGGGAACTGATTACCCAGTGATGTGGCATAATATCCCAGAAGAGCAGATTCCTGAGCTAGAGTGCAGTATAAACCTGATAACTCGTGAAAATAAAGTTTGTGGAGGTACCTAGAACTCTTGGTAAGTGTTCTGATAGTACTGTTTCCTGTGTGTGTTGTTGACGCCTGAGAGCCACTCCTTAATGAAACCTGTTTTACACAGGTCCAGTGAAACTCTATAAATTGGGTTAAGTTTAAATGTAAACACTTTTGTGGTCTGTGAACTTTTAAAGCCCAGTGGTATCATGTACTGTAGCATTAACATACGCTGCATTCTTCCACAAAGTGTGTTAATGTGCGTCATATTATTTTTTATGATACACAGGAGGAAGTTCCGTAAATGTCTTCTTAAGTAATACCTCAACTAAAGACACTGAAAAGATTATCAGTTCCCTGCAATCAAAGAATTATTTTGTTTATGATGAAATGTCAATTAATATCTTAAAAATTAGTCCTCCCTTTATTAGTTCTTCTCTAAATTATATTTATAATAAATCCATATCAACAGGAATCGTCCTTTCACACTTAAAATACTCTATCATAAAACCACTGTTTAAAATAGGTGATAAGAGCAATATAGGTAATAAAAGACCAATCTCATCATTAACTTCATTTTCAAACTTGCTGGGGAAGGTCATGTATAAAAAGACCTTGACTCATATTAATAATTACAACAATTTCAATTCAGGTCACAATTATCCACAGAAAAGGCTTCTTATAATTCAATTTGTGAAATACTAAGAGCTTTTAACAAAAAAAGAATAGTTGGAAGTATATTTTGGACTTAGAAAAAACTTTTGATGTGTTAACCGTAGTATTGTACTACCAAAATTGTAATTTTATTGGAATAACAGACAAAGAATATACTGTAATTAAATCTTAGCTTGAAGGTAGATGGCAGTGAGTGATCTTTAAGGATAAATTCCTGAATAATAATAACAATAATAATAATAATAATAATAATAATAATACCTCTTCTCATTCTGTAGTTAAGCGTGGTGTTCTGCAAGAATCAGCAACGGACCATTGCTTTTTTTTTTATTTATATTAATTACCTACCTAATGTTACAGTTAATACAATTTTAAGTGATAATCCTTAAACAATACTATTTACAAGTGTAATAGTAAACAACCCCAATTTTACTGATTTTGAAAAAGTTATTAATATAGTTCTTAAAAAATATGAATGAATGTTTTTCTCCTAATTTTCTTTCTCTAAAATTTGGTAAAACTTACTTCATGCAGTTTTTAATTAAATATAGCTCTCATAATGTAATTATAGCAATAAAATAACATTAAACACTTCTACCATAAAATTTCTAGATTAATAATCGATAACACATTGTCCTGGAAAAGTCATATATGTATATGATTACACCCAAATTAAACCATGCCTGTTACATAGTTAGAGTAGTTAAACCGTTTTTATCATGGGATACACTAAAGATGACCTATTATGCCTACTTTCACTCTATCATGACTTGCTGAATAATATTTTGGGGATATCTTACACACAGTGATAATGTTTTTAGATTACAAAAAAAATTATTAGAATTATAGTGGGAGCCAGGACAAGAGACTCTTGCAGAGAATTTTTAAAATTTTCAAAGTTTTACCTCCAACATCTCAGTACACATTTTCTTTAGACCTGTTTTTAGTTAACAACAAAAGTTTATTTATGTAAAATTCTCAACTACATAATATCAAAACTAGGAGTAACTCTGATCTTTTTCAATGATCATCACATTTAACAGAAGGGACCACAATATTTTGGCATCAAGCTATATAACAAGCTTCCCTCTCAAATAAAGAATCTACCGAGTAATGATAAGCAATTTAAAACAGCTCTTAATAATTTCCCACAATTGCATTCATTTTATACTTTAGTTGAATTTTTAATCACAATAACAATTAGAGTTTATTATAGCATATTATATTCGTAAGTGATACACATTATTATATTTAGTGATCAGATATATTGTCTAAATGACATTTAAAAAAATATACATCTGTTTAGGGTAATTTTTAAAATCATTCATATCCCTTTTATTATCAGAATTCTTATACTTGTTGTGTTGTTGACTTGTGTTTTCAAAAAGGACTTGAACAACAGATATTTGTAATCAAGGTTTTACAATCAGTTGATTGTTTCTAACTTACTGTAGACCCTGAACGATGATTGATTCTATTTAAGTTTATATGATTTATGTTTTAGATTTACAAGTATATATGCTTTTAAGACTTGTATATAGGACTAATATGTATATGGCTATAAGTAATGTCTATTTTGATTTGATCTTATGACTTGTTCAATATGTAATATTTAAAACAATATAACCTTTGGACAAGTTTTATATCCAGTGGTTGTATTACCAACAATGGGTTCTTGAATTATCAGTAAATAATAATAATAATAATCTATCTAACTTTCTGGTCTTGTGACAGTTGTCGCCGTCTTCCAGAACCCAAACACAATTCCTTTCTGTTTAATCACTGATCTGCTTCTAAATGTCTTGTTTTCATGGCTGCTCGTACACCTTCCGTCCACGTTTTTCTTGGACGTCCTCTTTTTCTTCTTTCCCCCGGTATCCACTCCATAATTAATAATAATAATACTTATTAGTTTGTATAATGGTTGCAGGCTGTATTCTTTGTGAGTATGGAACTGATGTTCTACGTACAGGCAGTATTTTTTAATTATGTGAGTTTGTAATTGAAGTTTTATGTACAGGCAGCATGTTTATCATGTTTCTGAGCATGGCAGATAACACAGAAACATTATTACATTCAAAGTCTGCATCTGCCAGGAATTCAGATTCCATTTTATCACTGCAGTTCAGCATATCTTTCTTCATAGAAGTGCCAATGGCTACCTTACATGCAGGCTATGAACCATCCAGAAGGTTTCTGTACATAACAAGAAAGCCTCTGTCTCAAAATAATTAACAGTTTCACTTAAAAAATTGTCCTTTAATTTTTGGAAAGACATTGGGTTGTCCTATGATTTCACTTCTGTTAACTCCCTGAATGTTGGTGTCATTAATGGAATGTAATGGTGAGAATTTATTCCTTCCAAAACTGTGAGCTCACTGCACGCCAAATTTCGACTTTAAGGTCATGTGCAGTAACTTTGTAACAGTATAGGAATTTTTGGAACCCAGTATCAGGTAATTTGGCTGTTTACATTTCTACTTAGTGTAAACTATGCCTGATCTTAGGTCAACAAAAGTTTTAATATATTCATTTTGTCCAGCATTGAAGCTGTTATTTTAAAAAACTTTCAGAAATGTTGTGTATTTTCATTTAAATGTGACCATTTCTGCAGGATATTTTTGACAAAATGTTTTGCAAAATTTTTTCCAGTAAGTAAACACTTTGTTCAAGTGAATACATTTTACAAACACCATCCAACCATCTAAGGTCCATAATGACTGTAACAATAAGTGCCTGTTCCATATACTGAGTTATCACTGGCAATTTGCAATTTGAGAGGTTTAAAGTTGACTGTCTCATCTACAGATACTGATACATGATTTCCCCATGCTTGACGACATAATAAATTTCCTTGTGTGTACAGTGTATTTATCAGCAGTCTTTAAAGGTTTGAAGAGAACCATATTTCATTTTTTGTTTTATTGGTTGCATGTCTAGATTAAATGGTAATACAACATTTTTCTTGTGCCATTGAGGGTCATTAATTTTTGTTTTGTATTGTGTATAAAGATTGATTACTTCACCTGTACATAAGACAGTGTATTGTCTGGAATCCTGTGTGTTAGGGTAAGGCTTGAGGTTTTCACAGTGGTGAAGGTTCATCATGTGGTCTTCACTGTTACAAAACTACATTGTAATTTTGTCGGGGATGCCAACATATCACCATCTTCAGGGGTAAGAGTGTCCTTTATAAACCATCATGTTTTATCATTTTGGTTACAATTTCCTTGTATACACAGACAGAAAGGATTTTGTGTTTCAAGGTTACCGTGATGATAGTCTAGAAACTGTGAAACAAAATCGAGATGAATATGACATGCCATTAAAGATACTGTCTTACGAAGAACTGTATGGGTGGACTATGGATGCTATTGTTAAACAGGTATGTTAAAGATATCACAAGTTTTTGTGTGTTCACAGTAGTGTAAATAAGAATTTCAGTCTTCTAGCTTGTCAAGGGTTCAAGGTCCATGGACCTTGAACCCTTGAAGATGAAGGCAACATGTATTTCTTAAAAATATCAGGAACCATTTACCCACCAGTGCAGCATCTCATGCCAGAAAACCAGAATCCGTGTTACAGATTTGACCACTGTCTCACTTAAATTTCATTCATTAAATATTATATATGATCATTGTATAAATTTCTTTGTAGATTGGGCAGAAAAACAACTGCACGTTCTGTGGTGTATTCCGGCGCCAAGCATTAGATCGTGGTGCAGCCCTGCTTGGTGCAAACTGTGTAGCGACAGGACATAATGCAGATGATATAGCTGAGACTGTTCTAATGAATATTCTCAGAGGAGACATTGCAAGATTGCAGCGATGCACAGATATTATTACAGTAAGATGTCAGATGTTGCATGCACTTCACTATTCATTGTAGATTGTTTAAAATTTAATTAACTGTAAAAGCTTCTGGTGATGGTTTATTATTATTAGGATTACTGGTACTGAGTTTCTGGACTTTTTCCATCTAGTGTTCTGAACAGAAGACCATGTTTCAAAAATGATCTGATTTCCCTTCTCAGGAGAAGGGTGGAGACCAACTCATTCTGATCCGTTACAAAAAGATAACTGTAGGCAGTCACTGAACCAGAATACTGGACTTCAGATATGTCCAGAAACTCAGCTGTCTTGAGTAAAATTTCTTTATAGCCCACTTTTGCTGCAATAATATTCTTGGTTTTAGGGAAGTGAAGGAGCTATTCCCCGTTGTAAACCCCTTAAATACACATATGAGAAGGAGATTGTCATGTATGCTTATTTTAAGCATTTGCATTACTTTTCTACTGAGTGTGTGTTTGCTCCAAATGCTTATCGTGGCCATGCCAGGGCATTTCTGAAGAACCTTGAGAAAATCAGGCCAACAGCTATCATGGATATTATTCATTCTGGTAAGGAAGTTACATCTTAGAACTGTGCTATTTGATGTGGGATTTGAGGTACTCATGGTGTGACTGTCTGCCAGGATGAGGTGCCACATAACTTTGTAGATATGTATCAGTGGTTCAGATGAACCTGGTGCCCCCATCTTCAAGGTAAAGCCCCAAAGTGTATGTAACATGTTTCTTCAAAACTGTGGTACCCATCTACCAAACTGCACAGTATCATACCAGATAAGACAATTGGTAAATTTGCTTTTAACTTGTTCACGCATTAGATGTTTCTGTTAGTGTAGAATGTTCTGTGAGGGCCGAGTGTGTCTGTCCATAATGTTGCAGTTGTGAAGTGCTTACTAATGGAAGTTTTTATATTGAAGGTGAGAGCTTATCAGTGCGTGAGGGAGTAACTCTTCCTGAGAGAGGCACCTGCTCCCGGTGTGGCTTTGTCTCTAGCCAGAAACTATGCAAGGCCTGTGTTTTGCTGGAAGGACTAAACAGGGGTTTACCTCGGCTGGGTATTGGTAAAACAAGCAAAGTGAACAGAGCTATAGCAGAATCAAACAAAGGGAGACCCAGGATTATTGGAGATTTCTGAAATATAAAGGAGATTCTGCCTCTTATGCATATTGCTTAGCAATCTGTGATTCCATGTTTTATCCATACTTACGGTTTTGTATTGTCCATTAGTTGTATTTTAACCCTTGGATTATTGACAAATAACTGTGGTAGTGTCGTCAGGTTCATTAAATGCCAAAGAATACGGTGGCTTGGTCACATAGAAAGAATGCAAGACACCACAATTCCAAAAAAGATGTTGTACGGAAAGCTGTATGCAACAAGACGAAGAGGAAGGCCAAAAATGAGGTGGCTGGATGACGTGTCCATGGATCTGAGGAAGATGGGTTTAAATGAATGGAAAGACAGAACAAGGAATCAAGAGGCCTGGAGGCACATTGTAGAGGAGGCCAAGGCCCACCCCGGGCTGTAGCGCCATCGGGAGGAGCTGTGGTAGTGTTAGGGAAAGAATGTTAGTGTATTCTCAGATAACACATCCCTGATGTGTTATTCAGTTACAACTACATTGTTTACTAAGAACAGTCATACACAATGTACAAAGCAGGATAAAATAGGCTACATGTTTCAGCTTAGTAAGCCATCATCTGGTCCTTATTAAGAACATTATAAGGATGCTAAACACTGCAATAGGTGTGATATCTACATCCTTACATATGATAATACTTTATGAATGTATATAAAACACCTTTTTTCAAAAAGAAATTTGATACTTTTATAATGTATTGACATGTAAAAAAGTGGAGATCTCACACTTACTCGTATTGCAGTGTTGTGTCTTTAATGTTCTTAAAATGGGCCTAATGATAGCTTAATAAGCCAAAACATGTAGCCTGTTTCATCCTACTTTGTACGTTGTGTACAACTGTTTTGAGTAAAAAAATATATCTGTAAAAGACTGTTAGTGATTTTTATTTTGTGATATGTATACTGAATTTTTAGTTTGTGTGTCCACCAGTTTGTCACAGTGTTCCTGACTGTGTGAAAATTGGGTGAGCTACTGAAATAGGGAGACAAAGATACACACGCACACACACACACACACAGCCAACAAGAATGAAAAATAGGGTAAAATAGGGACAGAGTGCATCGTAAGATGGAAGTTTATTGATCAGTAATCTGAGGGGTAATTAATACTACTTTAGGTAACTGATGCTGTGATTGTCATTTGACCATTTAGAAGCTGATATTGTGTTTACAATTTTACAATTTTAATAAACATAGTCTATTTTAATCCAGAGTACATCCGATTTTTCAGTCATCATATCCAGTGCTGCCAGCAGCTGTGAATTATGAGAACTTTCAAATTGAAAGGTTATGAATGTTTAGTTGTTTTGCATTTATTTCATTTGTGTATTTGAAATGACTAGTGTGCCATGGAAAGGACTGATGTTTGATTACATGAGTAATTATAATATTTTGATCCAGTTGTAATTTAAACTATTGATCTGGTTGTTTTCTATCCAAACTAAAAGTGTGCAGTTTGAAGGCTCAGCAGCTGCAGGCATGGAGTCACATGCAGCTCCTAGTGTTCCAGGGCAGATTCGTAGATATCCCAGGGTCATTCTGGGTTGGGTTCTGGTGAGGCCACGGTTATATATATATATATATATATATATATATATATATATATATATATATATATATAAACCAAGTCTGCAGGTAACCTAGCCAAGACATTTCAGATGCAGTTCTTGTTTATTAGCTGTAGAATGACTGGTAGTTTTATGTATGTCACAAATAAGTGATTTGATGATGTAGTAAGGTTACACCTTGTGCAGTTGTACAAGACTGGAGTAGAACCCTTGTCGCACTCTCATTAGTTATTAGCATGAGTGATAGCACTGATCAAACACAGCAGACCTAATATGCAACACCTGATATTCAGTTGACTGACTGGAGAGTGATAAAAAAATAATGGTTGCTGGACTGAACACTGAACCACATGAATCAACAGACAGGTAATAGATCTCCCTTTACTAGTGTGCACTGAGTGACATAACCTACAGGTAATAGATCTCCCTTTACTAGTGTGCACTGAGTGACATAACCTATCACCATGCCTACAGTAAGTTTCTGTGGGCCGGGTAGCTCAGTCGGTACAGCAACTGACTACAGGGTGGACGGTCTGGGGATCAAATCCTGGTGGGGGTGAGATTTTCCGCCCGTCCAGACCGGCCCTGGGGCCCACCCAGCCTCCTGTACAATGGGTACTACCTCTACCCCCATCTGGGCCACAACTGGGTTACTTCACCTTTACCTTACAGTAAGTTTCTAAACATCCCCATGGTATGTGACTGGTGGTCCTAGTCCAGACTTTATTACATAACAGTCACTGGAGTAATGAGAAATTTCAATCAAGCCTCCTTTTTTATTGCTTGGATGTGGTAACTGTACACCTCCCAGATCATAACTTTGTGCTTGGTCGGTTCACAAACATGAAGCCATTTATTCTGTGCAGTGTGTGATTAGACTTAGAGTGCTGTCAAACACCTTCCACAGGTTATCTAGACAACAAACCCTTTTTTATGCATCTGTTGTAACATGCTCCAGGCTCCAGGGCAACTGATTGGTATCCATTATTACACAGAATGGTTGTAGCAAAATACAACCTTGGTCCAAGCACATGATTCTGCTACTTTTATTTCAACATTCACATGTTTTCATCGTATTCATCCCCTCATTTTACAGTCATCAATCAGCACTACAATCAACTGCACTACTGCTGCAAGCTATGATTTGTTTTAATCTTCTGCATCTTCAGCCTTAAAAATCAGTGACCATGAAACAGTCCCTCATGATGGAAAAGAGTAAGTCAAGGCTTGAGGTACTCACAGCAGTACTGCTGAATATTCAGGTCTCCTGGCACATTAAACTGTGTCAACCGGTGAATATTTACAGATGTTTGAAAGATTGTAGTACCATTGTTTTTAGGGCCAAGCAGTACAAAAAGAGTAGGTGCACCAGACCATAGCTATTCATATATGTCAGGGCTATTGGGGTGGCAAGCCAATGGGATTGGTAGTGCTGGGCACTAGGTGGGGCCTTGGTGGTATGGCAGGGACTCTGGTGG
>Ga0268261_10004103_pt1 | contig 10852 bp, 3 predicted proteins | sample TergutNc150P1_FD_190353 | JGI IMG/M metagenome (GOLD analysis project Ga0268261, IMG submission 190353) | Nasutitermes corniger P1 segment gut microbial community from laboratory colony in Florida, USA - Nc150 P1 (SPAdes) (version 2) | ecosystem: Host-associated > Arthropoda: Insects > Digestive...
CTCATTTAAAAGAGGAAGCTCTGGATCGCACTATGTGGAGAGCTCGCTTTGGAAGAGGCTTTGGACCTGTCGTAAGACAGACTACTAAATGAATGAAGATGCACCCTGTAATTACCAAGGTATTGTTGCAGATTTAATAAATAACCTTCGAATTTTCAGTGTTCATGCACAGGGTGATATTTGAGACTTCTTCAGGGGGAAAAATGCATCTTAGAAGGCAGGAAATATGGTATACTATAATACCTCTTTTCTCTCAAACTTAACTACTTCTGTAACGCCTAAAGTACAGCTAAATGGTACTTAGTTAGACAGGTTTTGTGGAGGGGGGTGGAGGGGAAATGAGTCAGTATACTATCACAGACAAAAGTGACTATTACTTTCCTGTTATCCCAGTCACTTTTGTAAGAAAACAAAAAGTTGATATTATGACTGCCCGACATAATTATAGACTGTGTGACTCAGAATCCCATTACAACATCATGTCAGTTACAACCTGTACTTGGAAAAAAACAACAATGAGAAACTATACCACTTTCATCAGCTACTGTAATACAACATGTCCTCAACATCCCACAGACTTCCCAACTTATTATTTATCATATCTGTCACCTACTATATAACACCACATCTCTTATCATATTACCATGCATTATGTATGTCACTTCCTCTCACTCAGCAGCATCAGCAAGTGCCAGTAGTCCACTATGAACACTCCTTGTTTCATTTTCTCAAAACATTTGTCTATTTTGTGCCTTATTTTACTGTATTTTTATTATTTTATTCAGCTGCAGAGCTAGTTACCCTTCAAGGAGACAACTGACATGCACATTGTATACTTAAGTTGATACAAGTATTGTTAAACTAGCTTTTATTTGCCCAAACAATGAGTTTTGTGCTACAGTTTATGACTTCTCTGGAGGAAAGAACCATTATAATATGGAAGTCTGATGTTCCATATTTGGTGTTTCCTTATCCACTGCACTTCTAAGGATCCAATTAATGACAGATACTGGGAGGCCTACTGTAATAAAATTGCGTTTTATGTTAAATATGGTCAAAAAATATTAAGCAAGCAGGTCAATGAAGACAATGTGTAACAGTTATGCTATCACAATCAATAGAGGCACCATGAAAAATATTTTATTAATATTAATCACAAGGTAATGCACCCTTATGCAACTAACGTGGAAATGAGAAAGTTAAAATTTATCATTGTTGTTAGAAACACAGCTAAACATCCATAAAGATATGGAGGACACCACTGGGTGTGACAGTGGCAACTTACGTTTCTTCAGTCTCTTGCGCAGACAGTAGGGTGTCTTGGCTGTTGCTACTTCATGATTGGAAGCATGTGGTGTACCATTCATCTTTCTGGACTGTGGTGTTTTTGGTGTTTTAGGGGTTCCTGGTGTTCTTGGTGTTCTTGGCATGAGTGTCCCTTTGCTTTTTGGAGTCTGGAACCCAAACATCTGATGACCAGGCACGTCACCTTCTTCAAACAAGGCTGTAGAAAAGAACCACACCTCTTTATTTCAACATTATAAAACATCAGACTCTTACTCAGCAGCTTACAAATAAACTTTCTTTCCTGTGATACTTTCACGGTCTTTGAATGAGCTTCTAGTACGTAGGAAGGGTGGGAAATTTCTTGAACAGCTGAGCAACTAGAGGATTCACCAAAATACCTTGTATCAATGAAGTGAGGAAATGGGTGAGTTAATTATTTTCAACTGTAAAATGTAAAGGTATAAGATATGACAGTAACAGATTTAAAAATACAATCTCCACTTTTGCTGCAGTGATTAAGGTACTATTAGAAAACTGAAAATAAGAATTCTCGAGATTTCTTCCTAGTCCATATCTGAATGGAGATGATCAGTACAATTGAAAACATCAGTCAGATTATTCACACTGAAATGGAACTGAATTGTAAGCTGTAAACATGAAATACACATCTTAAACACAATTGCCATTTGAGACATATGAAATATCTTGTCTATTATTTTTGCCATTGTATTTTAACATACCTATCTAATAACTCTGTACAATGCAGTTACTCTCGAGAAGCTGGTCGTCACTCAGCTCATCAAGAAATCAGTTTTTCTAACTGAACTTTTATATGCATTCCTATTGCCTCCCATGCATGCTACATACATCCCAGCTCATTCAAACTGCTTTGATCACTCTATTCTATGTGATAAATGTACAAATTATTAAACTTCCCATTATGCATTTGTTTTGCTTCTCATGTTACTTCCCTTGCCTTAAGACCCAACATTCTCATCACACCTACCAGCCTTTCACTTTGTTGAAAGGCAAGAAGGAATGTATTTCTATTTACCTTGGAAAACAATGCTGCTTTAATTTACAATGCAAAATCGAAGAGAATCCTACCACATGTATACATGGGTGTAGAAGAAATGATGACCACTCTGTGGAATGCTTAACTTATTCAGCAAATGGTGTTCACCATTATTCACAGGCCACTTATCTAGTCAATTAATTACTCTCCAAATTGAATGATTCTTAGGTTTCTTAATTCTGCTGTTTCAACTACAGACGTTATAGCAATGAATGAGATGGAAAGCTAATCATAAACTGCTAGCAGGCAAGAATTTGGAACTTAATGCTGTTCATCCTGATGTGTTATCTGATTCACAAGGAATAAGAATTATTCAGTCTAACACATCATTTTTATTCTTAAAATACACTTATATACAAGGCTACATGTTTCAACTACGTGGAGTTCCGGTAGAGGCCTGATGATGGCTCCACAGAGCTGAAACATGTAGCCTTGTATATAAGTGTATTTTAACAATAAAATAATACTTATTCCTTGTGAAGAATTTGGAAGTTAGTTATGGCATAGTTAAAGGTACAATCCTAATGTTCAGAGTTTGAGTGAGAAAAAAATCACAAAAAAATCCTGTCAGGATAACAGTAATGGGATCAAGATTCAAATCATACACCTATTAAATATACAAGTAGAGAACTACCACTATACCCACATGCTGTATAAATAAATAACATTTTAGAATCTCACCAACACTATGTAAATGTAAATATATTGCAGTATCTAACATTATCCTCTCATACTGCTGGGATCCTTATGTCAGGTCAGTCTTCATTCATTCACAAGTTGTGTACATATAAAGCACAATATATAAATGAATTTCAGCATATTCCTCTACAGCACAGACAAAGAACATAGGTTTGTGCTATAAGAAATCATAGTTTACATTTTCAGAACCGTGCATTGTGCAATATATATGTGAGAAGACCAGCAAGATGCACACTTTATTTCCTTCATTTGTTTCAATTATACTGTCCTCTACATGTTTCAAACAAACAAGTTCATCATCAGGAGGTTACTTCTGTACATGCAGCATATAGCATTTTCCATGCATGTATACAAAGTGTGCATCTTGTTGGTCTTCTCACATATATAAGGACATCATAGTATTTGCGATGTACTTACACCCATACTAGAACACTGTACATGAACAGACAAAAAATACAAGATTTATGATGTGAAAGATTCACACTGTCATAAAAATACGCTCAAAATGCACGCTCTTGAAGAAATTATAATTTCATTAACATAATATTTTCTAACCTGTTGGCTTCTCATTTGTGTCAAGATCTTTATGTGGTAAATCATCTGATTTTTCATCTGAATCACTCCCCTTATGTTGTTTACGTGTCTTTCTTCCTTGAAGAACATTTCCTGAAATAAAAATGGCTTTCAGAACAATCTACTGCACTATTAATCTATAGTCTAATAGTAAATGTACTTTACACAGCAATTATACTGGAAATTCTCCAGTCTGACATACAAGCTGTAGAGTAAAGCCTGTCTACAACGGGCCCTGTTTTAAGTGGAGAACTGATCATAAGTGAAAACTTCTCTGAACACAGGAATTTAGTGTTAAAACAACGTCCAACCACCCATAATTAAGAACAGTGTCTAACATGGAAATAGAAAGAAGAAAAAGGGCTTGTAAATCAAAACAGTTGGTTTGATACTCATTACTATTATTAGTCTTTTTAGGTGCATTCACAAAATTGTGAAAAGCAACTGTTAGCTTTGTCACGTCTGTGTGCCCAATTGTTGGCATAGAACAGCTCAGTTCCAACTGGATGGAGTGTCATGAAATTTGATATTTGTGTATACTTCAAAAATCTCTTGAGAAAGTTCAAGTTTCTTTAAAATATAACAAGAACAATGGGTACTTTACATGAAAACCCATGTACATTTACGATATCTTGCTCAGTTCTTTTTATAATGAGAAATGTTTCACACAAAAGTTGTAAAGAAAATCAAAACACACATTTTACATTCAGTAACTTTTTTACAAAAATCATGCTGTTATAGAGCTAATTTAGAAAAATGCTGTAGAGCAGGAGAGGTTGGAGATGACTTTATAAAACGGTGCATGCGCATTGCAAGCAGGATACCTAAGGCTGCAGACACACACAATATATAATACTTATTGCATTTCCACTACAACAAGGCTTGCATGAACATGCCTCAGTGTTACATTACACATACATTGCCTGTCTTGTTCTGTGTAATGTCTTAAATCTTACATTTCAGCTTCCTCTGAACAGCTGTCTGTTTTGAGGGGCTAACTGTATGCCTGTGATTGGCTTGCTGCATTCTTACAACTCAGGTGGAAAGGATATGAATGTGAAAGAAGCATTATCCATTCTCAACACTCATTTCTTCATACACCACTGTACATTATAAACAAGAGCCCAGAATTTTCTTACCACTCCTCTGGTCTTTGTGATACAAATTCTCTCATAGTAATCCAAAAATGCTTATGTATGAATTTAAGTGTAGCCACTGAGTCCAAGAAGAGAATAAAGTTGGATTAGAACACAAAAGGTACAGCAACTGAAGCAAGTGAAGAAGGATCATTTTTTAGTGAAAGAAATTGTCACCATACTTACAAAAAAAAAAAACCCCCAAAAAAAACAAATGTACGAAGACTGAAGTCTTCTGGTATGTGACACCATTTGGTTTGGTAGATGGGTACCTGTCTCACTATGGTGACAGCCTCAAATCTCAAGTCTAAGAGATTTTAAATGAAAAGCCCAGGATAATAAAACTGGCTCATTAAAAATGGTTCAACACAAAAATTTCAGTAAACTTGAAATGAAGATATCAGTAAGTTAGGAAATGTACAAATATGCAAAGTACTACCATTTTTGGTGTTTGCACAAAGGAACTGTTATGAAAACATTGTAGGTACATTAGTAGTATGGTATTGGTGTGAACTTTTCATGGTTTGAAAATACTTTACACAATTTTTTGACAGACCAACACAGGTATATTAATAGTTGCTCTGCAGAACACAAAAAATAAAATAAAACTACAAATGTATACTGTTGCTAGTGGTGTGTTAAAAGTTTAAAATATGTCAGTGTCTCATGTAGGGGAGAAGTGCCAACAATGTTTGCATTATCCATAAATACATGGGTAGCTTAAGTGTCTACACAGTCTTTAATTTAACGGTAATCAAATGGAAAGGTGCTTGTTTAAGAAAAAATGCGATTACCTTGGGTTTACAGTACAGACAGGTTTTATTGTACCCACAGCACTTCAGGAGCTGGATAATGTTTCAGTGAGAAATGTTTCAAGTTAACACTGACAAATCTTGGTTATTAAAGATATGGTGAATATTGCCTAGACTTGAATTACATTGCTTTCACTGGCAGCTGGGAGGATCTTCAATGATCAGACTCTTGGGGTACTTTAATTCATTTTTATGGAGAAAAAATACTCCATTCTGTAAAAATAATTTTCAGGAACACAACACCAATGTTACATGAGGACATACTGTATACTGACTGATATTTATATAGTTTATTTTCTGTGTTAAATACTTACCCTCTCCTTGACCTTCCAAATGAAAGTCATGTTCAGTGTTTAGAATTCAGAAAATTTTAGCTTAAATCCTGACCACCTCCATTAACAGTGTTATAACTAAACAATAACAAAGTCAACACAGTTATGAACAATGACCTGAAGACAACAGTATGGGTACTAGGCAATGCCCAGTGTAACTGCAGATTAATGAACCAAGCACAAATACAGCACATTTGATGAAATCAATACCTGTACAATGTCAGCAACAGCTTGGCACATATAAGAAAAATAAATACAACAGAACACCCTTTAAAATGCCTTTCAAAGCTTTATCTTAATACAGACAAAATGGTATTCAATAATTAAACAACTGCTCATTAGGTCAGCCTAATCTATTAGAAATGTATTTCATCAATAATTCTAGAGTTGCTTCACAAAGTTTAAAAATTGTAACTGTACCAGAGATTCTTACTAAATAATAAGATAATAATAAGATCCTACTAAGCTACATATATAGTAACTGAAGCACATGCCTTACTTACTTCATGGAGCAGAGCCATTCTTGAGAAACTAAACAGTTCTCAGCTACTCAAGAAATTCCCGGCATTTTATGGAACCTGAAGGTTCATTACCATGTTTACAAGAGCCCACAACCTGTCCCTGTCCTGAGCCAGATCAATCCAGTCCCTGCCTCCCCATCCCACTTCCTGAAGATCCATCTAGCAGCACTTAAACACAGCTGTGCACACAGCCTAGATTGTTCAAATTACTTTTACAGTAAGTCACCTATATGAAGCTGTTTTTCTCCGAGAACCTCTAATTTCCCTCCTTCATTGCTACACTGCATTTGCCGCCAACCCTTTATAACCAGTGCTAATCCAAAACACCTTCCAGCATTACTACGAACGACCAACGACGCAACCTAACCTCAAAACGTTTATATCTGAAGAAACGTGACATTAGGATATTTTAGTACCTGTCTTAGTCACTAAATTATTTCTGTCCTGGGAGACGGGGATACACAAATCGAAACTTTATAACTTGGGGATTTCTTTAAAAAATAATTGTAGTTTTCTGATTGGCATTTGGTGCCTTACATGGCACACTGAATTCGATTAATGTCAAAGAATACACATTCCTGAAACAGGTATTTACATTAGTACCTATGTTTTTAATCTTCGCATCCTTCATGAAAATTATCTCCTTCCCAACCTCTTCATCGGCAATGAACCGTACTTCAACATGCTTTTTCTTCTTACTCGTTTCCATTTTCGCGCTGTTTCACATGTAGTGCCAACGACATGGCAGACCATTTCCGGTTCTGTCGTTTTGTATTTGATTAGATTAGCCACGGATCAGAGCACAAGCGGTTTAAAGCTCACAAAATGTTAGTGAGTTTTGACAATACAAACATGCCGTAGGGGAAGTTGCACCGTTCATGACAACAGATTCTTTAAAATTAGTTTGCTTGCGTATGTCCGTTCCATTGTGTCTGAACAGTGTTATCGCTGGGGGAGTTCAGCTAACGCTGAATTATTCACTATCCAAAAGAAAATTATTAATGGCAGGTGTAAAGAAAAGTTGTTTGTAAGGAATTATTTCATAAATTATATATATATATATATATATATATATATATATATATATAAAACTTTTTTAATATTTAGTATCTGTTGGCCACACTGTTGGTTGCATGCGGACTGCGCCGCGGACCATCGTGTCGCTTAGCCACCAAATGATGTGCCCACTAACGTCACAGCCAGACGCGTAATCGTAGGACACGCGTAGCTCTCATGTCACATACACTTGTCCACCCACGTGCCTACACCTACCAGACACAGATTATCATTCAGCGAAGCAGAGCGAGTCTCATTTTGGCAACGGCCAAACCTGTGGTTCGTATGAACGCTCCAATAAAATTGTGTGACACTGGCGGCCCAGCCACAAGAACGTGTCGCAGCTGCTGTATTCAACCACTACCAAGCAAACACATTTAATACCAAGCAGTAATTCTCGCTTTTGACAGAGCAAGTAAAACAGCTGCTCACGACGAAATTAATACCAACTCCTCACTCACTCGGGGGGGGGGGGATTTCACCCTTAGATAGCATGCTGTCACTCCTGGGAATCTGCTTCTGGAACTAAAACCTTTTATAGTGTACTAGTTGCAAATGTGTATGATTTTTGGAACAGTCATTATATCCCTCATCTTTGACTTTCTCTTACCCAAAGGATAGGAGAGGCAAACAATGATAAATTAATTGCTCATTTATCATCTGAAGTTGATACTTTTAAAAGTGAAAGTTTTAAACAAAAATTTGTACCAAACTCTGCTGAGTACATAGAGGTAGCGTTAGTTAAAGGTAAAGTTGCCCATGCATACATCATGACAGCATAGGTCCATTGCCTTGGGACTACAGATGGAGGTGAGTGGTCAGCTTAATGCCCTAGCTTTCGTACTCCCAGTAAGGCACCCTGGTGCCCACCGAATAGGAGGCTGGGTGGGTCCCACAATCAGTCTGGACATTTTGGTGAAGCGCAAAATTTCTTGCTCCTGTTAGGAAATTAGTCCTAGGACAAATAAAAGCTGACCTATATTTCTTAATTATTGAACTCTATTATTCAGGTTATGTTGCAAGTTTAGATCAGGATGTGGGCTCTGTCTGATACATTTTGGTCATCTGTTATGGGTAAACTGTTTTGGTTTGAACCTCAGAGTATTCCAGCAAGCTAGTTATTGTGTCTTCTGAAGATATGTATGCAATATGAGTACAAGTTGGAGTTATTGCACTGGTTAGTTTAAAGTTACAATTCCATGCCTAGAGATTTCTTTTTTAGGTTTTTTTTTTTTTTTTTAGTTTTTACAATTCATTTTCAATATTCTCAAAAGCTGCACTTGGTGAATTCTGAAAAATATCAGTGAGCAGTGGTATAGTATTCACCTATGAACAATCAGCCTCCTGGTAATGTAAAAGCTGTCATATCAGATGGAAATTTAAAGTCTGAAAAGGAAAGGGAGTGGATAATGGTTTTATGTTAGTTGAGCTTCCAGATTACAGTTTGTTTAGCAGTGAATTTAGTTGAAGATGTCCACAGACATGGCTTCTCTGTGTCACAGATTTGTCAATTATTCATCTACTGTACATTTCATGTAAGTATGATTTCTGTTGGCTTTTTTGTTTCAATAATCTCTTTTTCATGGCTCGACAGCCCCTAGTGGGCCAAGGCCTCCTCATTGTCTAGGCTTCACTTTCACACCCAGACACACCACACTCGGTACGAGTTCTCCAGAGAAGTGATCAGCTCATAACAGAGACTTCTACCTGACAATACACAACATTCGCAAGAGACAGACATCCCTTTCCCATGGTGGGGTTCAAATCGCAATCACAGAAAGCAAGTGACCACAGACGCATGCCTTACACCATGCAGATGTTTGGATACACTGTGTAGAAATACATCTTCATAAATTTTATCTCGCACAATAGTGTTTCATTTTCAAAATATGTATTGGTTCCCATGACTCCTATGGTATAAACTGTACTGCACATTGGCTATGTGTAATAATAATGATCATAAGACCCCCCAACCCCCCTATAAAAAAAACCACAATAAAACCAATTTTCCACTGACTTAGATGAAAAATTTCCATACAATAAAATACAAGCAATTTCTATCTAGACAGCCATTTAAGTCAGCAATTAGAAGAAATTACCAGACCCTAGTCTCAGTACTAACTTGGCATTTACTACAGCACTAAACGTGCCAGTTATGTATTCGGTTGTGAAATACAGAGATGATTAATGAACATCTTGTAAAACTACAGTATCAAGGGAATTAACAGAGAGCAAAATTCCCTGAATATGGCCAAATGATACAGGAGAATTTGTTTTGGATGTAACACATGGATCTGCAATGATCAGAAGACCAGTAAAGCTATAAACCTGGTATATGGCACGTCAGGAAAAATATATAGAGAACAGGTTTTTATTATTAAAGGTTACAGTTTTAAAGTGGAAGACATCTTCTTCCAATTAATATTTCCTGTTGTATATCTGAATGTATACTTAACCCTTACCCTGCTTACGTGGAGAATATGGTGAGCTCCTAATAATGCCAGCAAATGGCAGATGGTATTTAACTTGGCGTTTAAAGGGTTAAGCCTTTGTATAAAGCAATTAATCTTCAGACTGGTTCATTGTAAGGCATTATTTTCTTACTGTCACTGCAGCTATGGAAATAGTGATTGCTATGTAAGTGTCCACCCAGGAAGGAAATATACTCAAGCAGAGCTACCAGCTCTGGGTACACCCCTGGTTTAAATAAACTTTTTTTTTATAGAATTGTACCATGATTTTAGAGAAACTTTTCTACTATATTCGCACACATTTCACAATATCCTGGACTTTGATTTCTAAATCCTACCAACTGTGTAATAAGAGTTTGCTTCCACATCCCTCTGCAATTAAAACCACACACAATCACATGGCGAAAATGCAATGGCCACTGCTGTCTACTCATTATCTTTTTATTGAACTCAGTCCAAAAAACATCTACAGATATGAAATTTATTTCCATTCTTCAATATGTAAATTAGTCAGGGCTATCAAATTTAAGTGCAAGTACTGTGTAGAGTTTTTCAATACAATCTGAATTACCATTCCCATTTTTTTAAATTTTTTGAATTTCAGTGTTTCTCTCCATAAAAGCTTTAGCTGCTACTCATATGCACTATGATACTGACTTGGAAGTCAATGAAGGCAAAGAATAGGTGTTTTTGTCTGTAAAAAAAAACACTCCTGCATGGGATTCCTAACCCATTGGCATACTACTTTTTATAACACATGGCGCACCTATATATATATATATATATATATATATATATATATATATATATATATAATATTATATTATATATATATGGAGCGCCTATTCTTGATGTTTCTAGATCACACACAACGACGCAGCAAAGTCGGT
>Ga0268261_10004104_pt1 | contig 10852 bp, 10 predicted proteins | sample TergutNc150P1_FD_190353 | JGI IMG/M metagenome (GOLD analysis project Ga0268261, IMG submission 190353) | Nasutitermes corniger P1 segment gut microbial community from laboratory colony in Florida, USA - Nc150 P1 (SPAdes) (version 2) | ecosystem: Host-associated > Arthropoda: Insects >...
TGATGATGCTAATAATAAGCGAACCACGATGTTCGAGCGTTGTGTTGGTGTGGATGAGACAGCTAACGATTAACTGACACATCGGATTATGTTGCTCAGACTCACCAAACAGCTGTGTGATGCGGGGTGCTGTGCTGCAGGGGTGGATGAGATGGCGTGGTGGCTGCAGACGCAGCTAAGGACTGCCTTGATTCTGGTCTGGTGATGTTTGGAGCCGTTGTGGTGACACACGGCGTCATGTCACCTGCCGAAGTGACAGAAGCGTTCACTGGCTGTTGAGGTATCGGGTACCTTCGACTGTTACCGCAGCACAGGGACACGGTCGAGCCTTGAGGGTCGAACGTTTCGAGCACCCCACTGCACCCCCTTCTCTGAGGGGGCTGCTGTTGGAGGTGATTGTGGTGATGGTGATGCTGATGGTGATTGATGGTGCCGATACTGCCTGTGCTGCTGCTGATAGCATCGCCACTGCTACATAGCGGGTTTTCAATTCCTAGATCACAACTACTCAAACTACCACAACGCGGCAATATGGCTGACGGTGGTGGTGTAGGGGTTGACACATGTCGTCCGCCACTTGCACCAACATACTCGATAACGGGGACGTTCGATGCGGAAGATGCTACGTTATTACCGGAAACGGAAGGCCGCTGAGACACAACACTACACGGGGGCGTCCGTCCACGATGAGACAACAATGGCGACGGTGACGTAATATATTCACGCGTGGTACTAACACTTGCCGACGGTACTGTCACTGGAGACGCTGATGACGACGAGCTCGTCCCAGGCGCTGTGCCACTTCCGGTAACTGCGGCCAACATCACAACACCGGAAGTTCCTCCGCTGCCTGAACCGGAAGCTGGCGGAGTATTCGCTGCAGATCCGTTTCCTGGACTTCCTGCTGAAGACAGGATGTAGGGAGGATCTGCCGAAGGGCCGTAGTGGCTTGGGGAAGGGCAACATCTGTTATGGTTCCTGTTTGGTGAAGGTGCCATGTGGGCATGGTAGTTAAGCGAGCGGTGGTGCGGCGCGACGGGCAGAGCACGTTGGTGGTGGTAGTGTGAGTGGTACTGGTGTGGGTGATGGGGGTGGTATGAAGGGTGTGGAAGTCGGTAGTGGTGATGGTAACCCAGATCACGGCGCATGTAAGGGTCACCCGGTCCGCCAGGTGTCGCTGATGGCTGTGGTGGCAGATATCGTTCACCAGGAGCCGGTGTAGTGGGAGGAAGGAACCGGTCGCTCGGTGCTGGAGCAGGCGGAGGGAGATATCGGTCGCTCGTGACACTAGAAGCGGTTGGAAGGAATCTGTCTGCAGGAGACAGGTAGCGATCTGCAGGACCTGAAGTCGCCAGGAACCTGTCGCCCGCCGAGGAACTTTGGTGGTAACGCTCGCCTGATGACGGAAGATAGCGCTCGCCAGATGTTGGGATGTAACGATCCCCCGGGGGTGGTGTTGGGGCTGGTATGTACCGCTCTCCAGCTCCAGGAGAGGGCGTGGGACCAGGGGGCGGGTACTGGTGGGAGTGGTGGAGTAGCAGTCTTTCCCGCCGCCCATAGTCCTCGTCAGGAGCTGTCATCCTGCTGCCCCTGAGCGGCCCACTGTCAGGACATCTGTAACAGGAAACGGGTTCGTCATAATCATCATCATCACCACCACCACCATCACCACCACCATCCCTGTATAGCCTGCGACAGCGCCACAGTCTACAGCAAGTCTCCAAGACGGCAACATCTGACACACATGTCATTTGCGGAAAGGCCCACAGTGCACTTGTACAAACATTGGCCACTCGTCCGTTTCCCACGGTCTATCGGTAAATGTGACACACAGCACACAAATCACCAGTGTGTTTGTCAAGCCAAAGATGCGTGGTATTTCCTCACGACTCGTTCTTACTCGACAGAAACTGTATTCATCGAGCGTAATCTATGCTGATCGATTAGTGGCAAATATAAACAATTATTCACGCGCTACTCCACGACGTCCATGGCCTTTTGTTCCCCATCCCCATCGCCGGCACTGCAATGTGTAACATGCTCAACGCTCACGCCATTTTTGAGCCTAACAAAGAACACACCCTTTCTCTTCTATAACATGATCGATGATTAACTGTTTCCTCAGCCTCAGCCCGTACCTAACAGGGAACACCGTCTATCTTAATGTAACTGGAGAATTACTGCACGCAAGACGTGACAATGAAGTGCGTTTCAATTTTGGTATCTTCATTTCTCCCTTTGTTCGTATTGTCCTAATTCTTGACTGCGTCTTACGTGTAAAAATATTTTATTATCTCCCTGCACTTAGCAATCAAATGTCATACGGAGTTACAGATTGAGTTACTGAGCTTGCAGAATATAACAGACGCTCCCACGTTTACATCTCAATAATTCTAACCAAAAAACAAAATAAAACAAAAAAAACAAAAATCTACACAGACACAAATCCATGCGCCTGACAAAAGCAGGTGCAAATGGCGGCTGACGTGCCGCGAGGCTTGCCGGTCTGACACACTGCTGCAGGGCTGCAGGGTGCCACAGAGAGAACTGGTCTGTCAAGGCTCCGACCGCTTCTCCTTCTGATCAGAAGATGAGTATGTAACATTGGTGAATTAATACTGAGAGCGGAAAGCCGAGGGGCTCGAAAAATCTCTCCCAGTGCCAGTCTGTTCACCACTTTCTCATGGACAGAGTCGAACCCAGGTCTTCGTGGTGACAGGACGGCGACAGACCGCCTGAGCCACGGCACAGCCCTTAAAAACTAAAGGCGATTTCAGTGTATAGAAACTCAAAACACAGCGCTTCCTAAGTACAAGAACCTATTTGCTGATAATGCTGTTTGTTGTGAGAATCACACGAATGTAACGCGTGGACAAAATGCGGAGACTGTGAATGTTCAGTACAGGGTACATGGTATTACCACCGGGCTTTACAGAAGTGCGATTGTAAATATATTCAGGGTATGCCACCCAGTTTGACATCAGAAATCTCTGCAGATTGGCCCGTAGTGTATAAGCACAAAAAACAGCGATAAATTCCGATACACAAGGTTAACCAAACGCACATAAAATGCGACGAAACACGAGTACCTGTGAAGAAAAAACTTAATGCTTCGTAGCAATGAACTTGGTGCTTCTGGGGTGTAACTATGGTGCAAGAACATTCACGGTGCCTTTGCGTATCACCTGCTTCAAGCAGGCAACAACGCCGAATGCTCGCCTTCCAATTACACCAACAAGTTACAATAAATTAAATTACCCACGCACCAATAACTATTTCAACAAGCATAGATAACATATCGTCTTATAATTTGATATCAGTCATGGATCTTAAACTTCGAATTACTGAACCACGAGAGTAACAACCCACGGGGCAAACTGAAGTATCTACGAAACTCTAACGGATTTCTGAAAAAGCATTCCGTTTTGGAGGCTTCCCAGGATTCGCCCGTTTGTCCTTCTGGAAACAACAGCATGTAGACATTGATATGTGCGTCACTGCGTTTAGTGACTCAATAAAGTCGAAGATTAACCCGAATTACAATTCAAGTTCCAGTTCGTACCGCGCAGTAAACACTCCGTCTCTCTTATAAAAATCAGTCAGTTAATGCTGTATAGGGAAATAATCGCTGTTTGTTCTGAGGTCCACACAAACCACATAAATACACTGTGTAGGCAGAACATAGAATTATTGAATGTTAAACTGGTGTACGTACAGTGACCACTGGACTTTGAAGGGTTAATATATTTTACACGTACATTCAGTCCTACCGCGCAGTAAACACTATATCTCGGTTATAAAAACCAGTCAGTTACCGTTGTGTAGGGAAATAATCGCTGGTTGTTCTGAGATCCACACGAAACATAAATACACTGTGTGGGCAGAACGTAGAATTATTGAATGTTAAACCTGGTACGTATAGTGACCAATGGGCTTTGATGGGTTAATATACATTACACGTAAATTCAGTCCGTACTACGCAGTAAACACTCTATATCTCTGTTATAAAAACCAGTCGGTTAATATTGTATAGAGAAATAATCGTTGTTTGTTCTCAGATCCACACAAAACACGTAATCACACTGTGTGGGCAGAACGTACAACCAACCTGCACACTGAATATCACAGTTCCTCCTAACAACCAGTACACAACTGTCCCTATGTGCCAGTCCTCACCCCTTCCCCCTCTCTAACCAGCAAGTTGAACTGCTGACCACAAGACAAAAATGACCGCTTTTACTATCCAGTGACCCGACATGAACACATAACGCTACATCGAACGACAGACAGAAGGGTTGTATCAAATGTCAGAATTCTCTGAACGTCTACACCACTGTCAGCTTCTCACACTCTTCTACAGCGTAGGTTAGAGCAAAACAGCCTCCCAAGAACTATGGATTACGAAACACCAGGAAGGCGAACTTTTCGGTAAGGGGAGATGAGTGGCGAGTGTACTGCACCAAACAAGTCGGTAATAACACTACAAGTTTAATGAACCAAAAAAATCCGGTAATAACACACATTCCGAGAGTACTGAACCAAAAGACCGGCAACAACGCTCATTATGAGTGTATTGAACCAACGGCGATACCCATCACGAGAAAACTGAACCAACGGTGGTAATACTCATTCCCATTGTACTGAACCAAAAGACCGGCAATAACACTCATTATGAGTGTATGGACCCAAAAACCCGGTTACACTTACTGCAAATGTACTACCCAAACAATCTGGTAACAACACTCATTAATTCTTGGTTGTGTGAAACAACGTATAGCCCTTCCACTCAAGAATACTATTTCTTTATACTTCTCTGTATTTCTTTATACTTCTCTCCCTCTCCTCCAATTTCACTTCGCCAGCAGACACTGCAACTATTTTAATGCTCTTCGCTCCCTCGTGGCCGACAGGGACAAAAAGACAGTACTGGGGCAAGCGTCGAAAATCTCGACGTAGTCAGGCTGTGGGGATGCTAAATGAGGATGGAAAATGAACCAGCACTAGCTTGTTTTGTGTAGGCGGTGAGCACACCCGAGAAACTGGATGCAAGCAATCATTCTCACGCAACGTGAAAATTGCAGCTGCGTGAACCAACTGCTCTGATTGCTGATACCGCAGTGCACATGATGCACTCCGTGACGCCGTACATACGTAATATTTACCAAGGCGTTCCTTACTCTGCAAAAATCACACGGTACCATACAGGCAGTTCGATATACCCACGTATGAAAATACGACCATCCCTGTTCTGATAATCACGAGAGTGACCATGGCTCAACAGCACTGTGTCCAGGCCTCTTACACCAAATTTCAACTAAATCGGGGAAGAGATGTGGCAAGTGCTGTTAGAAATGCATTTACGCCCCTAAATAACGTAAAGACAACCCCGTTGAGCAAAACTCAAATATCTGAAAAGCAGCCTACTTCTTTATTCTGGCGGTGACAAGCGCTGAATCTGTTAATATCAGTTGGACAGATGTCGCATTTCACAGCATTAAGAAAATCGTGATATTATTTTACAGATTACAGCAAAAGGCTGCATCTGGCAGGAGGACACACGTCACGGTGCCTCTGATCATTCAACGCAATGAACTTGGCAGTTCGCAGTTCGCATTTGTGCCCTTCACCAGCTGCAGCCATCCAGCCTGTCTGCTGGCGGTAGCTGCCAGTTATCACACTTCTCAACACCACGCCAGAGCTGCTGCACCATGCAGATCTGCTAACAAAACTGTCTGATCACCAATACAGGGTCAAACAAATCCACGCAACAGCATGCTGTGTTGTTCCCTAACTGCCTCCACACACGACAGGATAACGGCAGTTTCTTGGCAAATTTCATAAAGAAAGGATGGCCAGAGCCGCTTGCTTGGCAATTATTCTTGCTTAAGCCACGGAGGCAGATTTTCCCTCCACCTGGATTAAGTGGTGCCTGAGGAAATGTATGTGGTCAGAGTACCATAAGGTAGGTGCACATGTATAATCGGTTCCAGTGTCAGATTTCGCACAATCAGCGGTTTCCGATGTTCTGTACAAACCCCATTTGTTTTTCTGAGCACCGCATCACTGTCAGCGCCTTCATCCACTTTTCGCAAGTCTTCAGCTACCCTGTCGTAGCCAGCATTCTTCCAATTGCTATGTTTGTAGACATAACCTTTCACTTCTCGCAATTCCGGTCGCCAGCGACGTAACTGTACAAATCCCGCCAGAATTCTTCTCCTAAAGTCGTACGTGACATTCTGAAAGCAGATGCGAACGGTATGACAATCAGCGACGAACTGGTGGCGACCACAGCAGCTCGCCAATATGTCCAACACGTTTCTTCAAACTGCTGCACAACCTGCTCGTAGCGCAAAACATTCCAAACGTGTCGGGATTTGATCAAACCGCTGCACCGAGAGTTAAACCTCACCACCCACGATCAAACAATTTGCGCACTAACGGTGTGTGGAGCCTTACTGCCATTTCCCCACTCACGCAGTTACACTGTCGTTACTTAGTTGTACGCAGCGTGTCTTAACCCGTTTTGCTTCATGCAGTCCGTCCTCACAAGCAGACAACGCTCAGCTACAGCAAAGCCACTGAAAGAATTTCCATGGATCCACAACCTCCCCCATCCAGCAGTTCAGTCGTTCTGGTGTTACACTTCGGGAGTGACGATCGCTTTCGACTAGCTGACACAGACCAGGGAGACAGAATGGGAACACTAGAGGCAGAAGGTGAGGGTCACATGTACACCAACAGTGAGGATACCTTCTGTGGCCTCAGCACACTGCAAACACTGTACTGCTGCCATGCCACCTGCAGGTTCACTACCGCCAAACAATCTTATCATATGTATTTACGGTTTATTTAGTCATTTAAAAAACAACAAAGATATTAACCTGAATTGCATATAAAGACCCTGTCCGTACCGCGCAGTAAACACTGTATATCTCGGGTATAAAAACCAGTCAGATAAATGCTGTATAGGGAAATAATCGCTTTTTGTTCTCAGATCCACACAAAACACATAATACGCTGTGTGGGCAGAACGTAGAACTATTGAGTGTTAAACTGGTGGCAAATATAGTGACCACTGAGCTTTGAAGGGTTAATATACATTACACGTAAATTCAGTCCTTACCGCGCAGTAAACACTCTACGTCTCTTACATTTTACCCTTTTTTTAACATTCCGCCTCTGTTACAAAAACCAGTCAATGAAGTACACGGAAATAATCGCTGTTTGTTCTCAGACCCACACAAAACACATAAATACACTGTGAGGGCAGAACGTCGAATTGTTGCGTGTTAAACTTGGTGGTACACACGAGGGTGTTCTGAAAGGTTCTCGGCCTAACAATGAAAAAATGAATTTATAATTTCAAAATAATTTTTATTTTTCAACATAATCTCCCTTAAGACTAATACATTTATTCCAGCGATGCTCCAGCGCCATTATCCCGTCCCTGTAGTGGTACTTCTTCAGATGTGCAAATACCCCTCTACAGCTGCAATCGCCTCTTGATTAGAAGAAAAACGCTGACCAGCGAGGAAAAGTTTGAGTTTTGGGAAGAGACAGAAGTCAGAGAGAGCCAAATCTAGGGAACAGGGTGGATGTTCCAACAATTCATAGTGCAGATCCCTTAATTTTCCCATTGCCAAAACACTTTTGTGGGCGGGTGCATTGCCTGATGAAAGATTATTTTTTTCTTTTGCAAACCGGGTCTTTTCTCTCGAATTTTTTCGTCTAGTCTGATTAAAAAATTGGAATAATATTCCCCGGTTATTGTTTTATCCTTTTCAAGATAATCAATAAACAAAATGCCTTCAACATCCCAAAGCACCGATGCCATGACCTTTCCAGCTGATGGAACCGACCTAGTCTTCTTTAGCGCTGAACAACCGGCTTATGTCCACTGTTTTGACTGCTGTTTGGATTCTGGGGTGTAATGGTGAATCCAAGTCTCATCCATAGTAATAAATCGACGCACAAAATCAGTTTTATTTTTGTTAAAACGCTCCAAGCACTGTTCAGAGATTTTCATGCGAGTGCGTTTTTGAACTGCTGTGGGCAAGCGCGGCACCCATCTTGCGCAAAGCTTTTTCATATCCAATTCTTCATGCAAAATGTATCCTACACGTTCTTTTGAAATGCCTATTGTCTCAGCAATTTCACGCACTTTCATCCGCCGGTCATCCAATACCATATCGTGCACTTGTTCAATGATTTCTGGTGTTATTGCACTTTTTGGACGTCCGTCACGTGGATCATCTTCAAGGCTGGTACGGCCACGTTTAAACTCGGCAGCCCATTTCTTAAATGTTGAAAACAAAGAAGAGTCCCCATAAACTTTTATGAACTTCGAATAAATTTAATTTGGCGTTAAACCTTCTTTTACAAAGAATTTTATAACCGCACGATACTCAATTTTATCCATTTTAAGGGATATAGACAACACTCCTGCTTCAGACAGCTGTACAAAACAAACTACTTGATAGAATGACTTGCAATTTCACGTGGATGCTTATGACCGATGCACCAACTTGAAAAAAAAAATCTTGCCGATAGCAATGTCATCTATGGTCGAGGCAGAGAAATTTTTAAACCACCCACGTATAATGACCACTGGGCTTTAAAGGGTTAATATACATTACACGTAAATTCAGTCCTACCGCGCAGTAAACACCCTATGTCTCGGTTATAAAAGCCAGTCAGTTAAAATGCCGTATACGGAAATAATCGCTGTTTGTTCTCAGATCCACACAAAACACATAAATACACTGTGTGGGCAGAACGGAGAAATGTTAAGTATTAAAATTGGTGGTGCACTTGGGTTCAAAAAATTAACTGCGTTTTGACTACAAACCGTAGACTTATAACGGAATTATTATTTTAAAAAATGGGAACCTACTGGTGCCTAATCTTAAGCACTCCGCACCTGTCTGCAGAACCGCAAAATACATGTTAACAGACAGTCATTTTGAACCCCCCCCCCCCCAAATTCAGTGGTAACTATGTGAGCGCCTTGCGACATAACACGGATTAAAAATTCGGCAGCAATATGCAGAGACCACGAACTGAACGTACTGATGCCTAATATTCATGACTTGCGTCCTTGCCTGTACTTGCGCCTGGCTACTGCCCTGTCACAGACGGATTTTTTTTTATTTATCTCCCAAAATTTTGCAATCTGTCCGAAGACATTCAGCAATCATGTTGACAGACACTATTAATGGCATGTGGGAGATACATGCAGCGATATATCTCCTAGTTAAACTCAATCACAATTGATTGATTTTGGTCTCTGGAGATTTTGCAGAGTACTAGTTAAAATCTAGTTGCTAGAACTACGGGGTAACACCGCTTAAGCCTACGATTGTAATATGGTCTTTGAAATAAAGATTGTGCCAGGGTGATCGTCGAGCCTTCGTCGGTAGGTGACACTGCAGTTTCGCACTTCTTGGCAGATCGATAACACTTGTAAGTCACGTTTTATCCCCGCGTTCGGCATATACCATGGTGCGTCCGTAATTATCCGTAACACTTTTGACTGGAATCTTTCCAGGATTTCTAAATTAGAGTTTGATGCAAATCCCCACAATTGTACACCATAGGTCCAGATAGGTTTCAGGACTGCTTTGTAGACGAGTAGCTTGTTTAGCAGTGATAGCTGCGATTTTCGGCCAACGATCCAGTATTGTTTGCGTAGTTTGACGTCCAGTTGTTTTCTTTTCTGCTTACGCCAGGTAAGTTTTCGATCTAGATGTATGCCCAGATATTTTACGTCTTCAACAGATGGAAATGCAGCGCGAATGTTTTTAAACACGAGTCCAGTAAATTAGCTGCTATGTCGTTCCTTCAGTCGCTCTCGCGGTACAGGTTCAAGGTACGTACGGCACCAGTGTCGTCATTGCAATGAACCAATCAACTTCAACAGCACAGTAACATAAGTAGAATTGCGAAAAGCAAGTGGGTGTTGTTGTTTATTTTGTGTTTGCTGCTGCTGTTGTTAATGTCTCTATCAACCCTTTCAAACAATGAAGTAATTATGTGTGCGGCCTCTCTATAAGATTAAGAAACTTCGCATTTTGCCCACAGAGTGTACTTTCTCGTGTCGTTTCGTTCATACAAAAATGCATTTCAGTTCCATACGCAGTTACTTAACTCCATGAAGCAGTCCTTCTTCAGAAGCTGATAGTTCCGTAGGCAGTCTAGAAATTCTCACATTTCATGAAACCAGAAAGTTCAATACCGTGTCCGTAACAGCCCCCCACTTACCCCTATAATGAGCCACATTAATTCAGTTCGCACTTCTCCGTCCTCTTTCTTTAAGATTAAATCACAGGTTATCCTCCCATCTACGTCTTGTTCTTCCAAGCGGTCTCTTTACTTCATGTTTCGTTACTATATCTCTGTACGAATTTCTCTTCTCTCCCATTCATGCCACATGCACCGTCCATCTCACCCTACTGCAAGCGATTGCCTAAAAATATCAATACAGCTAGAGCCGGAAACGTAAAAATATAACCACATCTTGTTTTGGGGCCGCTAGTTTTAGCCCCTTTTTACTTAACGCCCTTTCCAGACTACTCGTACATCACTTCTTAATTTTCGCTCTCTCATTCTCGGTTTAAATTCCCTTTGGCTGGTTGCTGTCTGTAACGCTAAACCCTATTTCTGAAGGAAATGTCATTTTTTACTTACGTCGTTTCTATTCACGTCCAGTTTTTCAGGATAGCCACTGCGTCGGCGTCCAGCAAGTGTTGGGTGCAACAGAAGGAACGTACAGTAGTTCCAACCACCACCGTCCACTCTAACAGCGCAACACAGGAACTAAAAGCGTGAACACAAAAGCATATCGGTTCACCTC
>Ga0268261_10004105_pt1 | contig 10852 bp, 4 predicted proteins | sample TergutNc150P1_FD_190353 | JGI IMG/M metagenome (GOLD analysis project Ga0268261, IMG submission 190353) | Nasutitermes corniger P1 segment gut microbial community from laboratory colony in Florida, USA - Nc150 P1 (SPAdes) (version 2) | ecosystem: Host-associated > Arthropoda: Insects > Digestive...
ATATATATATATATATATATATATATATATATATGTGACATTAGTAGCCAAAGGGTTAATGATTTAACCCTTATCCTGCTAACGTGGAGAAAATGGTGAACTCCTAATAATACCAGCAAACAGCAGATGGGATTTAATTCGGCGTTTAAAGGGTTAAAGGTACACCTGTTTATTCCAAACTTTTCATTGCTTCTACATTGCTACATTTTACTGCAACATGTAGCGAGGTGAGATCCATGTGTTGGTCAAAATAATGGACATTAATTTATCTAGGATTGCTTTGAAACTGTTCATACTATGCACAATATCCAAAGCTGAAGCCAAGTGAAGAATATTGTTGTTTTAAGCGTAATTAATATTAATATCCGTGCCTTTTTCTGTGAGGTAACATAAGATTTCAAATTTGCCATTGTTTGCAGCCACCAAGTGTGGAGTGTCACAATATTTATCAATGTAGTTTACAGCAGCACCTCTTACAACGAATACATTTGTTACTTCCAGATGGTCACATTCAGAAGAAACATGTAGCGGTGCAGGATCATCTGTGTCGGTCAAGTTAACAGACATTCATTTATCCAATAATAACTTGATAATATCCACACTACCCGATGCAGCAGCTAAGTGAAGAGCAGTGTTGTTGTTGTTGTTGGCGTCATGAATATTAATATCAGCGCCTCGGTTGACAATAAGACTAACCGCCTCTATTTGGCTGCAGTATGAGCCCTATGGAGAAGAGTAAATTTCTTATGGAGATTTTCAGGAACATCTACACTTCCATTCACTTGAATTCCACAATTCAGCATAAACTCCAGCAACTTTATATGTCCCTTTGACGCACATTCCCTCAAAGCTCTCTGTACCCATTCCTGGGATTCACTGTTACGTCTAGTAAGCACAATGCCGTCAGGTCTTGCACCATTCTGTAACAAAATATCCATAGACATCCACGATTTCATTCTGTCAGCATATCTTATGGGTGTCCATTTCAGAACTGCATCTGGTTTGTTGGCGTCAATACCTGGGAATGACAGAAGCTGTAAGATACATGGGCTATTGTAGGAGGCTGCCAAATGCAAGGCAACCTTTGTCTAAGGTGTTTATATCTGTTTCTTTCCTCACAAATTCCTTGAAAGTATGTATGTCATTGTTCAACACGGAGCCATGATTTACGGAATCTTCTGCAAGCATTCGATCAAAAATATTTCGTATTACTTCGTTCATGGAGCTTAAAAGAATGTTTGACATTAGTTCTTCACACGCTCTGAAATTATCAATAAAAAAATAGCTGCAAATTTGCAAAACTTTGTTTAAAGGAACACCTTTTTATACCAAGGCTTTCGTTGTTTTTACATTGCCACATTTAAATGTAACATGTAGCGACGTGAGATCTGTGTGTTGGTCATATTTAGTGGATATAACTTTATCTAGGATTGATTTGAAATTATGCATATTATCCAAGGCTAAAGCCAAGTGAAGAATTGTGTTGTTTTAAGCATCATGCATATTTGTATTAGCGCCTATTTTTGAGGTAAATAAGATATTAAATTTTCCATTGTTTGCAGCCACCATAAGTGGAGTGTTACCATCACAATCAGTTTTGTTTATAGCAGCACTTCTTTCAACCAAAATTTTCGTTGCATCCATATGGCCAAATTGAGCAGAAACATGTAGCGGTGTAGAGTTATTTGTATTTGTCAAGTTAACAGACATTCCTTTATCCAGTAAAAATTTGATAATATTCACACTACCAGAGGCTGAAGCCAAATGAAGAACAGTGTTGTTGTTGTTGTTGTTGGCGTCACGAATATTAATTTCAGCTCCCTATTTCCGTGAGGTAACGAAAGATTTTGAATTCGCCCCTATTTGCAGCTAACATCAGTGCAGTAAAACCATAATTATTAGTGCTGTTTATAACAACACCTTTTTCAATCAAAGTTTTCGTTGCATCCAGGTGGCCAAATCGAACAGAAATATGGAGCAGTGTACAGCCTTTTGTGTTTGTCTAGTTAACAGACATTCCTTTATCCAGTAATAAACTGATAATTCCCGCACTATCAGAGGCTGAAGCCCAATGAAGAGCAGTGTTGTTCCTTGCGTCAAGAATATTAATATCAGCACCTATTTACTTGAGGTAACGAAATATTTTGATTTCGCCCTTGTTTGCAGCCAGCATCAGTGCAGTTAAACCGTATGTATTAGTGCTGTTTGTATCAGCACCTCTTTCAAAGTTTTCGTTGCATGCAGATGGACAAATCGAGCAGAAATATGTAGCGGTGTACAGACTTTTGTGTTTGTCATGTTAACAGACATTACTTTTTTCCAGTAATAAATTGATAATATCCACACTACCAGAGGCTGAAGCCATGAAGAACAGGGTTTATCCTTGCGTCACGAATTAAAATATCCGCGCCTTTTTCCATGAGGTAACGAGAGACTTCTAATTTGCCGTGTTTTGCAGCCAGCATGATTGGAGTGCGACCAAATATATTAGTGCTGTTCAAAGCAGCACCTCTTTCAACCAAAACTTTTGTTGCTTCCAAATGGCCAAATTCAGCAGAAATATGTAGCGGTGTTTCGGTAAATGTGTTAGTCAAGTTAACAGATATTCCTTTATCCAGTAATAAATTGATAATATCCACACTACCAGAGTCTGAAGCCAAATGAAGAACAGTGTTTTTCCTTGCGTCACGAATATTAATATCCGCGCCTTTTTTCGTGAGGTAACGAAAGACTTCTAATTTGCCGTGTTTTGCAGCCAGCATGAGTGGAGTGCAACCAAATATATTAGTGCTGTTCAAAGCAGCACCTCTTTCAACCAAGGCTTTTGTTGCTTCCAGATGGCCAAATTCAGCAGAAATATGTAGCGGTGTACAGCCTTCTGTGCCGGTCAAATTAACAGACATTTCTTTATCCAGTAATAAATTGATAATACCCACACTACCAGATCGAGCAGCTAAATGAAGAACAGTTTTGTTTTCGGCTTCACGAATATTAATATCGGCACCTATTTCTGTGAGGTAACGGACGATTTCTAAGTTGCTACCGCTTGCAGCAAACGTCAGTGGAGTGACACCATATTTATTAGTGTTGTTTATAGCAGCACCTCTTTCAACCAAAATTTTCGTTGCTTCCAGATGGCCAAAATACGCAGACACATGTAGCGGTGTACAGCCTTCTGTGCCGGTCAAATTAACAGACATTTCTTTATCCAGTAATAAATTGATAATACCCACACTACCAGAGTGAGCAGCTAAATGAAGAGCAGTGTTGTTGTTGGCGTCACGAATATTAATATCGGCACCTATTTCTGTGAGGTAACGGAAGGTTTCTAATTTGCTATTCATTACAGCAGTCATCAGTGGAGTGCGACCATGTATATTTGTGTTTTTTATAGCAGCCCCTCTTTCAACCAAACTTTTTGTTGCTTCCAGATGGCCAAATTGAGCAGAAACATGTAGCGGTGTGGAGTCATTTGTGTTGGTCAAGTTAACGGACATTCCTTTATCCAGTAATAAATTGATAATACCCACACTACCAGAGTGAGCAGCTAAATGAAGTGCAGTGTTGTTTTCGGCGTCACGAATATTAATATCGGCACCTATTTCTGTGAGATAACAGAAGGTTTCTAATTTGCTATTGATTACAGCAGTCATCAGTGGAGTGCGACCATGTATATTTGTGTTTTTTATAGCAGCACCTCTTTCAACCAAACTTTTTGTTGCTTCCAGATGGCCAAATTCAGCAGAAACATCTAGCGGTGTGGAGTCATTTGTGTTGGTCAAGTTAACAGACATTCCTTTATCCAGTAATAAATTGATAATACCCACACTACCAGAGTGAGCAACTAAATGAAGAGCAGTGTTATTTTTGGCGTCACGAATATTAATATCGGCACCTATTTCTGTGAGGTAACGAAAGGTTTCTAATTTGCCGCTGACTGCAGCTTCCATCACTGGAGTTTTACCATATTTATTAGTGTTGTTTATAGCAGCACCTCTTTCAACCAAAGCATTCGTTGCTTCCAGATGGCCAAATTGAGCAGAAACATGTAGCGGTGTATAGTCTTCTCTGTTGGTCAAGTTAACAGACATTCCTTTATCCAGTAATAAATTGATAATATCCACACTACCAATGTAGGCCGCAACGTGAAGAACAGTGTTGGTGTCATAAACAATATTAATATCAGCGCCTGTTTCTGTGAGGTAACGGAAGATTTCTAAGTTGTTATTTAATACAGCAATTAATAGTGGAGTGAAAGCAAGTGCAAAAGTGTTGTTTATAGCAGCACCTCTTTCAACCAAAATTTTCGTTGCTTCCAGATGGCCAGACGACGTAGACGCATATAGCGGTGTACAGCCCTCTACGCCGGTCAAGTTAACAGACATTCCTTTATCCAGTAATAAATTGATAATACCCACACTACCAGACATAGCAGCTGAATGAAGAACAGTGTTGTTTCTGGCGTCACGAATATTAATATCGGCACCTATTTCTGTGAGGTAACAGAAGGTTTCTAATTTGCCTTTAAATGCAGCCAGCATGAGTGGAGTGTAACCATACATATTAGTGTAGTTTATAGCAGCACCTCTTTCAACCAAAGCTTTTGTTGCTTCCAAATGGCCCAATGCAGCAGAAAAGTGTAGCGGTGTATAGGCATTTGTGTTGGTCACGTTAACAGACATTCCTTTATCCAGTAATAAATTGATAATATCCACACGTCCAGATTCAGCAGCGTGGTGAAGATCAGTGTTGGTTTCGTTCCCACGAATGATAATATCAAAAATGCCTTCATTAAAATTAAGCACTTTAGCTTCCAATTCGCCCATAAATTCGGCCGTGCGGAAAATGGATAGTGCCACAACGAAACTTTCAGGATCATCAACATTTAGATTTATCTGAATTCCACATTTCAAAATGAAATCCAGCAGCTTTTTATATCTCTTCGACGCACATTCCAATAAAGCTGCCTGTCCCCATTCCTGGGCTTTAGCGTTAGGTCTAGTAAATACTATGTCGTCAGAATTTGCACCATTCTGTAGCAAAATATCCATAGCCATCAATGACCTCGTTCTGTCAGCATATTTTAGTGGTGTCCATTTCATAACTTCATCTGCTTTGTTGATTTGAGTACCTGGGAATGACAGAAGCTGTTGGATACATGGGTTGTTGTAGGAAGCTGCCAAATGCAAGGCTGTTCTACCACCTTTGTCTAAAGTGTTTATGTCTGTTTCCTTTTTCAGAAGTTCCTTGAGAGCACCAATATTGTTCAGCACGGAGTCATGGAATTCAGAATCTTCTGCAAGCATTCTGTCAAAAAAATTCCGCATTACCTCGTATGTGGGGTTGAAAAGAATGTTTGAAAGGAATTCTTCACACTGTCTGAAATTGTCAGCAAACCATTTAGCCGCAAAGTATTCTGCGAAACATCGATGGATAAATTGTGGTTTTCCGTCCATAAAATCTCTTATAATACCAAACTGCTGCAACGTACCGTCACCCAGGCACTCCTTCGTTTCCTCCAAATCGTGTTTTCTATCCCTTAGTAAACGGTTTACTTCTTTCATGGAGAACAAGGATATTAAGGATGAGATCACATGTTTCTTTACATATGTATTTTCTTGGCGTTTTACTGCTAGTTTTGTGGTGTCCATTTCATTCCTTTCACTGAAATAAATATAGTATTTACTTTTCCAAAACTTCTTGAACAAAGAAAGTAAATTAAACTTTTCCGGTAAGTTATATTCTCCACTGCAGCAATAATTTTTTACTTCGTTAATGAAAGCTTCTCCTAACATCATTGTTTGTAAAGGAATGCCGGTAAATTCCCCATTCTTGTCATTGAAGTTTTTTGAACATAAACTGAGTAATTCTTTCGCAAACGTTTTTAGATTTTCATGGTTGGATATTTCAGTCACTTTACTCCAGTACTCTTCCAAGAATTGGATCTGATTTCCTTGTGTGAAGGGCTGTAATGTACAACCAAATTTTCCCACAATATTCTCCAGTTCCTCCCGGCAAGATAAACGAGATGAAATCCAAATCTTTGAAGCCGTTTTATCTCTGATGGTCCTTATTAATATCTCGACTTTAGCACTGAAATCCGGACTTATTTCATCGAAGCCATCCAATAATATAACCATTTTTCCTGTTTCTTCCAAGGCTTGTAGGAATATTTCTTTTGTAACCTTCAAGGCAACCTGCTCAGGTGAATGAGCAGCACCCCATAAAAACATCTTGCACTTGTCTATACCTTCCTTTTCAAATTCAGTATCTTCCAGTTCGTTTGTATGTTTATTCAGGTTTATTCTTAATACCCAAACCGAAGGTTTGCTTTTCTTGATTTCATGTGCCATATAAGAAAAGAATGTGGTTTTTCCCATACCTGGTTCAGCTACCAATAACATGGTTCTGTCGTGTTCCACTGCAATTTTCATGTCATCATATTTCTTACATTTTGTGTTGTCAATATACCTGCGGATAATATTAATATTACAGTTCGTATCCCTCCATAAGAAAGAACCTTCTTCCACATGAATCCAATGTACATTTTTACAGAGCTTTTTTATTTCCTTGAATTCACTATCTGGATTTTTGTTTCCAAGAATAATGTATCTTACTTCCTCGGGGTTGACATTTTGTCCTGCCTTATTATAAGCTGTCGTATTGTCCAATTCAGCGCTGAGCCCAGTTTCATAGAAATGAGAAACAATCTTGAAATTATTACTTCTTTTACTTTCATCGTAGACAAATTCATATATTTTCTCTCTCGCTGGTAAGTATTTTTTCAGGTCTTCCGCCTGTAAACCAGAAACAGCAAATGTAATTTCGTACTCTGTCTGCTTCAAAATATCTTCCTTTAGATATATGTGATGTTGCAGTACTCGCGGTACGTAGTACTTTGGATAGTCATCCAACTGTCTGCCGACACTCAGTTCATCTTCATTGCTCAATAGAATGGATATTATGTTAGAGTCCAAAGGATCTTTTGTGCTTTCAGGAGGATGTGTACCTACTAAAGTCGACAGTGCGATATTTGTTCCTTGAAAGTTAACAGGTATTTCCAATATTTGCTTTTGCGACTTTTCATCAAAATCCGTAATATTACACTTATCTTCAAAATACGAAATATTTCGTAATTTCTCTTGAAAACATAAAACCTTTTGTCGTGAAGAAATGAGGATCAACTTTTGTTGATATTTTTGCAAAACATCGTCCAAATGTTTTACCGAATTGTCATCAGAATTATCTAAGCCTTGGTCACAGTCAGCAGACTGTTGCAAAATATCCAACACTCTGTGTGCCACATTATTATCAGAGTCACAGTCAACTACCAAGACGTCACTCCACCTGCAAGGCCACACACTCTGAATTTCTTTACGTGAAATCATTAAGGACTTTATACCAAAAAATAATGAATTCTTGTAACCTAAGTTATTTAGAGCCTGATAAGTTTTCAATTTTTGTAAAATACGAACTTTTGAGTTGGTGACAATATTCAAGACAGTACTCTGTTTTATGGCATCTGACAATTCCTGTACGTGCTGCTCACTGAAACTTATACCACATCCATCAATCTCTTGAGTTTCAGGTTGTGATATTTCCTTTCTTTCAGTAATTATATTTTGTTGTACTTCTTGCCATAGTTCTGAATTTTCATTAAGCCATACAACTTCCCCATCACTTACCCACCACTTAGAAAAGCCTTCCCCAAACTTTGTGTAAATATAATTCGCAACTGATGGTGACGCTTTACAAGCGCCCTGTAGTTCTTTTCCAATTAACCCTTTAAAAGATTCTTCATTTGATTGACTATGAAATATTTTGAGTTTACTCAGGAATTCTTTGTATAAAGTAAAATCACAATTTGATACTTCCTCTCTCAATCTGGTTACGTAATCGATTTTCAGGTTTGCTTTCAGACTTTTCACTTTTCCTAATATAGCTTTGTTGTTGATAGAGCTTTGAAAGTTTTTTATCTTCAAGTTAATGTCTTCATTCCCAAATGTTCCCCCCTTCAACTGATTGTCCAGTTCTTTAATAAGTTCTTGATATCGTGAAAGTTCATCAAAAAATCCAAAAATATCTGTGTCAGTGTGTTCAACAAAAGCTATGTACTCCCCGTTGCCTGCTCCTGAACTCAGTATGCTTACTGGGTCATAGTCTCCTCTTTGGAGAGGAGACTTGCTTTCCATTTTTCTATTAGTGTATATTACAAACTCAAAGTTACCAAAGGGGCCACACTGTTTCAGGTTACAGTTCGTAGTGGCGTTGTTTTTAATTTCACAGAATGACTCAAAATATTTCAATAAACTAAAATTTCCAGACATTTGTGTCAGACTGGAACGCTTAATTGTGCCCCCCTTAACCTTATGCTTAAGCTGTATGAAACATGTTTTCCTAACATCTGGTTCTCTCAGCCTGTACCTGAATACCAAGTCATCAAAAGCCCCAGCTCCATCTACATTTGAAGCCAGATGAAATTCTTCAGTCCTGTTGAGTGCCCTTGCGAACAGGAAAGCAGCCGTTTTGACCTCATACTGCTCGCCATGTTGTCCAGACGTTCCGGGTCGCCTGCGGAACATTGGAGCAGTGCCAGCACTTTGAGTTGGGGCAGAGGTCTCCTAGTGGTACAAAATGACATTCAGTCACTCGAATGTGGAAAACGTATTTCACAGGATAATAAATTAATACATAAATCACAAATTTCAACTTATGTGGCAAAGACATTCTTGAATAGATCATAGAAACTGATTCTGCATTTTCATGAAGAAGCAGGTTTGTTAGCCTCGTCGCTGAATTCTGTCATTGGATCATATTTTTGGCCAAATCAATCTTTTATCACACGATGAATGTGATACATCTTAATGTGTCGGCATTTTAATAGTATGTGGTTCTTAAAACTCGATTCAGTCCGAAGTGCTTAGGTCACAATTTTCGGGCTGTCCCACATTTTTATTTCAAAATATTCTGTATAATATTTTCAGATTATGAGCCTGCAGTATGGTTGTAATATTGTGCAGGCATAGACTGATTGAGCGGTTACGGTGCACGTATAACGAAGCGTAATGTAGTGAAATGAAATGAAGAACCTACGATTATCAGTGTTTATTAAAAACGCAGCATAGAAATTGGGTTCTTACTGAATCTTAATACTGATATTTTTACGCCGCTATTTTTTCGTGATTATCTTAGAATTATCCTTGTAACGTACTTTATACTATTAATCATACCACTTTAGTCATATAAAATATGATGTGAAATTTATTAATATATATAGAGGAAAATATTATTTTCTATTTCATTTAGAGCGCAATTTTAAAAAAGTTACTTGATATTCAATTATGATCCTTTCGGTCAAAACGTTGTGTCCAGATGCAACGGTTTGCCAGCGTTTACAGTATCTGTCACAGTACACCGACAGGCACTGACAAAGTTAGTGGGACAGCTGTGCGGTAAGGTGTGTGAATACGGACTGATGACGTAAAAAAAATGATAAGATTATGGTGGTTCCAAAATTTTGCAAACTGCCTGCTTCATGTCATGTCGGACTGATCGAAAATTCTTCAATAAGTGCACTTGCTGTTTAAGTTTAAAATTCACTAGTGCACTGAGCTAGGTGTGCATTGTAAGGACGAGCGGGGATACGTTACAATACCTTGTGTTGTTTTTTACTTTTATTTTGTGACGAAATTAAAATTCGTTATGAATTTTGAACCCATAATATTTCTTCATATACCAGAACAATATGAACCATTACATTACACTGTTCAACACACAAAATGTTACGGAAACGAGACTGGGTACACTTTACTAATTTCAGGCCGCTGAATTCGAAAATGATAGAAATTTTCAGCTTAGCTATAGTTTTCGAGTTACAGTTATGTCCCGAAATTTCACTTTTTGCAACTAAATATTAGGTCTCCGTCTTCAAAAGTTGGCAACATTGTAAGCTGGCGCCGTAATTCTGATACAACAATGAAATCACGCGATCGGCTATTGTCGCTGCAGGTGGTCGTCACGTGATCAGTAGAATTGTTGCCTGTAAACTCTCTTCATTTCTTATTAAGTGTTGTAAGAAAGCGGTCATATTGTAGGTGGTGTTCTTTCATGAGAATTGTGTCGTGATGGTTTCAGCTGGCATTCTACTGTCATAGACTGTGTAGTATATTTATAGAAATGTCCCGGAAGTGCGTAAATAGCCCGAATAACTTCTGCTATATTTGCGGAGAAGTGACATGTGCTTCAAGGGAGCGTCGAATTACTCCATCTATAAAAAAGCATATTTCTTTTATTTCGGCTGTAAGTTGGGAGACCAGGACAAAAAATGTGCACCACACGTGTGCTGCACTACGTGTTCATCCAAACTGAATGCGTGGGTGAGTGGAAAAGGACGTTGTATGCCGTTTGGAGTGCCTATGGTTTGGAGGGTGCCTAGCAATCAGGGTACTGATTGTTATTTCTGTATGGTGCCCCCTTTTCAAAATGGTATGTCCATGAAGACAAAATCAACACTTGTGTATCCGGATATAACATCAGCAATTCGGTCTGTGCCTCATGGCGATGGACTTCCTGTTCCTGAACCTCCGGACGATTTTGCTATATACTCTGACGACGATGACAGTGTTTCTTCAGACAGCAAAGAACAACAGCCATCAGCTTCAAGAGATCCAGACTACTTGCCAAGCACAAACTCCTCCATTCATAAGATCACAGAAGACCAGCTCAATGATCTCATCAGGGATCTCGAACTTCCAAAAAATAAGTCAGAACTTTTGGCATCAAGGTTACAGCAGTGGAATTTACTACACCACTCCGTGAAAGTGACAACATTTCGTACCAGAAGCCAAGAATT
>Ga0268261_10004106_pt1 | contig 10851 bp, 9 predicted proteins | sample TergutNc150P1_FD_190353 | JGI IMG/M metagenome (GOLD analysis project Ga0268261, IMG submission 190353) | Nasutitermes corniger P1 segment gut microbial community from laboratory colony in Florida, USA - Nc150 P1 (SPAdes) (version 2) | ecosystem: Host-associated > Arthropoda: Insects > Digestive...
CCCATACCAGTTTGAAGACCGTGGAGCACATTGCCAATCTTGGCTGGACTGTCTTACCACATCCACCGTATAGTCCGGATTTGGCCCCTTCTGACTTCCATCTGTTCGGGCCGATGAAAGATGGACTGCGTGGGCAACATTTTCCTAGCAACGACGCCGTCATACGAGCTGTGAAACAGTGGGCCACCTCAGCTGGTGCAGATTTTTACGAGTGCGGCATGCAGGCTCTTGTTCATCGCTGGCGAAAGTGCATAGCCAATGGTGGTGACTATGTCGAAAAATAGTGTTTTGTAGCTAAGAATTTGCTCTATCAAATGGTGTTATTGTGCTCTTTGTATCTAGTGTAGTTTCCATGGAAATAAATAGGAGGCATTAATTTCGGAACGGCCCTCGTAAATATCAGTGCAAATGCAACAGCATGCAGTGATGGAGTTCATGACTACAGAAATTGTGATGCTAATCGACATTCATTGGCAAGTGAAAGCTGTTTATGGAGAAGAATGTGTAGACATGAATACTGTTTGGTGTTTGGTTGCACATGTTCATGTTGGGAAGTTTGAACAGTTCTCCCTGAACATGAGTGACAAACAGTGGAGCAGAAGGCCGTGACCTGCAACCATCAAGGCTCAGTGGAATTGTGTTGATGAACTTATTAATAGATACTCACTGTGATGCTGAGTAGGAACTAGCAGGCACTATAAGCGCTTCACTCAAGTAACATCAGGCAACAATTGCAGATCAGGGCTAGTGAAAAGTGTGTGTTTGTGGTCAGTGGTGCAAATGCTCACTCCGAACTGAAACAGAAACTGGTGGATATTAGCCAACAATTTCTGGTGCATTATGAATGTGAAAATGAAATTCTTATACAATATCATCACAGGAGATAAAAACTGGGTGTATAATTTTCAGTCTGAGAAGAAGATTGAGTCAGAGGAGATCCATCACAAAGGATCACCATTACTGAAAAAATTTAAGATTACAGTTCTGTTGGTATAGTCATGCTTAGAGTTTTCTGGAACCTTAAAAGTGTGGTGCATTCAGAATTCATGCCTCCTGGAACAACTGTTAAGTCTGAGTGGTGTGAAACACTGGGAAAGCTGCAAGCATGACTTCCAAGAGTTTGTCCTTACATTGAACAGCCTCTCTTTCAAGGTGACAGTGCTCAGCTGCACACAAGTGTGAGAACAACTGCAAAGATTCAGCACTTTGTTTTCACTGTCTTGCATCACCCTAAATATAGCCCCCACTTGGTGTCATCAGATTTTCATCTCCTTTCCGAGCTGATAGAGCAACCTGGAAGATGTAACTTTTCATCTTTGATGACGTCAAGATGGTGTTCAGTTGTGGTTTCATCAAGATGCACAATTGTATTGTGATGGAAAATGCTTGAACATGGGCAGGAGTGTGTAAACCACAAAAGTGATTGTGTAGAGAAATAACTGTATAGAGGTGAACAGTAAAATGCAACAAAGCTACCTGTTTTAGTTTTACACAAATTTGTATAACCATTTCAATACAAAAAATTATGAGGCATTAGTTTTCAGCACAGTGTCTTACACTTATGTGATAAGTCTTTATGATGGAGATAGGCCATGTTCTGTGTGATGAATAAACTGAGGCTGAAAGAACAAGTGACAATCTAATCATTCCACCTTGTATGAAACAAGTACAGGTAATGGAATGTCTTGCACATTTTGAGATGTGTGTAGGAAATTATATCTTCCCATCTGGAAGACAAGTACAGAAAATTCTGTATCTCATCATTTATTGTGATGTGTATGAGATAAGTATGAGGAATGAGGCAGAGCCAGATAGGCTGGAGAGACAGTTTACGGTCTAAGTGTGATGTATGCACACCCAAAAAAAAAAAAAAAAAAATTATTTAGAGTGCTTTGAAAATGTTCATAAATAATAACAATTGAACAATGACAGCAACCACATTGAAAGTGTTATGCCCTGTACACATACCCTGACTTCCTAAGGTTAACTATTCATGTGTAATTCCAGAATGCTGCTTAGGATAACTTTGGCTTGTAAATTAAAGTTCCAGGAAGACATACAACATTGTAGTGTAGGCTGTAAGGATTAAACTAACACAGTAAGGGGTGTTGCAAGAGGGGTAAAGTGCACGTGTCACAGCCTTACATGTTCCATATGTTGTGTGACTTTCAAGGAATGTTCACAAAACTGTGAAAAGCAAGAATTAGCTTCGTCATGTCTGTCTGTTTTTCTGCCTGTCCTCGTGGGACAACTGGCCTTGCACTGGACTTTTTGTGAAGTGTGGTATTTTAGTGTTTTTCAAAAATCTATCAAGAAAATTTAAGTTTCATTGAAACTGGACAAGAAAACGGGTACTTTACATGGAGACCAGTATACATTTTGATCATATCTGGCTCATTTCTGATTAGAATGGGAAATGTTTTAGACAAAACTGTAGAGAAATCAAAACACACATTTTGTGTTTTGTAACTTCCCCCCCCCCCGAAAATTGTGCCGCGTGGAAAAATATAATAGAACCAGAGAGTCCACAGATGACAATATGGCGCATGTGCATTTCATGCTGGGTACCTAAGACTACCAACACACATATTCTCAGAGTATGTAATATTTATTGCTTTTATACTGCATCAGTGCATGAATGCGCCTCAATGTTACGTTGTACGTACATTGCCTGTCCTGTTATGTATTAACCTACACTGATATTTGTGTACTTGAGCACATTTCTTATTTCAAGACCCACTTCTGTTCTAGTGTGGCTGGGGATGTAAAATTTTTTGATCTTCGGAGGAATTCGTCAGTAGAGACTTGTGAAACTTCTCAGGGAATGACAGCCATGGCAGTACATAAAGCTGCTGACACATTTGCTTGGTATGTTGAATTTGTTGTTTGAAGTAAATTGAAATTTGTAGAGATACTCAATTTTGTGGCAAAATTTAGTATCAGTTATTTGAAATGTCTATGTTGTACTTTTTGTATCATGATTGAACATTTTTTTTATTAGTTGCTGCATACTGGCTACTGAATCACTGGCTAAATGCAGACTGTGAAAGAATATGCAATTATGAGGGATGATCCAAAAATAAGTTTACAAGTTGTATATTCCAAACTGCTTATTTCTAGTTATAACAAAAACACACAATTTAATTTTTATGACTTACAGTTTACTTTTCACTGTAGTCCCCATCATGAATGAGGAATTTGCCATATTGTGAAACTAGCTTTTCAGTTCACTGTTGATTGAAGGGCCAGGTACAGAAGAGAGGATCCGGATCCTCTCTTCTATACCTGACTTATCAGGGAGGAGGTAGAGTTGGAGCTCCACCCTAGCGATATGAACAGGGAGGATGGCCTGATCTGAGCAGGTCATAGAAACTTTTTTTTTCATCTCCTTAGGCAGCCCCTTCAGTGCAGTGACTAACTTATTGCCCATTTAGGGGCCCCTGCCTCTACCCTCTTTCCCAACGCTGTAACAGCGGTTCCTATTCCCCATCTCCATTCTACATTTGGACCCCCTACTGGATATTGTTCCCTCCTGGGCCTGGACAGTTTTCTTCACCCCTCTTTCCTTGTGTTTTTTTTATTTCACTTCCTTTGTTTTTCTATTTCACATCCATTTCTGCTGTCATTTGGTTTCTCCCCTTCCCTTTCGTTTATTATTGACCAATTTCTTTTCCTTTTTCTTCTTTCCCCTTTTCATTTGTTTCCTGCTATTTCCTATAGGTTCATTTTCTGCCCTTCCTCTGCTACTCAGACACTTCTCCTCCTGCCCCTCTTTACTTCGGTTTAGTACCAAGAGACTACATCCCCTCTGTGTATCTCTGTGTTACTGAATTGTTCATTGTTCTCATCTCCTTTCTCTCTTAGATTTTCTGCTGTCCTTCAGTCTACATTTTTATGTCCCCTGGTCTTCCAGCCTGCATGTGGTAATTTTACCATGGAGTAGCACAGGACTATGATATTTACCACCTCCTCTTTTTTTTTGGTTTTATGTTGCTATTTATTACCACTTGTACTTGTTTGTTCTTTGTTCTAGTCTTCTAAACTACTTCCTCTCTTACTTTGTCCCTGCCCTTTACTCCACTACTGGGTCCTGATGTATCCTGGCTCTGCCTGTGGTACTTTTACAATGTAATAGTGCTGGGCTATGACTTTCCCCCTCCTATTTTTCAGTTTTGGGGTGAGCGGTGGCGCAGTTGGTTGAGGCACTGCGCTACAAGCCAGAAGGTTGCAGGTTTGATTCCCGATGGTGTCACTGGAATTTTTCATTGACATAATCCTTCCGGCCGCGCTATGGCCCTGGGGTTGACTCAGCCTTTAACAGAAATGAGTACCAGGAATATTTCCTGGGGGTAAAGGCGGCTGGTGCGTACGGCTGACAACCTTACCACCTTCATGTGCCGATTGTCTTGAAATCTGGGAACCTTAACCTCCTGGAACCCTCAGGGCCTGCCCAGGCTTGTAATGGGATTGCTTTACCCTTTACCTTATTATTTAGTTTTGCATTATCTGTTTGTTAATCATATACTGCACTTTCTTTCCTTTTCCTTCCTCCCATTTTGCTCATGTGAGTGTTCTTCTGTGTCTCGCTATAACACCGATAAAATTTTGTTTATCACAGAGCATCTCTCTTCAAAGCTGCACTGACTGTCACACTCCCCTCCACCCCAAACACTTGTTTCAACCCTGCTGGCTGACATCACACTACTGAGACTTTACACCACCCACACTCTTCCCTATATGAACTCTGTACCAATACAGAGGCTTTCTTTTAGATTCTTGAACCCTGAGGATGGGACCTGTAGGTTATCCTAAAATGTTGATAAGAAATTACCAGGTTTCAAGAATATTCTGTGGTAAACCCGTAGGATGGAGAGACGAATTAAATTTTTGGGTGCAAATGAGAGACAAGTTTTACCCATTTTACTGTTGTACAGTATAGACAGTTTTTAAAAATGGAATGTTGTATGTTCAGCCAGATCAGGTTAAATAGGCTGCCTCATTGACACAGATGATAACCATTAATCTGCTTTTTTTAGTGGCTCTGTCAACCAGTACATAAGTGTCTACAACATGGAAGGGTCACTTCTTAACACAATAAAGTATCATGAAGGTTTCATGGGGCCAAGGATTGGTCCCGTTAGTTGTCTGGCATTCCATCCTCACCGAGTGTGCTTGGCAGCAGGAAGTATGGACAGCTCTGTTAGTGTATATTCAATTGACCCAAAGAGATGACCTGCGAATCCACTGTCCCCTGTAACTATACAGCTGTGGTAAAACAGTGGGGAGCCTTGTAACAGGTTAGTATTGGACAGGCTGATGAATGTTCTTGTTGTTGCATAGCAATGGACAGGTATTGTTGCTATTCAGTTGAGCTTGTTATTATTAGAGGGTGATATCACTGACATGTCTTTTTAAATCGCATTAGAAAATACACAATGCAGAGAAATTTAAAAAATTATGCATTTAGACCTCACAGTTGCATAACTATTCATCAGAAGGCAAAGCAGTGTGTTTTCAAATACTGTACATAGTTTGAAATGTAGGTAGCTTAATTTTAGTTTTTGAACAGACATGTGCATGTTTGAAATGATCCATTTTAGTTATCCTTAGTGAATGGACATGGAACAAATAAATAAAATATTCTGCAATATGTGAGACATCCATACTGTGTTTAGTGAAATAAAATACATACTTTCTTAAATTTCGTTTTCCTACATCTCCCTTATATAACATATATAATATATAATGCTACTCTTAGAAGTTGCTGGCCATAAAAGTGTGTCAGAAAGTAAGCAAGAACCATGTAATTTCATATCCCTCCTGATTTACAGATTGAACATTTAAGTTCTTGCTCAGATTCATGACTATGTAATCTCTTTATGTGATACATTGTCACTGCTAATCATTTTCACACTCCTGAGTCTGACATGTTGTGTGATAGCTAATACTTTCTCCTGTACACTTTCCTAGATAAATCCAGTTTGAAAAGGCTAAATTTTTACTGATTGAGTAATTAAATATTGCTTAGTTCTTGAAACTATATATGACTGTTGATTCATGTAATAAGCAAAATGTAGAAAATATGTACCTACTGAACCTGGAACTAGACCTGGTGTTTAGGTATGAAATTTTCTCTGCACCAGATGCTGTGGTTGTTTAGTGAAATTTATTTTGTGTTTTTAGATAATTCTTTTCTCACAGTTTTATGCATTTTTTCTCCCCTTTTTTCATGACTTTTCTTTCCGTGATCTTAAAGTCAGAGTCTGGGTGCAGGGAGTATATACAGAACCATAGGGGCTGTGTTGTTGAAGAAATGATATCATGATGTTACCAGTGACTGCACTAGTAGTGATATTTGGGGAATAGTTCATGACTGACAGATTGCGGCATCCTACATTGCCAGATTTCAACTAGATTATGATTATTATTTGTGGGGACACTAAAAGATAGGGTTTATGTGGTACCCCATTTTAATACCATAGCTTTATGCTGTTTTCTTAATTTCATGTTTTCCTCAATATTACACTATTACACATATTTCACAAAATATGCTGCAAAATGTAAAACAGCAGTTTCACTCTACTACTGTGACTGTAGCCAGAGCCTCATTCTGTTGTTGTTGTGGTACACCATGTAACGTGATTTTGGAATTTAGGTAGGATGGACCTTATGTTGCACATTGTATTTGTCATGCCTCTAGAACGGTAGGAAAATTTGAAAGTGTAAGATTTATACATAATGGGGAGCCTAATCTGTTTTGAGAAATTGTCTGAAGTGAAGCAGGTAGTAGAACAAGGGGTTGAAATGTGTTATTTTGTAGACTGGAATAGATATAAAACTATTGTGCACCTATAATTAGATGATGTGGCCCAAATTGTCTTTATGAAAATTCTGTTATTCTGTTTGATTATTGTTGAGTAATCATTCAAAATTGAAATTTTAATGGTAAATTTACTGTTTTGATTGCAATTACATTGAGTTTGCTGCCCTAATATATTTTTCAGAATACAAAATGAGGGTTTTCTGAAATGTAATATTTAAAAAATATAGAATAATCATCAGATTTGCAGTTGAATATTACATTGCTTGACAAATTTAAGAGAGGGTGATGGTCATAAATGGATCAAGGCCCATGTGTGTGGTGGTGGAGGTGGGACTGGGCAGAGGAAATTGTATTTGTTCTTTTGACACTTTTGAGTCTATGCAAAGTTTTCTGAAATATTATTCACCAAACACTGTAAAATAATATACACCTAGAAACAAAATTACAGGAAGTATTGTATTTTGTTTTATGTGCAATTAAATATGGAATTGAAAATAACATCATGACACTTGTAATAGAATCCACAGGTTTAAAACTTCTCTAACACAAAACCTGCCACTGGACTTAATCCATAGCGTGTTTACATTAACAAAAGTTTTAAATTCATTTGAAAGCTTTCTTCCCAACAGTACATTTTTCTAGATGTTTGTTTACAAAATTCTGTTACCAGTGCTTGCTTCCACCACCTGAGCTGCATGTCTGGAAGTAAAATTAAAAAAAAAAAAAAAAAAAAAAGTGAAGTTTACCATAGAGCAGGCCATGAAGGCCCAGAGGGGAAGTAGAGGTATAGCTCTACTCTTTATTTAACCTCAGTAGTAGGTGGGGGTGGGTGGTCAGTGCCACACCCTGGCTGCTTTACCCCCAGGAAAGAGACCCAGTACCTGTTGTACAGGAGGCTGGTCAGGTCCCAGAGCTGGTCTGGATGAGTGCAGAAAATCTCACTACAACCAGGATATGATCCGCCAGTGTTACAGTACTAGGAGGACAGGGTAAATCACAGTCTCTTTTTGATAAGTTTTCTTCGTACTTCTGTGTTGGGTCCAACTGTTTGTTTCAACATTGCAATATTGCCCTTCATCTTGCTTTAGTGTAAGAGACCACAACTCAGAATCATAATTTATTGAGTTGATGTAACTAATAAATATGCATTCTAACTTTAAATTATTTTTCTTCTCAGGTATTTAACTTCTGCAACTCTCTCAAATGCTTTGTTACGATTTGCTTTATTTTGGCCTTCATTTCAGGACACACTTGCGAAGTACAGTGAAACTTGCATGCTTCATTTCTGAATGGGTTGGGGAGAAGGAAAAAATAAATGAATAAACAAACTTAGGAAAAGCAACAGTAGTAGGAAAGCATTAAATATGTCACAGATATGAGAGAAAGCAAGAAATGAAAATTATAGATTTTCCACTTAGGTCTACAAAAAATAGTACACAAAAAAATTTTTCTTCATTGCATGTGTTTGCAGATCACTTTTTCTGGACAGAAATCTGTAACTGACAACTGTTTAGTTTATATCTTACATTTCAGATGAAACAGTGACCAGTTCCAAGTTTAGAATGTTCTGTACATTGTGCTTGTCAGTGCTGTGCATGTAAAAAAAATTATTCAACAGCTTCATGAGCATTGTGCATTTCAGTATAGCTAGGCACTGTTCAGGCGTACATTTACCTCCTGCTTCCTCTTCTTCACTGCTCCCACCGCCCTCACAATCATCATACAGGTGGAACACTGCACATGGCAAGCTCACTGTCTGTAGATGTGTGACAACTTACATCAGTCTTTTTTTCACGACCTAGTTGCATGCAGTCCTTGCAGAAATCCTCCTCTTCTTCAGTACTGGAGTCTGAGTTGGCTCATATGTTATGTTCATGCCCACAGCCACACTGAAAAAACAACTCACATTTGTTGGCAGTGTGTCTTGTTGCTTAGCTGTGGTGAAATGTATCACTTGCAAAGCATCGCTTTTCTATTCCATGCCCTTTCCTGAGTCCATCACCTTGAAGTACTAGGTGCTTATTATACAACTGCTTGAAACATTGTATGATGACCAAATCAAGAGGCTTTAACATGCTTGTGCAGTTTGGTGGACCATATACAACTTTCTGTTTGTTAGAAATTATGTATTTTACAGATAAGCAGTACAGCCATCCAAAAACAACACAGGGAAATATCCACTGCACTGATAAACTCATGCAGTTGGTTGTTATCAGCCTGTATTTTTATTTGCTTAGTATTTAACAGGAAGTTTTCTATTTTTTTCTGAAACAGTGTCATTTCAGTAATTTTCCAACCATGATCAACACCTATTTGTTGATGTGTTTCCTGTTCACACAGCAGCACCATCATCCTTTCTTTGGCACTTGTCTTCCTGTTGCAGGATTTCCATGTCATTGTCAGCATTCTGTCTGGGGTGGAGGTTGCAGTTATAGAAGCAACTCTCATCTGCATTGTGTGCCCCGGCACATATCCTCCACTAACATTAGTAGTTGCTCAGGCCACAGTGTCAACAGTGGTACTTTCACCAGCTAGCTGTTGTATATTAGGTCATGACAATCTTTTCATCTACAGGTCCATCCATTTGATGCAGCATAACCATGATTGTGCAACTGTCAGCTGTCCTCTTGACTGTATCACACAAGATTTTGCCATCAGTAAGAATAGGTGATATCCTTTCAGTCTGTGCAAAGCCAACTGGATGGTCTGAAGCCTGTGGAAAGTACCTATCAGTTTGTTCTCTGACTTCCTATTTCTTCACAGGCATGACATTTAACATGGATGATTCTACACCTTTAATGGTCTGTTTATCCATTGGATTCTTCTGTGCATCATCAGTGATCTTTAGTCCTATGTAAAGTTTCCAGACTTGCTTTGTAGGACATGATGCAACAGCTTTGAAGTGCAGAGGCTGTATACAGAAGAAATTATAATAGGAAAACAGGAATAGCAAATAATAACAAGCGTAATAACATCAATTATGTGACTGATGAATACCAGACTAATCATGGCAAAGCAAACAGGATGATGTGAGAAATACTGGTACTGCTGACAACTGAAGAACAGTTTTGATGTCTACCACCTTACAACTTAAGCTTTCCCCTTACCTCGTCTGCCTACCTCCAGTCCTCATTTGGGTGAGTTTTGGCAACATTTCATAAGTATTGTTATTGTTGTCATGGTGCTTACCAGTATGGGCACATTAGTACTGCTGTATATTCCAAAAATGTAACATTACTTTCACTTTCTGAAAGACTGACACTACAAAACAACACACTGAGGAAATTGTATCCAATGTAATTATCCTTTGTTTATATGGATTATTTATATGGACCAGAAGAAATGTATGATATGTGTGGGAAAAGATGCATAGAGGAATGATGGATAGAGGTCTCACTGTACTTACTTGTATGAACAGTAATATTGTTACTGTAATGTTCATAGTTTTCCATTTCCTTGTATATACAAAACATTCTTTTTTTTTTTTTTTGGGATATTTTGTATTGTAAATAAAATAAAATATTGTGTCTGATACCAGGACATTGTAAACAGTTCTTACTGCAATCCACCATATATGATACGTGTGCCAGTTTATTATTATTACATTACTGACAATATTGGAACCTAATTCTTTGTGTACACTTATAGCAATACGTTTACTATATACAAAGAATCCGAAAAGTCACTTAGTAAAATATGCACTAAAATATGTTGTTGGAAAGTTCTTTATTACTTACTGAATGTACAAATTATTGTTCAAAATGAGGTACGCTGTGTTCATTGCACAACTCAAAATGCTGTGATACCTCTCTACAACTTGGCTGGCATAACACTGTATTGGCATCAAAATTATGATCAGAGTGTTTCTGGTTAACTGACTTTTTGGCCATACTGGATTTCTGTTGAACATTTTTGACACACCACACATGATGCATTGTGTCTGTTTCATTTTTTGACTTTTTTGAGGGCACTTTCCTTTCTGTTCTTATATGCATCTGTGTGTGTGTGTGTGTGTGTGTGTGTGGGGG
>Ga0268261_10004107_pt1 | contig 10850 bp, 7 predicted proteins | sample TergutNc150P1_FD_190353 | JGI IMG/M metagenome (GOLD analysis project Ga0268261, IMG submission 190353) | Nasutitermes corniger P1 segment gut microbial community from laboratory colony in Florida, USA - Nc150 P1 (SPAdes) (version 2) | ecosystem: Host-associated > Arthropoda: Insects > Digestive...
CACACCCATACAAAACCACGGGCAAAATTATAGTTCTATATATCTTGATCTTTAAGTTTTTGGATAGTAACCTGGAAGACAACAGATTCTGCACCGAATGATAGCAAGCATTCCCTAACTTCAATCTCCTCTGAATTTCTTCCTGAATAGAATTTTGATCTGTTATCGTCGTTCCCAGATATTTGAACTCTTCCACCCTTTCAATGGAACTATTATCAATCTTCACACTGTGACCCAGCCATGCATTCCGATCCCGAGACATAACCATGTGCTTCGTTTTATCAGCATTTACTTCTAGTCCGATCTCCTTAGTAGCAACTACTAAACCTTCCGCATTTTCTTTAATCCATTCGGCTGTTACCAGCACTAAATGATTTTGCAGTTAATAGCACAGTTTAAAAACACACTACAAAGACAATATACTACACTTGATCACATGTAACACATTATAAGGGCAAGTTCAGGAATTTATGTGTGTGTGTGTGTGTGTGAAGCAATGCTATGGGAAAGTAAACTTCACACAGGCCCCGAAGAAGTGTTATTGCGAGACCACTACATTTGTGACAATCCCTTGGTTAAACTGCAATACAGCAAATGGAGACCTGCGATTATTGTGGTGTGTTGACGAAAAAATAGATCACTCAAAGCAACTGGATGCGGAATTCGCGGGGTAAGATTACGAACATAGCTACCATAAACATCGCCTTCTTCTGGGATGTGGTGATGCAAAGCTTGGTAGGCGAAAACAGATGTTTAGGAAGCTCATCCTGCCTCCAACTGTAGGGAAGGGCAGCCTACACAACCACAGACATGAGAACCCCAAATATCACAGCCTATACTGTAAAACGAATGACACAATCCTTCGAAATGCTCTACAAAGAAGGGTGCATTCGACACTTGCTTCGCATCCGAACAAACACAAGACCAAACCAAAACACAAGCTTACCGGCTTTCCTCGATTACTTCCTGCAATAATCCAAGCAGCTTCTTACAACACAGTATACATATCATTCCCGCAAAACAGGCGCAAACAAAAAGGATTCTTGCAGCCGTTTCCGGCGCCTTAGCATACTTTGTTGTTCCGTTTCTTCGGCCTTTGAGCCGAAAGTTAAACTTAGTTCAAGTTCTGTAGAGCGACGGCTCTCTTGTACATTGGCGCGACGCACAGTCCGTAGCGTATCTTGTTAACGTTCGCCGGACACACATGAGCTCTTTGTTCTAGTTCAACAGGACACACCACCATGTTTAGAGCTACAGAATGGCCACACAGAGACCGAGGGTACATGGATTAAAGCTCTGTTTCTCAGACAGTGGGTTGCGTACCACTACAGAGCCTCGAGAGTCAGCAGGGAGACACGTGAGGTCTTCAAAATACGAATTACTACAATTAATTTTTTTTGGCGCGACAGCCTCCAGTGGGCCAGGGCCTCCTCATTCACGAGGTTTCTAGATCACACATAACGACGCAGCACAGTCGGTAGGATTCCTCTGGACGAGTGATCAGCTCGTCGCAGAGACCTCTACCTGACAACACAACACTCACAACAGACATCCATGCCACAGGTGGGATTCGAACCCACAACCTCAGCAGGCGAGTGGCCGCAGACTTACGCCTTAGACCGCGCGGCTACTGGGTCCGAAACAATTAACAATTAATTAATAATTCGAATATACACAACTGCAGTAGTACACACCTCCGAAATGCACAAGCTAACTTTATTGTGGTGGGACTACAGTTTGACAATACGACCCGCGTGATAAAAGATTAAATGCAAATGGATATCAGTGACATGGATGATTCGCAGTTTCAGACAATGATTCTAAACCGCAACTATGTAATCCATGGGAGCTTGAAAGTAAAAGGGAAATTACAGACCATTAAGTGCGTTAGTATGTAATTTTGCCACGTCTTTTACTGCATTATTGATGTCCAAAAATTCGACAACTTTCTTCTCAAGCAGTCTCTAATCTATATTCTTCCCGTATAATGAGAAAATTAATGTAAAGTCTTGCCGAACTGAATGGACACAGGATAGGTAATTTTCTGTACAGCATTAATCAAGTCGGCTGAGAGCCGTAACATGTAAGAGCCTGAGCGGTTGGCCGCTCTGCAGTGACTTCCACGTGCATGGAACTGAAGACTCACACGCATGATAATACAGTAGAAACGTAACTGCGCGCTTAACGGCAAAATACACGTGGAATCAATTCGACAGTCTTAAATCAAACATTAAGTCTTTCTCACACTTCTGTAGTGTAACTGCTGAAAACAGTGCTGACTGATTACAATCAGCCAATCCTCTAGGCAGGTCTAAAAGAGAACAACGAAAGGACATTCGAAACATTTTTGTTCTGGACTAGTCATGTGGTACGAAATGTCATTCATTTCGTATCGATGGCAAACGTAATGTCAGAGATTGTACGTATACATTGGCAATTCTTATCTACATGCAATAAGCATGGAGTCCTATTGGACTGTTCCTGCGTCTCATTTTGAATTACACAATCTGCAGAGGACGAAATAATACCATCTCCATATTCTGCAGTCATCACACCAACACACACTGAACATGTAACCTCCTACCATACATAATTACAGGGCCCCGGATTGAGGGCGGCTTACAAACCGTGTATCTTCCGTGACGTTATTCCAGACTGTCAAAAATTGGAATGCACGTCGTTGGGTGACCACTAATTACAAAAGACTGTTACAAAGTTTCGTGAATAATATTCAACTGTTCCGAATTTTGATATGAAAAAAATCACCACACAACACAACACACCAAAGTTGTTTTTCTCCTTGTTGGCAGGAAAGGATTAATGAAAGGCAATACGCGGCCATACTCAATAAAATGCATCAAAGTTACAGGAATTATGAAAATAATAACATTTCCTGAATTCCGAAGGAGAAAAATACAGAAGTTCACTCCCAGACACACCTTTAGTCACATCTCGATATTATCATAACTGCACAGTTCCTAAGCTTCTACTGTATCTCATACAGCGAAAAGAAAAACCCCGCTGTTACAACACAGAAGTATCAAAACGATCAAAATACTAGGCGAATATAGTCCACTAAGTTGAAACAAAAACTGAAGAAACGTGCGAAACGACGGAAATAATCGGGTAATATCGGTGAATAATTTAAAATAAATACAGAAGTGGGGAATCGACGAAATAGTTGGACAACACATGTCAGCATTTTAAAATAAAAATATAAGAAGTGTGTGGAACAAACAATATTCTCATTAAATATAGCTCAATAATTTAAAACAATAGAAGTGTATAAAACGATCAATACGCTCGGCAAAAACAGGTTTTAACTGAAAATAATTCAAACAGGACAGCACCTGAAATGTTCGTGATCGAAACAACCTTTACAGCCACACGATACACCATCCTCAAATGTCCGCTTCACTACATTCATACCTGGATGGTGTTCATTTGGTGGGCAAAAGACAGATGCCACCAAATTATTAGTGATGAAAGTAGGACGTTCAAAATGACAAAATTCATGACAATTTTTACACGTGAAACTGTTCGAAATTTCCTTGGATTCAAAACGATCATTCAGAAACCAAAAGCACATAAGCTGATATGATAAAATAACGACAGTACGTACACTGAAGCGTCAGGACCTTGCACATTTTTGGCAGCTACTTCATCAATTAACATTTTGGGACCTTGTAGTATTATGCCAGTGGTATCATCAATCAGCAGTACTACATCTATACCTCAACGAAAGTTATACGTAAGACATAGAAGGTCATAAATAACGTAAGCAATTCAAAGCTGCGCCGAGTATTGCTGCTCCACAAGCCATCAACAAGCTAGTGTGCGCAGCAAGCCACATAATGATCGAACCCCGCAACCTGCCTGCACTATTTACATCCTCCTCTTGCCACAATCCATAGCTGAACCCTCAAACAAATGTCTCACGAACAAGAAAAGAACATGGTAATATCTAATTTAATTCTATTATTTCTGAGGGAAGTGTGCCAGACACCACTGGTCATGACACTGTGTTTTGTGTATGGTAACAAGGTTGGAAACTTACGTTGTTACACTCAGGTCTGTTGTTTCTCACGTCTGACGAAGGAGCTTATTGGTATAGCTTTCACCGGGAACAGTGTAGTCATTATCAGTAATGTATATTGCTATAGGACTAAAAATATATTCAGAAAAGGGTTTATGCACAACTTCTTGTGATGAAATACATAAATAATTATGAAGCCATTTATGGATTACTTTTAGTGCTGACACTGCGTATATTACTCAAATAATTCGAAATAAAACAGTACTATTAAAGAGCTGAAAAAAATTAAATTCAACAAAATACAATTTAAAAATTTCGATCCCATGTCACAAAGACCAACATTTTAGTAGTGATTAAGGAAGTAACTGCTGTTCTAATGTACCTGGTAAAATTCTTCAGATCCACAACGTGGACCATACAAATGACGAGGCCTTCTAACAGGTTTATTTTGCGTGTCCATAAAGGAACCACCGACCGCCTGTGGCACTACAGACACACAACGACCAACTTCAGTCCTTCGACGTGGTCAGCGCTCACAATTTAAGTGGGTACGAGGCGTTAAGTGCCAACATTACTAAGCCTCAAATGTACAAAAAAAACAACTTTTTCTATCAAATCCGATATTCTGATTCCAAATCTGGAGACAATTTTAGGCGTGTTCGCAAAATTGCTAAAGGCGACTATCAGCTTTGTCATGTCAGTCTACCTCTCTCCGTCCGTCCGCATGAAAAACTCGGGCGGATGTTCATGAAATTTGACAAATGGAACTTCTCGAAAATCTGACCAGAAAATTCAAGTTTCATAAAAATCTGATAAGAATAACGGGTACTTTACATGAAAACTTGCCTACATTGAAGATACCTCAGTGAATCCTTCTTAGAATAAGTAATGTTTCAAATAAAATTTGTACAGAACCCAAAACAAAGTTTGTGTTCGGTAACTTCACCCCCTCCCTCGAAAATCGTGCCGTTTATGAGATAATGTGAAAGAATATAGTAGAGTCAGACAAGCCGAATATGAGAATACAATATTGTGCATGCGCACTGCATGATGGATTCTATGGCTACAAACACGTACTCAGAATATGAACTACTTATTTTTTTCTACGGCAACAAGAGTTACTCGAACGTGTCTCAATGTCACGCTTATAAGAACATTGTCTTGTTGATAATGTGCTGACGATGACATTTGTGCATCCAATACTGATGTAATGCAGGAAATATTTTCACTTTTCTATTCTTAACATAGTGTTTTTAAAAATTTGTGTCAACTGTAGTGAGAACATATCAACCCTTGAAGGCACGGTGGTTAATGTATGCATTACCTGAATTGTAAACAAAACATGCGGTCCGCCCACACAAAGCATTATGTTCCAAAGAGTGCTCAAAATAAACAGAATTTATTTCCCGCAATATCCCGTTGATATTTGTACTTACAGCCGCATTACACTTACTGTGAGCCTGTAACTGAATGTTACATACTTCACAGGCGTATTTCTTGCTTCACAGGTTTAACACCGTATACGTAGTGTCCGTGCGATTGTCACGAATGCCGCTGTTCTAAATGCAGGACTGCAACGGAGGGTGTGGATTTCTGAGTTACATGAGAATTCAGATTTCGTTTTTCATTTGTGTATCATTAGACACCGGAAGCCTCATGTACCATGGGTACATGGTATCTTTCCTTGCGCAAAGCGGCCGGAGAGTGACGTCCTACAACGTCCACTTAGCGCCGAGGTTACAGAAAGAGTAGTTATACCTCCAGTACTCCTCTGGGTTTTCATGACCTGTTCTAGGGTAAACTTTACCTTTTACCTAGACATTGCAACTTAAAACTTGTAAACATACACGTACGATGCCACTCCAATCTCTAGCGATCAGCCGCATAACGGTTCACGTATGCCCAAACATTCCGCTCGTGACGAAAGAGATTCCTCCAATACCATGCTGTGGGTCGCCCGAAAGTTTCGGGTCATTGATTCGCCGTTAATTCTTCAAATTTTACGGAACAGATTAATCTTTCTTATTAGATATCGACATTGGCTGTGGTAATACCATGATAGAAGCATATTTACTATTCTGGGGAAACGAAAAGAAGTTCCACAGACCGACCCCCTTCAGAACTCCGCTTTCCCGTCCCGGCTTCTAGCTATTCTGTTAATTCGAATGTTGGGAGGCCAGAGGGAAACACAACACTAACCAGATGAAGGAAACATCGAGCATGTTACACCCACCAGGCACGGGACATCTTCCTGTGATCTCATTCTAGCCTTGCTGACGATTAAAAATTAATATAAAACATAAATTTCGGCTTAAAACCTGCAGAGTTTAATTACTCCTTAGATACTTAATAGCTGGGAGAATCCACGACAAAAATAGAGTACCCAGTTTAGAAGGTCCATTCTGAGTAGTTAGTTACGACTTTCTCAGGCATCAGCGCAGAGGAGTAGGTAGTTCAGGCAGGATGGAAGTCACGAAGCTGTGGAAAGCCAGCGAACATCGCGCGAGAGAGAAAATAATTGAATTTTGACAGATATGGTTAACACTGTACCACAAGAAGTGCGCTGATATATAGTTCTGGAAAAAAGGGGATTACACTGCCACTTTCCCTCGCCTTTGGGAAACCATAATAAATCCTCATAAGGATAGCTTGCCTTTTGACTTTAGCCAAATGTCAGGTTAGAAGTGAAGAAGTTAGGGACAGATTACATCCTGGTGGGTTGAGGTTTATAACATTCTTGAGTGGGTGCGAGGTGTGGATTGGAGGATGGCTCGCATAAGTAAACTGAATTAAATTTGAGGTTTCTCATGGCGGTAAATATAAGGTCGCCGCAATGCCTCCCACATTCTTGTATCTACCAACTACACTGGGTCACATAAAATAACAAAACATACTTCATAGTCACAGCTGTAAAAAAAACTCGAATCTCATATGGATTGCCTATTTTAAACTTAAGTGCTGAAACACTATTTGGACCCAAAAAGGTTGAAGCAGATAATAAAGTAGGGAAGGCTAAAGAAAAAATGTGAAGTTCACCTCAGAACAGGCCATGAAAGCCCAGAGGGGGAGTGGAGGTATAGCCCTAATCTTTGATTAACCTTGACGCTAGATGGGGTGGATGGTTAACGCCACGCTCCGGCCGCTTTAACCCCGGGAAGAATCCGATACCCACTGTATAGGAGGCTGGTTGGGCCCCAGGGCCGGTCTGGACGGGTGCGGAACATTTCGCCCCACCGGAATTTGATCCCCGAACCGTCCAGCCCGTAGCAACTCGCTATACCGATTGAGCTATTCCGGCCCACGGGGAAGGCTAAAGCGGGCCAAAACTGAGGCTAGGGAGCGGACACAAGATACGCATCCAGAATTTGAGTGGGATACATATTCAGAAGAGGAATATGATATACAAGGATAACATTAACACAATCTCACGAAAACAAGCTATGTATTGTGGTGGTCAGTACTGACTCAATCGTGACCAGCGGCTGGCTTTGATACTAGTATGCTGAACATTCGGGATCTGCTTCGGCAGGACTAGTTACCTTTCGTTAAATATGTCATACCGAAAAAATCCAAATAATGAGCACAGATCTTAATGACACACACAGGTGGGTGTAAAGTTTTTTCTTAAGAAGAAAGGTTTCGACAAATGTCAGCAGCAACTTTCCGACAAATTTCACAGGTTTGAGCTCTGCCTGCACCAAGGGTGAGGCGTAACGTTACCCTTCAGCGTTCAGTTCTGGGCTATTCACTCAAGATCAGTTTATATTTAGATATAGATTAATAGTACGCTAGCTCCGAGGTTCTAATGGTGGTGACCAATAACAGTATCTTTTCAAGGGAAGTGACGCTGTGGAAGTCGTAAGAAACTCAGCGATGTTTCGGAGGGACGCTCTTCCTCCATATTCCGGGACAGTCTGAAGACGAAGGCAGTACTTTGCTCCGAAAGGTCGGCAATCGATTCCTACTACACCATACACCGTCACACCTCAAAAAACTGTAACTTTTATAAAAGTCATAGGTCTTTAACAACACTGTATCAAGCTGGTGTTATTTATCGTACAGTAATATGACGGGAGGATTATAATGTTCGGTGGACTTTAACGGACTGGTGGGGGGAGTGTGGTCTTTAGCCCAATTCCTAGCTACAATCACGACATTCACCTGCAGAAACTAAGGAAACGCACGTGGCAATTGTCAGAAGAGTTAGTACCCCAGCCAAGTTTCGATCCGAGCATCTCCGAAGCACAACTTATTACAGTCAGCGCTGCAGCCATTGCGCACGTCTTAAGCACACTTACTGTACAGGGACAAGTATTATAAGGGGCGTAAATGAAATTCAAATCACTCACGCCTTTGCATTTCGCGAAATCCTGCCAGCACGAACGAAGCTGGATGCATGCCTCTTAAACCCATTATCACGCCAAGGGAAAAAACTGCAAGTTATAATGGAGTCTTCAGGTATAACCGAAAGGGGACAAACACAAAATTGAACCATTAAATATTCAGCCAAGTTTAGTTCCATTTTCTTTTCATCACGTGCCTTTATTTTATCTGGGGAAAAAAGTCCTGTTCTAGATAGATGCGCATTTCCGATCAAGTCATTGTCATAAATTTTACCTAAGTAAATATTCAAAGAAAGTTTTCGCATATAAATTATGCCTGGAAATATCACTTCAAAAATATAGAGGCAATAAGAGGAGTCTATTGAGATACGTTGCGAAATACCGGAGGCAACAGGAATATATAAGCTGCAGCATACACAAAATTGATTGTGCCTGGAGTTATGTACTACAGAGTCTTCTTGTTCAAACCACTACGCATGTCCCTGTGAGATTCTGGACAAACAGCTCGGAGCGAGGGTACACAGAATTTGTGTCTCAAGCACTAAATCTGTTTATTAGAACAAGTAAACACATAAACACGCGGCAATATTTTGTACAAGAGAGATGAATGTAAACAAGGAGCAGGATCACCACATTTTTCGCCCAGGATATGGTTCTCATCCTTAACAGTACCGCAATACATAGGCCTATGCCACAGGCTACCGAAAATCTTAAAGAAAGAAAAACACTTCAAGGAATTTAAATTTACGCAAGTAAATACAAAAACACTTGCAATCCACATTCCTATCACACCCAAACTTTCACCGCAACACTTGCAAATCGCTTTAAAAGCCGCGGCTACCGTTCATACTATAAACATTGCCGAGCGATTTTAATAACAAGTCTGGGAGTTGGCTGGCTGCTCTGCAGCAGTAGATAGGCCTGAACCAGAAGTAAGCTACTGGATGCAGTGTGTTCCGTAGAACGATGCTACTCACTCAATCACGAAATTCCGTTATGAAATCTATGCACGTGACCGTCATCATAAACGCTTTTTATTCAATCCCATATCACGCCAGCTAAATCCAGTTGCAGCTTCACATCGGTGTTACTCAATAACTCCCCTACACCAGACGTCTAGATCGATGAGTCACACGAGTTTTACATCATAAGACTGTAAACATTTGCTATTTTCAGACGAACGACGAATTCAACACGTAATGCGAAATTAATTTGGCATGTTCTAACAACAGGATGCGATGACCGGGGATAGCTCACTTTAGGAAGCTACACGACCGGAATTCAATTCTCGGCCACATGCTCTAAAACAGTGATCCTCAACCGCCGGGCCGCGGCCCGGTACCGGGCCCTGGCATCAATTATACCGGGCCGCGAGAGGTTCTCCTGGAAGTTATTTTAGTTTTCTAAGCATTTTTCAAAAATAAATGTTTTATAGCAGAAATATTCTGAGGAGAATAATACTTGTGAATGTGTTGAAAAGCTAATTTCATTAACCCAGTGACTGATAACTAATTTAAATGTAATTTTATATTTGTCAACATGCCACACCATATATATAAGTGCACTAATACTCTTTATGATTATGCCATGATTAATTATTAACAATTATGTTAGTTTAATGTATGAGCTTAAAAAAATATTGGAAAGGTATTTACGAGTAAATTTGTTGGGACCGGGTCCTTGTCTTATGAAAAAAAAAATTACCGGGCCGCGGTCTCACATAAGTTGAGAAACACTGCTCTAAAAGGTACCGAAGAATCTCCTTCAGCGTGTAGTCGACCATCTACCTGCATTCAACTCTGATGTTAAGAATTCGTGAAATACCTCTAATCCCCCAAGTATTTATTCACAGTGTATCGCTCTACTTTATCCTGCATTTCGCGACACTGCGCGAAGAGTAAGGGCCACAACACATACGCGAGAATAAATACAATACTAGTCACTTAAGCATTTAAAATAGGCTCCAGTGATTACAGTCTGTACCACCTATTTTAAAATTTAAAACCTCTGCATTTTGCCCACAGGATGAAGTTATGTGTTTCCAATAACTATAAAAACAAACATGTTTATTTATCTAAACAGCATTAAACGGTTACCTTATTAATCTCTGTGTGTTTATTGTGAGGTAGTTGTGGTACAATTAGTGAGTGAAAGGATGAAGTTGCACTTAATCTGTGTCTCGCTTCTCCGAAGGCTTACATGACTACCCTGAATTATTCATGTCACAACTCACTGCAAAATCTGGAGGCACTAAAATCTTTCAATCTGGGAAGAACACACAGGAATGTCTTAGTTACCGAACGCAGAGTTCAGCGTATCACTCCTACCTCACATTCTGGAGGTGGGGAAGCGATCTAGGATTTTTCCCTCAGTTTTCGCCATCGAAAGCAAGAATGTCGATTAAAATAAAACACGAATGCTTCTACGAAACAAAATTTCAATAAGTCATCTATACGAGAACTGCGCGCTTC
>Ga0268261_10004108_pt1 | contig 10849 bp, 7 predicted proteins | sample TergutNc150P1_FD_190353 | JGI IMG/M metagenome (GOLD analysis project Ga0268261, IMG submission 190353) | Nasutitermes corniger P1 segment gut microbial community from laboratory colony in Florida, USA - Nc150 P1 (SPAdes) (version 2) | ecosystem: Host-associated > Arthropoda: Insects > Digestive...
GTCTCTGCGACGAGCTGATCACTCGTCCAGAGGAGTCCTACCGACTGTGCTGCGTCGTTGTGTGTGATCTAGAAACATCAAGAATAGGTGCTCCATATATATATATATATATGACATTAGGAGCTTAATGGTTAATGATTTAACCCTTATCCTGCTAACATGGAGAAAATGGTAAGCTAATAATGCCAGCAAATAGCAGATGGGATTTAATTCGGGGTTTAAAGGGTTAATGAGCAGTTAGTAGTGTTGATAGATAAATGCCTATTCTATGTGCTTATAAAATTAAATCGGAAGAGTAAGGGATCAAAGCATGGGATGCTGCTGAAGCACATAATTTTTATGCCTACAACATGCAGTATACACTGGCAAGACTGATGGGGCAAGGGAGAAGAAGCTCAGCCAAGCTGTCACAGATGTCGGTCACACGTGTGGAACTGGAAGAGGTGTTACCACTGATAATTTCTTTATAAGTTGTGAACTGACAAATTTCCTTTGAGTAATAATATGACACTGGTTGGCACACTAAGGAAGAACAAGGCTGAAATTTCAAAATTATTTCTCAGTGGAAAACAATCAGAGGTCTTTTCTTCTATATTTGGCTGTACCAATGACCTGACACTGGTATCATATGTACCAGCAAGAAACAAGGCTGTCATCCTTTCATCACAGTGCCATGATGACACATGCATGGGTGAAGAAAAAGATCACATACCTAAAGTTACCATGCATTACAATGCCACTAAAAGTGGGACTGACATTCTGGACAAGCTTGTGAGGGAATACACTTGTACAAGATCAACAAGCAGCAGGAATTTGGAACTATTCCTCAGCCTGATTGCTGCCACTTGTGTACGTACATTCATACTGTGGATGCTGAAATCATAATACGGACAAACTTCATCCATATTTCTATTTGAAACTATATTTTATTGTCCATGACAATTTTATGTATTTTACTCTATATAGTTGCAGGAAAAATTAAACCTTGAATAAAAGCAATTTTTGTCTGTAGTTGAGTCTAGGAAACAAATTTGGGAAGAAAAATTTTAAAAAGTATGGGTACAAAAACTACCCAGTGCAGTAGAGTAAGCTGTTTTTTGCTTCATAATCTAAGAGTTAAAAACTTACCTACATTATCACAGTGCAATCAAGCAAGATTGGTAAGATATGTAACTAAAAAAGGTAATAAGCATATATAAATATGTGGGCCGGGATAGCAGAGTTGGCATAGTGATGCGCTACAGGCTGAACGGTCCAGGGATCGAATCCTGGTGGGGGCCAGATTTTCTGCACCTGTTCAGACCGGCCCTGGGAACCACCCAGCTTCCTATACAGTGGGTACTGGATCTTTCCTGAGGGTAAAGTGGCCGGAACATGGCGTTGATCACCCACCCCCCTCTAGCGCCAAGGTTAAAGAAATAGTAGAGCTATACCTCTACTCCCCTCTGGGCCTTCGTGGCCTGTTCTAGGGTGCACTTTTAATAAGTGCGCGCACACACACACACACACACACATATATATATATATATATATATATATAAGTAGCAATTCCAATGTGACAATTTCTTTTTAGGGACAGACAATTTGGAAACCACTGCAAAAGCACTATGTAGTTAGGAAAGACCCCTGCTAGGAAAACACATGTTCAATAAATCCAATACCTTATTTCTTAAGTACTTCATCCCAGGAAAAGAGGTACTGTGGTGATAAACACAAAGAGATGTGCAAGTCCATTGATGCAGTGGGTATGGCAACAACTAGGATGATTTAGTAGCAGGTCAGCATGCAAACAGGACACTTGGACAACAAAAAAGATAAATGTAGAATGCTGGAGATGACAAATAAAAATGACAGACAGCATATGCAGGAAAGGAAGATATCACAAAATCCTTTCATCTCCCCATTAGAATGGGGAACGACCTGCCTTAATGGGAGAAAGCAGAGCACTCTGGAATGGCAAGACCTGAAATGCAACATATATACTAATATACAAAACAATGTGACTTCATGACCTGCCAGCAACCAACTGGCCATTCTGTTCTTGCAGGATGGCTCCACCTACTTCATGGAGTTGTTCAACATAGACAACACATGACAGTACACTAACTTTGAACTGATGACCAAGCCACAGGACTACCATGCAGACAGGAACTGTCACTCACCTTCTTCTCGCTGTCTACTGCAGAGTGCAGCTTGAAGACACACACATACTCCTTTCCGGCATTCTGCTGGGACTTGGCAAGCCGCGTTGCTTTCTCAATGCACACAATCAGGCATCCTGTACATTATCCACACTTATTATGAAACTCAGTCTTACTTTCCAATTAATGCAGGCTCAGATTGAGGGGAAGGCCATAGCAGCTTTAATGGCATTTCATTCGACATCCTGAACTAAATGGGTTGAAATCTCACTTGGCTACAATTACTTTCGATACAGCCATTACACTTGCTGCACCTTTTCAGATCATCTGTTAGGGCAGGTAGTCCCTTTTTAATTCAAAGGTCTATTCATTAACTCCTACCACACATACGTGTTCACCAAGGAATATCAGGTGGAAGTGGAATCTTGTCTGGAAAAGCCTGCAGAAGAGTCATCTGCAGAGGGAAAAAAAAGGTACAATACAGGGAGAACACCGCAACATTTTTTGGCAGGACAGTTGGTTTGGCTCAAGGCTCACACCCCTGAGTCATGCTGGAAACAAATTCTCAACTACACTGGCACCCCACTGGCGTTGACTGTTTAAAATTCAACGTTATCTGACACCCGTAACAGTATGCTGATCTGGGTACCTCAGACACTACATCTGTACATGTTAGTATGAAGAGTGGCTTCCCTTCCAATTGGCACTAGGCTTCAAAACACCTTAATCTGGGCCTGATTGAAGGCCATATCAATATTATGTGCAATGTTACTTAATATGTTTAAAGGTCTACAGCAGCTACCTCACTTTCAAAAATGTTAGTTTTTCAGCTGCATCAGACATGTGGCAGTCAGTATCAAGAAATATCAGTTTCGTGCCTAGTAATGTGTATTGCAAGAAAAAATAATATTTCATAATTCACATTTACATGGTTTTCTTTCAGGGATAAAAAACTGAAAGCAACATAAATGCAAAATATGTAAAATTATGTAATACCATTCTAGTATGGCACTACATTTTGATTCAAGACATACACAATGAATGACAGTGGGACAGCACCCAACATGCAAGATATAAACTCACAGCGTATTGGTATGGCATTCAGAGGCGTCCATGTGGAAAAATCATCATACATGTAGGTCACGTGACACAAAACACACAACAAAAATTTTAATATTTATATAAATCAACCTACCTGGTCATGAACACCATTCTCGGAAAAACACAAATACACAACAATTCTAAAAAGGGCCAAAGGACAGATCACCCTCCAATATCCTGATAAACAAAACCAACACTGAATGTTTGAGTTTCAGCTCAATTTCCATAATTACAATAGCACTCAAAACACCCTAACCAAACTCAATAAAATCAAACAGCATTTCAAAACTTTCTTTTCAGTTCATAAATTAAATCTGGAAAAAGCTATATATTTCATCAGGATTCAAAGCAGAAATATAAAACATACCATATGAACACAAGTAGATGAACAGATGACACACCAGTAACTTCAATGGTCATAGGTAAGAACCAGGGACAATTACCTGTAGTTTTGGGATCCAGTGTTCCAGAATGACCTGTTTTATCCACTTTCAATATTCTCTTGACCCATGCAACTACTTCATGAGAACTTGGATTAGCAGGCTTGTCGAGGTTGAGGTATCCTGAACGCACATATTCACGTATGTCCCTCTTAAGTGGTGAAGCTCCAAATGGCAGGGGGGTGTAGTGATTTGTCCGGCAACACAACTTGTCAAAGTTCTGAAATATGAAAGAATCAAGGTTACAGTTGTGATGGCATCACGCCAGCTGTTCACTACGCATAACAAAAGATTCGCTACCTTCAGCAAAAGTGGCCACTGTGATGTGTCCAGAGGTGGAATCTCCTCGGAAGACTTGAGCTGGTAGTTGGTCTTACACTGTACTTCACCCACTTCACCCAGTACCTTGTGGTGCTTCTTCTTCTTTTTCTTCTTTCTCACATTTTCTTCATCTCCCATCACAGCTGCAAAAAAAGCAATCACCATAAGTACTGTCATGACGTAAAATTAGATGCTCAGCCCTCATCATACAGTACTGCACAGGCAGACAGCTGGCATCTTGCTCACACTCCAAGCACCCAGACTGTGACTTTCATGGACACAAATGTCACAAGAGTTCCATTTGTATGACTGCAATATGCAACCTTCATGAGGACTCATAATCTAACATCAGTCTTTACCTTGGATTTTGTGCCCCTCCAAAAACATGTCAATAACATACTTAGACAAATAAACAATAAACATGAATGGTGGACTACAAAGTGACAATTCCTCAGGCTACATACAGGCCTGTAAATGAGGTCCTCAAAGAGCAATCTGAAATAAGACCACATACCCCTTGGATGTGATGTCATACAGCCAGGCAACAACACAGTGCAGACACTTGTTGCCCCACCCCCAGGATAGAACATGAAACTTAATATGCCACCCTGGTGATGAAGGCAGCACGACCAAGTCCTCTTCCAAATGTTTTTAATGAAGTGTCACACATCTCTTTATGTGCACCACACTGTCAAAACGAGCTCCTTTCTCAAAATTTTTAGTTCAGGAAACAGAAAAGGGTCACAAGAAGTGAGATCTGATGAATAGGGTGGAAGTTCCCATACTGTAATGTGCTTCTGGGCCAAAAATGTTTCACTGATAATGCTCAATGAGATGACGCATCACAATTAAGAACCCAGTTGAAAAGCCACAGTTACAGTCTCGTATGATGCACTTTTTCCTTTAAATGCTCCACATGTCTGTAGAACTACTACATGAGTGTTTGGACCATTGGAAGATGTATGCAGTACATAATACCTTTCATGGTGAAAAACACAATCAGCCCTGTCTTTACTTTTAAGCACGATGTTCCCGTCTTTTGTAGTCAGATGTCATACTGGAATGCCCACAACTCATCACCAGGGGTACCACTGATTCAGAAAGCCCTGTTCTTCAATCCATTCAAGGACACTACTGCAAATTTTGCCTCTTTGTTTTTGTTCATGTATCAGAAACCTATGCATCAACTTCAATCACACTTTTCTCATGTACAAACCTTAGCTCAAAATCTTGTAAAACAATCCCTTCTTCATGTTTAGCATCTCAGCTATCATTCTAATCACTACACAGCAATCACTGTACATCACATTCAAACTTCATCAATGTTTGCATCAGTCTGAATGGTTCTGAATCAAACTGATCCCTGACAGTGAAAGATTATTAAAAAAAAAAAAAAAGACTCCCTTAATGTGTACTTGACCTTGTGCACCACATACTAAGCCCTACCACACATGAGCTTGAAGGTTATCAAGTTATTCTGTATAGGGTAGGAATCTAAATATCTGTCAGATACCATTTCTAGCAAAAATGGCACTGCAACGATCACCCACTCATCATACGATCTGCATCCAATCAGGATGTAGTTTCTTCAAGTGTGGCCGTTATGATGAAATATTTATGGTTTTTGTACATTACATTATACCAATGGGCACAAGCACAAAATTCAGCCTTCTGGAAAGAATACCCATAACTCTTGCACATCGACATCTTAAAACAGCCATCTCAGGTGGACATCTGGGCATTAACACATGATGAATTCCTCAAGGAATATCCCCCCAAAATCGATAACTTCATGATTTATACTCCAATCTGAACAGCAGTTGAGGCTGTAAAAGCATGTGAGGAACATAGCAATTAGAATCGAAATTTCGTGCACCGATCTTACTGTCCCCTATGTACGGCATAACTCATAATGTGATGGTACTCAGAATCCTATCCATTTACCAAATATTCTGACGAAAATATATCATGGCATTCCTCAAGGCCCACAGGCGAATTCTCGTCCAGTACACTAAAGCATGAAACTGCCCTCTCCCGGTTCTAACACATTTCTTTACCTCAGAAGACGAAGGTACCCTAACCCAACAACAAGGAACATCGTAAAGACCGACATGTGGGCAAAATTACAATAAATTGTGGGTAAATGCTGTAATGAAATGGACAGGGTCTACTGGCAGCACCTTCGCGCAATGCTTTTCATACTGCATCCACTATTACCACGGTACTAACCTAACCTAACTCACTTTGAATAAACGAACGGCATTTACACCACTATAAGCCTGTGGGTTCTACTCTGCGCTTGGTTCACAAACCGGCACACATCTACCGCTAAACATACTTACGCTTTGAACTCTCGTCCATTTTATTCAACCACGTGCAAACAACTCAGCGTCATACAAACACAGATTAGTATCTAATACACAAAAATCACGAACATGATTCGTCGTTTCACCACTAGAGGGTACTAAACGCAGTAAACACAGATAATAGTCGACTAGATGCAGGTCGTCTGTATTTGCAGTAATGTTGTGAATTTGAGGAAGGTCGCAAAAATTCATAATCTACGGGATTTTAATCGTCGCTGAGTGGCAGTAGTAATACACCCTATTAGCGACATTTTTGCAGTTTTTCCAATCAAACTAAATACAAGGAAAAACTTAGATATTCTAATTATAATATAGAAGTGGGACCGTTGTCAGAACGCAACTTTCGGTATGGAATTTCGAACTTCTGCACGTAATTGTATTCCTGATTTCAGGCAGATGACTGTCGCCGAATCTCGAACTCTGCGGGTTTTCAAATGTGCCAGTGGCCCCTAAGTGCTTGTCGGCACCGGAAAAGAAACAAACCGTCCAGCAGAGGCACCGGAAAGGGCTAGGAGTCGTCTACAAATAAGTTTTGATTCACTTCGTGATACAATATACATAACACATACAAAATCGACATGTTTCAGCATCCATGTGCCATCTTCAGGGAGTTACTATAACAAAAGTTTATGCGCCAATCTGCTAATTTACGTTTTTTCGTAATTATGAGCTTCATTACAACATTAGTTCTTAAAATACATAAAATGCATAAACATATAAAAATATATAAAATTGATATTGTTAATAATTTATGGTGTTTTGATAATAAATGAACTATAAGCCGCCTCAATAGTCAACTCTTGGTATTTGTGTTCTAATGTTATATATTAATGAATCACTTAATTGGTTGCTTTAGAGTTACTTATATTGGTACTGTATACAAACTTTGGGTTTCAATCATGATTGATCCTTTCTTGTCCTGTAATTATAACAAATTTGAGTAAATTCTATAAACGAAGGTACCTTCATATACACAATACAGTTAATTTGTCTCATTGTCTGATATATTTTCATAGCCTATTAAATCAGATTTGCTCATATAATTACAGAACAAGATCGGATCGATCATATGAACTAAAACCCAATGTCTGTATACACTACCCGTATAAACAGCTATGAAAACAACAAATGCAGTGACTGATCATTAATATATAACTGATGCCAATGGTTGACTATTGAGGCGGCTTGTCATTAATTTATCATCAAAACACTGTAAATTATTAACAATATAAATTTTACATATTTCATGTATTTTAACAACTAATGTTTTAATGAAGCTTATAACTGAACAAAACAAAAAGTACCAGGTTGCCACATACACCTTTTTTAGGAGTTTTTATATGTATTACATATGTTGTATCACAAAATGCATTTGCTGGAAAATAAACTGACTGTAGAAACATGCAGTGTATGAGTAACATAAAATTTGACCAATACTGAGCTGTTCATCATTTGAATCCTGCCACTTACTTACAGAAAGTAGTAGTAGTAGTAGTCCGTCAAGTCTGCTTAGACTCCTGGTGATCCTACAGAGGATTTTCTAGGCAAGTTTAGCTGTACAGGAGTGGTCTGCCATTACAGAAAATCCTATGCTAATCCCTGCCTTTTTAATGTAATGGACTGTAGTAAAATTAAATATCTTGCAGTAATGATCATTCATTCATTCTGTTGTCTTATGACAGGTCCATAGCTTCTTCCAAATTGAGTTCTCCATAGAATGCAATCTAGTGCTTCCTCTTTCAATTTTCAGTATCCCCTCTTTTCCTAAAAATTAACCACTACCTGTTTACATCTTCATCATCTTCCACTCACTTCCAGCCTTTCCTCTAATCTTTCCTCAATATCATGTTTTAGAAGGCAGTTCCTGCGCAAGATGTGACCAATCCAGGTAGCCTTCCTTCTTTTTACTGTTTGCAGGATATTCCTCGCCACCTTGACTCTTGTAACACTGCTTCACTACTCACATGATCGGTCCCACTGATCCTCTACATCATGATCATACTAAAATAATGTACAGAGAACACGCAATTTTACTGGTCTGACTGCATCAGTGTAGAAAATCTATTATTTGTGGTATGCCATGTTCATAACATTTCAGAATCCCACATTGCATGGCATCACTGTGACAAATGCTGGAGAGACTGTCAGTGGTGTCTGTGTATGGTTTTGTGGTCCAGAAATTACAGTTGTGGGGGCAGGGGTTGTGGCATTCAGAAAACAATGATGCAGGTCTTCACTTGCTAGGGAAACTAGGCTACAATTCTGGACATTGTATGAATTTCCATCATTTCAAACTACATTTTATTTAAGCTTTCAAAATACTGACTCCATGGCAAAAAGCAAATTGTATTTACCCACCTTAATATTCAATATAAATACTTTTGTATTCTATATCAACAAACTGCAAGAAGGTAAAATGCTAATGACATACCGCACTGCACAAAAAATGTATTTGTAATTCAACATGTAATACAGCAAAACAATGTTAGGTTCTTGCACTCTTAAATATACAAGGACATTATTTATTCTGACAAACTGCACCACTCCTCATTCAGACCATTTCACAAGATGTGAGGCAGTTGAATGATTGCTGCCATTCCAATCTGCCACATCGGGGTCCCCATATTTTAGTTCAATGTACTGCAGTTAATATTAGGTTTTTACTCCTCAAATTTAAAGAAGGTGCCACAAATGGTTACATACAGCTTGCAGAAGTGTCAAGTGTAACAACCACATACACTGAATGTCACAGTTCTACTAGTGAAAATGAAGACTACCTCCTGTCACATGGGTTCAGATCTGGTGAATGAGGCCACAATCCCCTGCTTGTCATTCAGTCACACAGGATACTCTATGAACAATGCAAAGAATTGTTTGTGGTGTGTGTTCTTGCACTGACTGAAAAATTGCATAGGTTCACTTGTACACATGTTCAAAACATTTGGTTGGAATGCACGTAATTTATCAGACTCAGAAAAAAATGGGCCCAACAACCCCAGCTGCACTCACAGCACACCACATACCCCAACATTAACATTATGTAATGGTTAGGAAACATGTTTCTTTGAGGGTTCATGTATTGACTGAGGTAAAACAAATTAACCTGCTACACAGACTAGCTGTGGGGTTTATTTCTTATCCTGCATCCAATGAAGGCATACTCTGTGCAACAAAAATGAGGTGCTTAAAATTTCCAAGTCACCAAAGTGACACGAGTGGACAGGTACCATCATAATTCTAGTCATTCATACCTTTCCTGTAACTGTCTGTGTGGCTTTCTCACCCTTCATTAGAATTATTTATGCCACACACATATATAAATATATATGAACCAAAGACACCAACATATCCACTAACTTACAGATGCAGCTCACTGACTTCCTTAGATATTTTACTAGGTTTTGCAGCATAGCACAGATAAATTATTTCAAAATCTATACCCACTCTTAGCTGAATGGAAAAGGCAGGTGACTGGTATTTCTCACAGATAAAATACGGTAGCTCAACTGTGGAATTGGCAGAAGCTGTTTTGCACGTTGTATTCAAATAAATACCAGAACTGTGCAGCTATATTATTTAGCAATCTGTTTCAAAAGTTACTTGTGCTGTACTGGTGAAGCTACAAGTGTGAGGCAGCTACTTCAGTTATTTGTCTATGCCATGTTGTTAACTGGCATTCTAATGTGAACTGCCTATATTCGACTGTGACTGTAAACAAAGAAGTTCATTTATGGTATGTACAAGTTTTACAACCATTTTTATTTCTGAGGCACAAAGTAAAATGGCAGGAAGCTGACTGAATTTAGAGACTCAAAGCTTACAAAACTGTTTTATGAGTCACTAAACAGAACCTCTTGCAGTGATAGTGAATGTGAACCCCTCATCAGTTCTGCATGAAGAAACTTTCAGTATCTTGATCTTTTCAGCTACAGCAAACTTCGTGTGTCTCAGGATGACCAGAAATTTAAATACTGCAGAAATGTCTTGAAAAGAACAGTAGCTGCAATTACAGCACTAGCATCACGTGGTCTGCATCTTAAGAGGGACTACTGAGACTTTTGTACCTTCCACAAACAATTGCAGAATATGACTCCTTCCTTGCAAAGCAAATATCCATGTACAGAAACCCCAAAAAATAGACATAGATTATACTTGTCTTCCTGTGCTTGTGGCCAATCTATGAAACTCATGTTACATATAGTTTTGAACACAAATGCTGAAGAAGCTTGAGACACCACATATTTTTCAGTAAATGCCGATTCAGTACCTGGTGTGTCTCACCTACATCAGCTCACTCTCATTATTACATACACTCAAAAAATTAATGGTCCACCAAACACTTTGTAGGATTCATTCCCAGTCCACAGTACAAAGCAGTACAGCTGATTGCAACAGTTCTCAACAAGCTTGATACTCTTTGCCTCTATGCTTGTAAAATGCTGAGGACAAACAGATGACAATGCAACAAACATGCCTGCAG
>Ga0268261_10004109_pt1 | contig 10847 bp, 12 predicted proteins | sample TergutNc150P1_FD_190353 | JGI IMG/M metagenome (GOLD analysis project Ga0268261, IMG submission 190353) | Nasutitermes corniger P1 segment gut microbial community from laboratory colony in Florida, USA - Nc150 P1 (SPAdes) (version 2) | ecosystem: Host-associated > Arthropoda: Insects >...
AACAGATATGAGGAAACAATGGCGAGGTTGCAAAAAATAAAAGACGCTGGTTACATTGTTGTTTCGATCCGGGGGTGCGAGTTTAGAAAGCTGTTGCGTGACACTCCTATCCTTGAAAATGAACTTTGTTCGCACCCCTATGTAAAGAATTCCTCAATTAATATTCATGATGCCTTGTACGGGGGTAGAACCGAGGCTACTAAAACATTACAGAGGCAAGAATGGGGAAGAAATCCGATATGTGGATGTTATCAGTCTGTACCCCTACATTTGTAAATATGGTAAGTTTCCTGTAAGCCACCCGAAAGTGTACGTGAGTGCAGACTGTCCCCCTGACTGTTTGGATAGGGAGGGCATTATCAAATATAAGGCTCTACCTCCTAGGAAACTGTATCAACCAGTATTTCCGTATAAAAGCAACTCCAAACTGATGTTCCCCTTGTGTTCAGCTTGTGCCGACACTACGAACCAGGACGACTGTACACACTCTGATGAGGAGCGGTGTATAGTTGGAACATGGATAGTGGATGAGGCCCGCAAGGCTGTAGATATGGGCTATGGTTTGGTGGACGTGTTTGAATTTTGGGAGTATGAGGTAACGTGCTTTGACAAAGACATCAATTCAAGAGGTCCTTTCGCAGAGTACGTAAACATGTTCCTGAAATTGAAACAGGAATCATACGATTATTTATCCTGGGTTCAGAGTGAAGACAACAAGGACAAATACATTGAAGACTACCGGCGCGCAGAGGGAATTGCTCTAGACAAGGCATCAATTTCAAAAAATGTAAGGCAACGTACTTTGGCAAAGCTAAAATTGGACTCAATTTGGGGTAAATGGGCACATAACCAAAACAAGACCCAGACTACAATTGTCAACTGTGAGAAAGACTTTTTTATTATTACGAACTTGATACACAAATTCCTTGTTCATTCACATTAATTATATAAAATTAAATTTGTCTACATGTTTCGAGCGCAATCCAAATATTAAGATCTGAGAAAGAGTTTTACAAGCCTTTAACAAGTCCGTGCACTGAGGTTACAAACCTCATATTCCCGAACGAAGAGGTGGGATGGGTCTCTTGGAAATATTGCGAGGACAATGTCGCCTAGGGGGAGAATGTTAATGTAGCAGTTGCCGCTTACGTAACAACCCAAGCGCGGCTCAAACTTTACGAGTATTCGAGCAAGTTGGGGAAGTCTGTTCTTTTCTGTGATACAGACTCTGTTATCTACTTTCAGAAGGTAGATGAGCCCCAAAAATGACAACAGGGGATTATCTGGGCGACGTCACAGATGAGTTGGAGGAGTTTGGCTCTGGCTCCTTCATAGATCAGTTCGTTTCGGGCGGCCCGAAAAACTATGCGTTTTCAGTATTTTGCCCCTCGACCGATAAACGTGCAACTAAATGTAAAGTAAAGGGCATAACTTTGAACTATGAGAATTCAAAAGTTGTAAACTTTACTTCTTTAAGAGATATGATTCTGGAAGACGCGCCACCTGTGCATGTTCACGTTTCTAAGAAGATCAAGATGAAACATGGTGGCATAGTGGTGTCAGAGCCTGAAACCAAGGAGTACAAGGTTGTTTTTAAAAAGCGCCGGTTTATGGACAACTTTGACTCCCTTCCATATAGATACTAGTAATTAATTAATATTTATTTATATTCATTTATTTATAAATAAAGGATTCTTTACACATAAAATTCATTTCATAGTACGACGTTGACGCTGCAACATCCATTTACTTTAATGGTTGCAGGTCCTAGTAGTTGTGGTAAATCAACATTTGTAATTGGACTGTAAGAGTGCAGGGAGCAGCTTTGTGACGTAGTGTTTGAAAATATTGTATGGTGTCACAGTGAAAATAACGCCCCGCATCATCTCAAACACGTGAAATTTGTTAAAGGTGTACCGGACATTGGAAACCCTGAATATGTACCTATGCTTATAGTGCTGGATGATTTAATGGACTCTGCTTATTCTACTAACGTTGTCAATTATTTACCAAAGGATCGCATCATCGTAACATCAGTTTGGTTTTATTTACACAGAACTTGTTTCACCAAGGTCCGTCGTCACGTGATATTTCATTGTACAGCAAGTATATAGTTGTTTTCAAGAACCCCAGAGATAAAACTCAAATTGTGCACTTGGCTTGGCAAGTTTACCCTGAAAACATTTCTAGTTTTTATAAGACGTATCTAGACGTATGTAAAGACGCTAAACCCCAGGCATGACGCGCGTTACTCACATCTGCAGATGACGATTTCATTAAAGCCATTGTCGATTGTGCTATAAACACATTAAATGGGAATCCTAAATTAAGTAAAGCGGACAAGGGTAAATTAAATAAACAAAAATCGATTACGTGCGTTGGTAAATACAAAGATTAGTCTTAAAAGTAAACGGAAACTTTTAATTTAATTAATTAAAGGCAGGTTTATAGTTCCTTTACTTACCAGTATTTTGTCAGATGTTATAGGAACACTAATTATAATTATATATAAATAATAATTAACTAAAATGGCATTACAACGTATGATTTTAGTACCCCCTGAACTGTCACACACCGTCACTACCGCCTGTTAAAACAATATTAAGAAGTAAAGATCATAGCTATAATAGATGGACTCGTGTTCGTTTGCGTCAAGACCCGTACTTGAGAACCGAAAAACTTAAACGGGATCCTATCCCCATTCCAATAATGTCTACACGTAAAAGCGAGCCTTTTATTAAAGCAGAAAAGTTAGAGGCTGAATTAGAAACTAATTCTCAGTCAGTGCATTCAAAGTACATTCATAATGAGTTGAGACAAATTATCGCACGACGATACGTTTAGTGTGGACCAAGATGATACTGACGGTTCTTTTAAAATCGGGCGTTCAAGTTTTAAATATAACAATAAAAACGTGTTTGTAGACGGTAGAAAGTACAAGGCAACACAAGGCCTCTGTGAATTGTTAATAAAATCTAGACCTGATAAAAATGTGGTCACTTTTCAAGACAAACAGGCATATAAAAAATACTCTTACAGTCTAAAGCACACAGCGTTAATTAGTCCCACAGGTAAGATCAAAGCAAACAAAGGAATCAAGTATTCGCGGTTTATTTCGCGACTGTTTACTTACAAAAAGGAAGTTCCTTCGGAATCTGTGTAATAATGTGTCTAGGTAAAATTTATTACGAACCTAAGCACACAGCGGAGTTTAGTGCAACAGCAAAATTAGTAAGTGCCTCTAAAGTAATAAGAAAAATGTCGAAGAGTGACTGTCAGGTCAAGACACGTACACTCCGCATAAACCTGTACGTAAAAGGTTTACTCGAAATCCATATACTGTAACAAAAATTTATGAAATATGGGAAATGGATCTTGCAGACTTAAGTTCCCTGTCGAGATACAATGATAAATAAAGCACCTCTTAAATTTAATAGACATTTTCGCGTTATGCCTGGATCGTACCTCTAAAGGACAAGACCGGCAAGTCAGACGCAGCGGCTTCAACAACTTTATTTCAAAATAGAAAGCCAATTACCATACAATCAGATAAAGGTACAGAGTTTCTTAATGCAACTGCCCAACAGTACTTGAAACGTCGAGGGGTAGATTTTCGTACTACTCACTACCCTGATATAAAGGGAGCAGTTATTGAGCGATTTAATCGTACTCTAAAGACGAAAATGTATAAATATTTCACTAAGAATAACACGTACCGCTACTTGGACGTTATAAACAACCTTTTAGCAGGCTACAAGAACTCTGTCCATTCCACAATAGGCATGCCCCAGAGCAAAGTGTCCCACTCGAATATTTACTCCGTATGGCGAAAGGTAAATATCCTGCGGGCCAAAATTCCTCACGGATGTGTCGAGTTTATTGTGGGCGATCTTGTAAAGATAACCAAGCAGAAGGTAGTGTTTGCCAAAAGTTACGAACAGACATTTTCAACAGAAATATTTTGAGTTGTAAATGTTACTTCGCGCGTGCCACAACCTGTTTATGAACTGTCGGACTTGCAAGATCGTGGTATCGAATGGTAATTTTACAATTACGAACTTGTTAATGTCACTGTATTACCCGAAACTGAGTTTCAAATAGATAAAATAGTGCCCATACGTCATAAAAACGGTATTAAACAACATCTTGTCAAGTGGAAAGCTTACGAGACCTTTAACAGTTGGGTAAACACGTCCGATATTAAGAAAATATAATGGATAATTTTTAGGTAATATTACCATCAGACAGTTCCGGTTATTATTACCCGGCAAACACAATAGCTAATTTTCCAAGTAAATTAGCAACACCGCTCCAGTTGGAACCTAACAAATGGGAAGTGGGTTTAGTAGAAATATCGTATCCTAATGGCTACAAGAAACGTTTCCGACACAATTCATTTCGTTTAGATTCGCAAGAGGTCATTTTTCCTGTTAAAGACTATGAATCTATGCTTGACTTCTCACAAATATACCTCATTTGTTGGCACGAATCCCTTTCACTTTCACCATTATGAAATGAGAAATTTTGTGCCCTATGTAAATGGAGTTCAACATCCTTCGGAACCACTTACAATGGATTGCTCTTCACCCTTTGGAGCTACAGGAGCTTACGAATCATTATTTTCAAGTACTGGCATTCATCACGATGATCGTGCTCATATGATTGCACTGGAAATATTCACGAAGGATTTCTACATACTAGGTTTTAACCTGACACCTCACAGAGAGGATGATAAGTAGCATATAAGCTTACCTCGTCAGGGAAATGTGCGCATTGAGGCGCTCTTTAAAAAACCACTCCGCGAACCTGTAACAAGCATTTTGTATGCTGAATTCCCCTGACACATTGAAATTGATAATTCTAGAAACGTTACAGTAGAATGAATTCCATTCAGATTCACAGTTTTAACAAACATGTAAAATATTTTTAAGGGGTTTACCCTATAGATCTTTTACCATCCACACTTATAAAACTGTCAATAATGTCATTAACCTTGATAAACATTGTAGCTCTTTGTTTCTCTGATTCTGGATAGGCCGAATATTTTGATTCGTAGATACACTACCTTCCCAGTATGAAATTATGGCATACCTACAGCGCCACTCAATTTCTTGGACATTTAATCGGCACAGACTACAGGGTATAACTTCGAATGTCTGCGGACACTACTGCTGCCTCTACGCCCTCCACAGAGCCAGAGGACTATCCATGACGTCATTCGTTAACATGTTTTTACCTGCTCGCTACACATGCAATGATCAAAGAGCAGTGCAGATATTTCGCGCTCAGTTTGGAGAGTGTTCTGCTTGCGGCCGGCTGGAGGAACAGCAGTCGTGCAAGTCGCAGATATAAATAAAGGTACGTACATTCAAACTTATCAGTCTACAATGTCACTCATAGTGACTGATTTCACTTACTTGGAAGGGCGGGATAATCAAATCGTTAATGAGCTGGCAGTTGCCGACTTCCACAGTAATATGGTCTCATATGTCTTTAAGAGACCATACGGATGGGAAGATGTACCTATGTTTAACGCTAGGATGAATCAGGCTATTGGCCATGGGTGTAACAGGAATGATGTTGATGTTCCATACTCAGAGCTGGAAACTATGCTACATCGCGAAGTATCATCTGCTGTTGCAATTTATTGCTTTGGACCTGAGAAACCAAACTTTATTAGCGGTCTAATCGACCGGACAGTTATTGATATTACTCAGCTAGGTTGCCCTGAACTAGCCGACATTAGTTTGCCTGCCATCAGCTGCACGTTTGCATGACACAAGTCCAAATTTGTGCATTGCGAACAGACTATTCATTAGTCCAGTAGCTCAACTATTACATTGTTAGTCTACAATACGCAAAGTGCCCCCTCAGCCTGGTTATCATTAATGTTTTCCAGATGACGGGGTTGCTTCGTCGCACATACTATCTCAACGAGCAAGAAACAAATTATGTCTCCATCTACCTCAATAATGACGACCTCAAACCACATTTGAAAATTGGAACTAATTCGGGTCATGCAGTGTTAAACGAAATACAGTGGTTCATTGGTGACTCGCAACATACCCTGTCAGTGTACTGTGGACGATACATACGCATTACGAGTGAGAACATTCAAGTGTATCTAAGTAAAAAGATTGGTCGCAATTGATGGACTTGGCAAGTGGCTGCTTAGACAGAGAAGTGATTAAATAGGCTGACTACAAGATGAACTTTTAGAGTGGAGTAATAAGTTTGTTGAATCCAAATACTTTTGTACCCCTCCAGACAAAAATGCCATTGATTTCAATACATTGTGGAATGAATTAAAGTATAAAAACTGTTTTTGCTGATGATAACTAAATGTCATAAGTGTGAAAATAAGATTGTAATAAAATTTAATTGTATGTATATTTATAAATAAAATTGTACTTTTCATTATAATAAAAACAACCAACATTGTATACATATGTGTGTAAAATGTAAAATTGTGTTTATTTATTTATTATCCCTATTACCTGGGATAGTTTCCTTAAAAAGAGATGGTTAAAGCCGCAGGATCCGAACCTAGAATCTTTCAATTGTAAATCTGATATCTTACCGCTTTAGCGACCTCTTTCGAGTGTCGTATATAGTGGTAACAATATTGTAACATGATGGTTCTATTCAAATAGTAAATGTTTAAGTCAAGTTTAAATAACGCGTGTCCGCCATATTGTAAAAATGGCCGCCTCATTCAAATAGTAAATGTTTAAGTTAGGTTTAAATGTCGCGCAAGACTGCCATATTGTAAAAATGGCCGTCTCATTACAATAACAAGTTAAAGTCAGGTTTAAATAGTGCGCGTATTCCCCATATTGCCAAAAATTCAAAAAGGTAGAGGCCAAAATTCAAAATAATAACAAAGTTAAAATTAACGATCTAGCCGCCATATTGGAACAAATTCAAAATGGCGGTGGCGACAGGCCGTCTGGAGGGTTTGTTTACATCCGGCTACCATAACAAGGCTTCAAAATAATAACAATGTTTAAAATTACCGCGCGTATCCGCCACATTGCCGAAAAATTCAAGATGGCACGTATGTTAAATCAAGTAACCATAACAAGTTAAAGTTAGGTTAATCAAAAAGGTCATTAACCCCTCCGCCATCTTTTGTTTACATCCAGCAACCAAAACAAGGTTTAAAAATAACAACAATGTATAAAATTACCGCGCTAGCCGCCATATTGCTTCAAATTGAAAATGGCTTCTTTGTTTACATCAAGTAACCACAACAAATTAAAGTTAGGTTAAGCACAAAGGACATTAACCCCTCCACCATCTTTTGTTTTCATCATGTGATCGCCTGGGGCTGTTTACATTACGTGACAATAACAACGTTTCAAAATACTAAGGTAAAGTTAGGTTTAGCGAAATGTCATTCACCCCTCCGTCATCTTTTGTTTACATCACGTGACTTGACGTCACTAGGGGAGGGTTCGGTATAGGTTTGGACCAATAACGTCACAGGGGGCGGGGTCTATATAGGATTCAGCCAATCACGTCACAGAGGGCGGGGCTAATAGAGGTTTCAGCCAATCACACCGCAGGGGGTGGGAGGGGAGGGTTAGGTGTTAGGCAACCACAGCGCAGGGAAGGGAGAGGAAGGTCAGGTTTCAGCCAATCACAGCGCATGGGGCATGGCCGGTAAAGGTGTATGCTTTCTACTCATATACGTAACTAGATCTTCCTTCACTGCCTTTTCCCAGGCACCGCGCATATTCGTTCCCTCACTAATCGAAATACGCTACAGTGTTTCAGCAGTCGAAAATAAGAGTGTAATTTGATGCACTGCCACTGCTGTACTTAAACAGACAGCAGACAGACTCATATTTCCCCACTGCGGAAAAACAAAATCCCTTCAGAGGAAGCGCCTTTTGTCTTGTCGGTCCGTCCGTTGTCTCACGCAATACCTCTATGTTGCACGGAATTCCACTAAATGTAGCAAAATATGGCTAATTTTAATTAAACTGCTTGGTCATTACAACATTTTTATTCGGGAGGCGAATTGTTAAAATATAAACTGGTACGTGGACGATCCTAACTGATATATTTCGTTGATACCCTCAGTCCCTCAAAATTAAAATTAGCGCAATAAGTTAGGTTAGCATTAATTTAAATATTGCGCGTGTCCCCCATTTTGGAAAATGGTAGTAGGCGGTATTTTAAGCTTGAGTTCGTAATTCAAGGTTTCGAAATGGCGCTAATTTACAAACGTTTACGTAAAAGTTACCGAATATATCGTACTTCCCTCCAGACAAGTTGCGACCTGTTTGTCTTCTTAATGGAATTTAAAATGTCACCTGATTGTTGTCTTGATCACCCCCTAATAGATTTTTCCTAGAATCGTTTTCTGATTTTATCTAACTTTCATTCCAGCGGGCGCCAACGTCTGAAAGGGATAAACCATTACGCTAATGACTTTAGCCTGGGTGTCAACAAACTTCTAAGTGGTTTGTGATGTTATCTGTCTAAAAGGAATTTTAATGTACTTACCTTGTGGGGATGTGGAAGATAGTAGAACTAAGCTCGCAGTATTACATCTCATCGTTCGGTTAGTTGCTAACTAGCTCTCCAACCATGTGCACAGAGTTTAACTCAGCTAGCAAACATGTATGCGTGCCTCCGCCACCGCCGCCACCACCAAAAATACAAAATTTAAAATTGAAAAGTGAGGTTGATCGGCGTAAAACGTTTAAATATTGGTGTGTACCCTTCATGGATGTAAATCAACTGGCAGCTGCTGGATTTCTATTCACAAACCGGGGTGATATGTTTCGTTGTGCGTTTTGTGGAGTGTAAGTAGGGCATTGAGGAGATGATGCATTTAAGAACCATCAGCGTTGGACTCCATCTTGCGCATTTGTTAAGAGTTTGTAGAAAACATTCCTTCTCCGCCCAAGACATCTTTACACCAACCTAGCTGTAGCAATGACGTGTGTGGGCCTTATATGGAGTATACACCATAAACCTCGCGTTGAGAGCGTTGCAACTAGTAATGGGCCGGGTCTGGGTAATCATGACGTAGGGGTGGCGGTGGAGGTATGGTGTAGGGGTGACATTGGAGGTCAGGCTCCGTCCAGCTTGACCCTTACCCTAGGTTGGGGATGGGCTTTTCCCCCTAGGATGGGGATAAGTTGCTCTCTAGCCATGGGTGGGACCGCGAGCCATAGGTTGGGTCTCCGTTGATCTCTAGGTTGGGGATGGATTGCTCGCGAGCCATGGGTGGGTTTGCGAGCGATAGGTTGGGTCTCTTTGTGAAGGGTGCGGTCGTTTTAAATCATATGCTGCTGTGGCCTTGGAGATTGGTGGTGCCGTCGTAGAGAGTGGTAGATATTATTAAAATGGATTTGGTTAGGTTAGGTTTGAATAAAAACAGCCGCCATTTTGTATTTACGAATATGTATGGTGGCACATAATGCGGCGGTACATATTTGTAGATAGAAAATGGTAAAGCTTGACCGTTACCCTAGGTTGGGGCTAGGCTGATCCCCTAGGATGGTGGTGCCGTCGTAGAGAGTGGTAGATATTATTAAAATTGATTTGGTTAAGTTTGGATAAAAACAAGCGCCATTTATAGATAGAAAATGGCGGAGCTTGACAATTACCCTAGGTTGGGAATGGGTTGGTGCCGTCGTAGAGAGTGGTAGATATTATTAAAATGGATTGGGTTAGGTTTGGATAAATACAACCGCCATTTTCTATTTACGAATATGTACGGTGGCACATTGTGCGGCCGTAGATATTTGTAGATAGAAAATGGCGGATGGGTTTTAATGATATGGGCCGCCGTACATATTTGTAGATAGAAAATGGCGGATGGGTTTTGAAAAGCATCCACCATTTTGGATGTGTACGGTGGCACGCTGCGCCATTTTAATGTAGTGATGTGTACGTCTGGATATACATATTATTAGATGCATTTTAATAATATGTATTTGCAGCCGTAGGGATGGGTATAGGTTACGTAGTAATACAATACGTGAGGTAATATCGCCGTGTAGTCTGGTGGCTTGAAGATGACGTTGGTGCAGCAGCGGAGTTGATGTGTTGTTGAAGGTCGCGCGCCAACTGACTCGTTCTGGTATGCAAGTGGAGATGTAACTGGAGGCAAGGTGTGGCATCGTCACGTGCAAAGATGGCCGCCGTGTGAGGTGCTGTTATATTAGGGATAGGAATGTTTGCCATGGCGAATTTCTAAGAATTGGCAGGGGTTTTGAAGTAGCAGATGTCACGTATTGTAGGCGTGGCATGCTGCCATTACTAATGCATGGCAAGATGGCTGTGGTGTGACGTTTTCCAAATATGGTAATGCTGGATGTAGGGAGATCGGTATTGGTTGCATGTTAAAGATGGCTGTCGTCTGATGGTTTCCAAATAAGGAATGGTATGCAGCTAGTGCTATGGCCGACTGCCTACGATTCTAAGAATTGGCTCGGTCAAATGTAGCAATAAGCACGTTTTGTTTTGAATGTTAGCTGCAAGAGGTACAGGGGGTGTACAAAGTGTGAAATGAAGATAAGCGAATATGGTGTACATAGAGAGAGATTGGTTTTATTAACAGTTTTTAAATGACACTTGACGTACCCGTTGTATGTCCTGCTAGGATTTTAATCATCATCATCATCACTTCTGTTACGATAGATACTTATGAGATGGTAGTGAAAGCAACGAGGAGCTCTGTCATGCGGGAACATGTTACATGTATCATACACACAAGTACACAGTCCTTCTAACCCTCGAATACATAATTCTGTACAGGATATTTTAACTCTCTCCGACACCACGAATTGTCTCTTCATAAACCTCGACCAGTACAAACGACCGCT
>Ga0268261_10004110_pt1 | contig 10846 bp, 7 predicted proteins | sample TergutNc150P1_FD_190353 | JGI IMG/M metagenome (GOLD analysis project Ga0268261, IMG submission 190353) | Nasutitermes corniger P1 segment gut microbial community from laboratory colony in Florida, USA - Nc150 P1 (SPAdes) (version 2) | ecosystem: Host-associated > Arthropoda: Insects > Digestive...
TGAAAACTACAGAGGAATTACTTTATTGCCCACAGCTTACAAATTATTTGCAAACATAATAAGAAATAAATTAAATGAATATTTGGGAGATGAAATGATAGAGGAACAGTGTGGCTTTAGAAAGGGACGCAGTTGCACTGATGCCATATTTACAGTACAACAGATAATTGAAAAAAGAAAAGAACACAACTTACCGCTATTTATTTTATTTGTAGATTATGAAAAGGCGTACGATAACGTAAATAGGGACAAGCTGTGGAAGATGATGGAAAACAAAGTCCCAAACTATTTAATAAACACAATAAAAAACATTTACAGGAACACAAAGGTTAGAATTAAATTTAACGAAGATTTATCTGAACTAATTTCCACAAACAAAGGAGTAAGACAGGGATGTGGACTATCTACAGTATTATTTAACATATACATTAACAAAATTGTACAGGAATTTAAAATAACATTAATGAAGGGTATACAACTAAACAAAAGGAAGTACATTAACACCATACTATATGCAGATGATCAGATTTTAATGGCCACATCTGAAGATGACTTACAAAAAATGGCATATCACCTAAACCTTATAGCAAGGAAATACATGATTATATCCAGCACAAAAACAAAATCCATGGGAATGTGTGGTAACCAAATACAGAGAGTAAAAATTGTGATAAATGACAAAATTATTGAACAAGTAACAGAATTTAAATATTTAGGATATTGTATATCAGAATACAAAAGTGATTTAGCAGATAGATTACAAATATATAATGAAATAAATGGAACTATACGGAGACATTTCGGAAAACAAATGACTAAAGAAACAAAATTAAGGATACACAACATTACAGCTAAAGCAGCATTTAAATTTGGCAGCGAAGTTTGGGTACTGAAAAAGAGACAAACAACGTTTAGAAGCAGCACAGATGAAATTTTTGAGACACTTACTGGAAATTGCGAAATTCGATAAAGAAAAAAATACAAGTATTAGGAAACAAACTGGGGCACAGAACGTAGTAAAGGAAATAGAACAGTACCAGCAAAAATGGCTACAGCATGTACAGAGGATGGACAAAAATAGACTACCAAGACAAACACTGCATTACAGACCAAACGGACAAGGAACATACGACGACCGAGGAAGAGATGGGCGGACCAACTTCACCTGGAGGATTAAGGAACAGCAACACGCCTAAACCCCCTTTTCGAACATGATGATGATGATGAGTAGGTAATTCATTTTTGAACATTTGTGAGGTTTGTATTTGGAATGTAAAGTTGGTGTAAAACAGCCAGGGGGTTCAGTTGACCGATCACGACCAGGTTAAGAACACATCATCGAAATATGTGAGATCAGAGCGCCTATCTCCATACCCCGACCCCACCCCCAGTACGCCTACATGGCATGCACAGGGATTTGACCTGAACATTTGTGGTCCTAATCTTTCCTCACATTCTCTAATTCGAATAGACCTGTAATCATACAAGGCTACACACGCCCCAGCAGCCAGCCACATTGCAGAAGTGATTCATTCGATAACCTCTTTCGGCCATCGAATAAATATTCGATTTCGATTGTACGAATTATCACCGATGCTCTACGTAACATCTACATTGTGTACCATCTATGGAAGGGACGGATCCAATTCAAAACTCCGTGGCCTTAGTCCGCGAGCGAACTATAAATTCAACGAAATCTTAATCTGTGGTCGAAATCACCTGTGTAAGGATCAGTTTTGAGCTGCATGTAGTTGACGGATTGTCAACGAGGAGATAGAAAGTGCGGTAGAATGCTGAAGCCCAAGGCACTAACTCAGGTTCTGAGCCAAGCTGATACTGGTGGCGTGGAAAATACCTTGTGGGTTTTGATTAATGTTCTAAATAACCTCTAACATTTATTGTCAGAATAATGTGATTACTAATATTTCGTCTGAAATAGACGTACGACTTGCATGTCGAATGTATATACAGGCCTGTTTCTTCATAATTTGTTGCGTGCTGTGTTATATTCAAAAAATAATATAGTACTCGAGGGGCCAAGTATTTTATCGTCTAAACTGAAGACTGTGCATTATATTGTAATGCATTTTTGATGGCGTGAATCCGAATATTCAAAATTCCATGTTTTTCAAGTAAGTGTTTTACAGGTTGATTAACCATGAAGGTGCACTGTTGGCATACAGTGGATATGGAGACAGAGATGCTCGAGTAACTGCAGCCATTGCCAGCAATATATGGACAGCTTACGAGAAGAATGGTCGGAATGCTTTTAAGGAAGATAGACTGCGGTTAGTTCTGATGGAATGTATGGTATGTAGAGAGCACATATATTAATTCTACTAACTTGCCAAGAGTGTGTGTGTGTGGATAGATGTAGGGTTTGCACAGTTCTTGAGAGCCTGCCAGGCCCTTTTCAAGTATGTCACAATCCATAGTTGCAGAAGAAATGTCTTGGATGTTACCATTGGGTTTTCCAGTATACTAGCAGAATAGATAATGTCCACACCAGGCAGGCTGGCATTTAAGTAATACTTGCAGATTTTTATTTGGGATGTACCAGGTTTGAATTTTTGCCAGGACACTGGGTATCCTGAGTTTTTGTGGTTTTATCTTGTTACTCCAGGAAAACACTGCAATAACACAATAAGGGCATGATTGTGACATTCCACATCCTTTCCAGTTCATTATTGGTCATCATTTCACTCAGTACTACATAGAACCTAAAACACAAGACAGCTCAATAATCTAAACTAAGGGAAAATTTAGTAAAACATTTACATTTAAATGCAGTCCAGTGACTAATTTGTGTAATGGGCAGTTACCTTCAAACCTTCTGAAGCTAAATATATCAGTACAAGGTCATGTACAAAGAACAAGAGAATTAAGACCAATAGCAATAACAGGAGAAGCTGTTGAGGGTGGAACATGCAAGATCCAGACAGATTTTGAAGTCTTCTGGTAGAATGAATACATGCTACATTTAGCTGAGATCCATAACTTTTACACTTAAACATTTTCAAGGGTTTCAGCTACTGAGAATGTGATTTTTTCTTTCAGGAAGGGAAAGTAGCCATCACTCAGGTTGCTAACCTTCTCTTATGCCTTTATGCAAAAGACACAGTTGGGTTTGGCCTCCTCAAACAGAAGGCACAAGCCTTGGCCGAATATTTGGATGCACCTCTGAGGCAAGTTGCAACATCCTGATTGGTCCTTTATATGAATATTCATACATTTTTCATTCATGTTTATTAACTTGGTCACTTAAAGGACAAAATATGTAGAGATAACATAATGTAACAATATGTTACAGTATTGTGAATTATGGTTTTCTTACCTTTGCTGACGTTATTGCTGGTTTATAAATATATATATTGTAAATAATTACTGTAAAAGTAAATAAAACATAAATTTTACTGCTATCAACTCATATATAACTTGTACTAAATAAAATATTTGAAACAGTATAAAATATGTAGTATTCTGGACAATTTTTTATAAGATCTGTGAGTATAGGAACTTTTTTGTTGGGCAGATCCAAAAGTGACTGAAACATGGCCATGAATTGCACAAGTGTTTTTGTGTATGTACATTATGAATGATGAAGTGCAAACAACCAACAATGTTCAGCCCTCTGTCATATTTGCAGCAGTACAGTGTGGGAATGTTCCACATGTAGTGCAATCCTTAAAAGTATTAGCATGTAAAATAGTAGAAATAAGTCTTGATGCTGTCTCTTGCTTTTTTCTTTTATACATCTTCCCCTCTCATTTAAGTATTGCAGTTCATAAAATTTGATTACACTTCTCTCTTCTGCCATTAATACTTCTTTCATGGGGTGCATTGTGCCCATGTGGTATATGCTGAACATCTCAGGCTGAAACCTAAATTTGTTCTGGGCAGGCTCGTGGAACGCTTCAACATGGAAACAAAAATATTTAGCCTTCATTGTCTTAAACTGGTATGCAAAGACCAACGGGACATCACTGCATAAGCATCTACTACTGATAAATGAATAATGCATGCCAAGGGTTATATTTTTAGGTGAAGTGTTACTGGAAAGAAATTTCTGAACAGCCAGTAGATGCTTTTATGCATTTTGTATGTACACAGCAAAATATACACAAAGCATATCAGTTTAATAGTAATTAGGAATTACCCAGTTTTGAATCTCCACCATACAGGTGTGTTCCTTGAAGTAGACTTCCCACATATCTTTTAATAGTACGTAATTTCTGCCTATTACAGTTACTCCTAATAACAATAAACACACTTCTGAAGGATTTGTGGTGCTTGTGAGCATACGGGGGAACCCTGTGTAAGAAGTTACAAATGATGCTCTTCCATATAAGATCACACCAGAAGTCTTCCACTACCAGAGAACGCGTATCTAAAATATGTGTAAAATTACATTCTAGATTATACACTGCCTGGCAAGTAATTTCTGTTTCCCAGGCAAACATTAGATCTACCATCCCCACAAATGCTACCTACTGAAACAAACATATAAGAGAGCCATTTCAAAAAGCCATGTAGTCTCACTTCTCATGACTTAATACTGAACTCTTGTCACAACTGTCCTTTCATATTTACGGACTGTAATGAGAGAGAAACTGAGTGGTACAAGATTACATATACTATTGTCATCACTACAGCTGCTCAAGATTCAGTTTTCCTTCACTGGAGGTCAGTGCCTTGAAGTCAACCCCTTGAAGCACCAATTTCACTTAAATATATAAAAATACCTGACAGAAAATGATGCATCTCCATAAAAGCCAGCCTGTTGATGTTACTGTTTACAGAGAGACATACAACACAAAATTTGTGGGCATAGTGACCACACTGCTTTAGACAATCTACCTGTTCAGATTTCATTGGCTTCATAGATTTTAAATGTTAAGTGGGTCCCTGTCACCATGGTATGGCATGTCTTCAGGTTGCAGACAATGAAGGCATCCTCCAGATATGGCAGGTAGCTGCAAATATATTGAATAAGCAGTCATGGACAGATGACAGGCGTTGGTTCTCAAGCTTGGGGGTTGGGTGAAGGGCTAGTAACTCACCATACAAAGTATGTTACAGATGGATAGATTATGTGGCAAGACCTAAGCTATGGAAAACTGACATGAGATTAATAAGAGTGTATGAGGTCAGATGCAATGAATCAACAGAGGATTATATTTTTAGGCATTCTGTGAGAAGTCAAAAAATGAGTGCCTTGTGTGGTGACCATGTCCATCCATCCACCCATGACGTATTTGTCAGGTTTTTATGAAATTCCATGCACAGGCTTTACAGAAAGAGTTTCATTAAAAAAAATGGCTCAGTGACACTCATACTTGCAGCATAACTGAATTTCTACCCATACTTTCCATATTTCTTGACCCATGTGGGTGAAGTTTGGTAAAGAAGACCTCCCCATAATTCTGAATAATAGATGTATAAATTTTGGTCTCACACAACTTTATTATATAAACAAATTTAAGAGGACACAGCTACATGCTTCGGCTTACTTGAAACCACCTTCTGACTTTGACTTAAAAGAGTTAAATATATTATTAACAACACCTTAAAATTATGAGGTCTTGTTCACGTTGAGTAATTAATATATTCAAATATAAAGTAACATAGATAAAAGAGACATGTAAAATAAAACTTGAATATAATACATGGGGTTGTGGGAATTGTGTGTACTGGGTAGCTTCATAGACGTTGTGAATATATCTTGCTGTCAGTTTTGGTGCGATGTTATTTGAGATACATTTCCTCATATGATAGGATGTTTTTGTCGAGGGTTTTGTATGGAGTATATATTCGATATATTTAGTAAGAAATGTTTTATCATTTGTGTAGATCACTCAGATGAATATTGATGTAATGTTTTGGTGCGTATACAGTTATTGATATTTTGTTTCTTGTATAATTAGCGTCATTCATGTAGTATGTGAAAGTATTTGAATTGGTGTTAGACTAAAATTTATACTTCTATTATTCATTGAAAATACACAAGGGGATGTCTTACCTAAAAAAATCCACATAATGTTTCAAACAGTTGTGAGTTCTGTGAAGATCAAAGCAGTTAAATCCAAATGTATGGGTGTAAATGAACTACCTGTGTTTAAATTTATGTAGTAGACCAACCAATGCACACTGGTAAAATATGCTGTATTATATATTATTAATTACCAACATGTGTCAGTCACTATTGCAACCATCATCAGGGTACCTTCGGAAGAGTACTGATAAAATATAACAAACTGCCATATTACGCAAGTAAAATCACTTAACCCTTATCCTGGTTATGTGGAGAATAGGGTGAGCTCCTAATAATGCCAGCAGATGGCAGATGGGATTTAACTCAGCATTTAAAGGGTTAATGTTATAATGAATGTCTCAAGTTCTCCTTGTAGTCAAAAATGTCTGATTATATATTGCTAAAAACAGATAAAATTTTATTTGATGGTGGTGCCAATAGCGACCATAACATATAGGTAATTAATAATACACGACAAAGCATATTATACCTGCACACATTTGTTGGTCTACTACCTAAATTTAAATATTCCTTTAGTGCACGGATGTGGAACATATGACCTACCTGTACTTTCTACATTTGTCTGAAACTCTGTATCAGAGATCTGCACATATTGCTGTTCAGCATTTGTCAGTTTTGTGAAAACTGATGCAGGGAAGGCTGCACTTGTCTTACAGGTGTAAATGAAGTGTAAGTGAAATTACATTTACCTGCGTATTGCAAAAAAACATTCTGAAAGTAAAAGAACAAGTTGGTAACGTCTGTTTACATCACAGAGTACACCATTTGCAGTCTTGTCTTACACAGAAAAAGCCAATGGAAAGCATCATTTAGGGACGGTATGTCACATACAGTGCTAAGAGGTTGATGGTGTGATGTTGTTCCGCATGTGCATGCCATATCTCAGGATATATACTCATATGATGACACAGGAGAGTTTCTGCAAGGAATTAGAGCAGGTGTTCGATCAGTTCCCCAAGCACCACATTAAAATTCCGTTATGACAGTTCAGTGCAACATTACAAAGACCTTATAACTGTAGACGATGAGAGCACTGTGCCATCTCCAGATGTAGGCAAATGAATGTCAAGTGACAAAGTATGACATGTCATAAACTGATACCACAAGATACTTTCACACTGACAATTGGGAATGAGTGTGCACAGGAAAACAGGAATGACAATGGTGATATAGTAGTAAACATTGTTACGTCCAAAAATCTAACTGTCAAGAGCATAGTGTTGCCTTATTTAAACCCTGATCAATGCACTTGAACCTCTACTAATGGGAGGATTCACAATCAGATCAAACATGTTTTGATGAAAGGAGAAGGTACTCGTACCTGACGTCCATTATTTCAGAGGAGCTGCCTGTCATAATGATCACTGTCCGTTGGTCGCATATGACTGGGAAACAGTGTCAGTAAGTATATATGTAACATAAGTTGGATACGGACCAATTCAATCACGAGGAGATAATGATGTGGAAGCTAGAGAGAAGTATCAGATTAAAATAGCATACAGATTTGTAGCTTTCGAGGACTTAGATTATAGCAGAGATATCAACAGGACTTAGGAAAATATTAGAATATCAAAATCTAGGCTAAATTGTAGTGCTGTATGAAAAGAAGCTGCATAATCATGGTAAGATAAAAAAAAATGTTCAAAATTTGCAGATCAACAGAGGCTAAATTGCAGTGGTTACAGGAAACAAGCCAAATTAACGGAAAATCTTAAAAATGTATGGCATGAAATTAGTAAATATTTCAGGAACAAGAACATTTGAAAGGTAAAACTGACCTTGAAACATCAAGAGCAAGAATGTTTGAGGATTTGTGGCACAACTGTATTTAAGTAGGGTTACCAGCCTGGAACCAACTTGGTAAAGGATAAGAAAGGTTGTCTACTTTCCAATTCCCAGCAGGATTTTTAATTGGTTGGAGAGGTGAAAAGATACTAAAAACCAGACATTGATCAAATTCCAGCAGAATTTTTCATTGAGGAGGCAGAACAGTATATGCCTGAAAAACATGAACTTATTTATTCTATTCTGAATGAGGGAAAACTGCTTCATCAGTGGAAGTACTCTTATTACTTCACATATTTATAAACAGGAAGATAGACTTAACTATAATAATTAACCAGGCACATCACTGTTATCAACTATGTTCACAATTTTATCCAACATTCTTCTATCGGTATGAAATTAAGGGGATCGTAAGTGAGAATTTTGATGTAATACCTCAATGCCCAATGCAATATTCGGCATTCCTCAAATACCTGAGAAAGAACAGGAATACAGTGCAGTAGTACACCAGCTACTTATAGACTTCAATAAAGCTTATAATGTGGTTAGGAGGGAAATTTTGTATAATGTTCACCCAGGGTTTGTTGTACCCATGAAACAGATTAGGTTAATTAAAACTGGTTTAACTGAAATGCAGAGTGAATTCTGGATAGGCAAACATTCATCTTTTACATAGTCTGAAACACAGAGATGCTTTATATACACTGCTCTTCAACTTTCTTTAGAATGCCATTGGTGTGCTCCAAGTAAACCAAGAGGGACAAGCTCAATGGGACACAACAGCTTCCACTCTACAATGATGATGTTCATTTATTGGGTGAAAACATGAACACTATACTGAAAAACATGGAATCTATTAGTCGCTAGCAAGGAGGGTGGTCTAGAAGTGAATGCTGGGAACACTAAGTTCATGTCTTGTCAACAAAACAGCAGCTAATAAATTGTTTGGAAAAGTAGTAACGTTAAAACATTTGGGAACAACACAGACAACCAAAAACTGCATGTATGAAGTTAAGAACATACTGCATACACGTAATGTTTGCTATCATTTTGTCCAGAAACTTTCCTCTTCTTGTTGACTATCCAAAACCATAAAGATTAAAATGCACAGAGTTATAATTCTGCCCGCTGTTGTATGGGTTTAAAACTTGGCCTCTCACGTTACAGGAACAGCATGGGCTGTGTTTTCAAGAATAGGAAGATGAGAAAGATGTATCAAAATAAAAGGGAGGAAATTGTATTTTCCAGACCTTAAGACACTTGTTCTTTCCATGGAAAATACTTTATAAAAGTCTCGTGCATCTGATAGTCTGAAGGTGCATCAAAATGACATTCAAAGAAACTAAGATTCCCATGTTCACTTTTGGAACAATGGTAACTATCAAATGCCTCCTCCTTGGAGGGAGAGAAAGTTTCATTGTTTCTTGCACTAATTGTTCAGTAGCATGCAGTGACAGTAAGCTTTTTGAAAATAGACTTGTTTGCAGAATAAACTGGCAAGGATTTTTCTATATTGTAGGTTTCAAATTAAATGTGATATGGCACGTGAAACCACATGGTAATAGGATAGCCAAAAGGCATTTTGATATACCACCAACTCAGAAAATGGTACATGGAAAAGGCAAAAGGAGGAGCTACAAAAGTTGGGGAAGAATAAATTCTCTTCGTAAGAATGTTGGAAAATGGCTTGACCTAGAAGTAGAATGCAGGAAGAATGGATTGATGTATCTACAAAAATGATTATTTCTGAAGCTAGAAAATGAGTGGTCACATACAGGATCTCTGATTTTGCTGGCACAGCTTCTTCATATTACAGTTTTATGAAAAGGCATTGTGAAACACAAGGCAATTGTAAAGTCTTTCACAAAATGTGAGATCAGCAATGACTTTGATGGTGCTGAGGACATGTAGTATTTGCAAGAAGTCAAAAGTTCAGACTAACAGTAACGATTATGTGTGTGAAAGCAGTAGTGATTGTAGGGGATTGTGTAACAAGCAGAAACTTTGGTTTCAAACACGTTGAAATATTTTTTCTCCTAAATTTGTCTTCTACAATCTTGAAGCACCCTAAAGTTTAGAAAATATGGTAACATGAGGCTGGAGAAGAGTACATAATGAGGACCTCCTCACTGAATGTGGGCAATAAAATGAAGAATGATGAAATGGGCAGGCCACATGCCACATATGGTCAGGGGAAGGGAGTTAGAGAAATACGTACAGGTTATGGTACAGAAAGCTGAACAGACCAATTGGAAGACCTAGGTGTATTGAGGATGATAATATTGAAGTGGATCTTCAATACATATGATAGGAGGGCATGGATTTGGGCAAGAAACTTTGGGTTCCAAAACATGCAGGCATTTTCTTCAGTTCCTAAAGAATGGTTAGCTTCTCAGGAGGAACCCTGGTCCATGGCATTAGTAAGGTTTTGTATGCCCCAAAATGCTGGAAATGGGTGAAAAGGTATCTAGCAAATATGAGAAACATTACAGCTAGTCTAAAATGAACAGTGTTAGTTGTAAGTACTGCACATAAAATATTCTAAAATTAGAATATAATGCTATTTGAAGTAAAATTTGTGATGGGCAGTTTTCACCATAACCTGCCTCATGCACATTGCTTATTCTTCCAGTTAATGCAAACATTGGTAGGGATACAATTGTTTTGTTACTTACTTGGATATCCAAGGAAAGCACAACCCACAGAAGTGCTGCCCACTCTGTTATGAAATCAGACACTTAATGCTTATACCCTATTCCACATTCCCAACTAATTGTTTAAAGCCATTGTTAGGGTATGAACTATATACTATAATGCAAATATGTCATATCTCTCTCTCTCTCTCTCTCTCTCTCCACGCACGCACGCGCACACACACACACACACACACACACACACACACACACACATATAATACACAGCAACCTGTTTTAAACACATTCTATCCTGAACATTATTTAGGTGGACATATCTCGCCTACCCGCAAGTACGTAATCTTTCTGCACATTT
>Ga0268261_10004111_pt1 | contig 10845 bp, 6 predicted proteins | sample TergutNc150P1_FD_190353 | JGI IMG/M metagenome (GOLD analysis project Ga0268261, IMG submission 190353) | Nasutitermes corniger P1 segment gut microbial community from laboratory colony in Florida, USA - Nc150 P1 (SPAdes) (version 2) | ecosystem: Host-associated > Arthropoda: Insects > Digestive...
CCCCCATGGCTCGTCAGCCCCACTGGGTCAAGGTCTCAACATGGTTGAGGTTCCGCGATCACACTCAGATATACCACACTCAGTAGTACTCCTCCGGACGAGTGACCAACCCGTCGCAGACCTCTACCTGACAACACGCACGACACTCACAAGAGACAGACATCCATGCCCCCGGCGGGATTCGCACCCGCAATCTCAGCAAGCAAGCGGCCGCAAACCCATGCCTTAGACCGCGCGGCCACCGAGATCGGCCATAAGTGCCCATGCAGGAGATATTCGTATTTCTGTCATTCATGCGTTATTTCTTGCTAAGTGGCATTCTGATATAAAAGATCCGTGTCTGAAAGCGACACTTTATTTGCGCAATACGCAGGATGTCATCTGACGCTCGAGGACGTGGCCAGTACGCAGCCTCAACATGCTGGTCAACGAACATTCAGTGAAGGTGCGCAATATCCAAAAAGAACGACCTCAACTACACCGCTTCGAAAGCGTGAACACTCACATGGATGGTACAATATTTGTTATTTATCTGAGGTGGACAACAGTAACGTTGTTATTTACGTAACGGAAGCACTGAAGAAGGTGTACTATATTTTGTGTTCACCCTCCGTTATAGTGGCACTGCGCTACAAGCCGGAAGATCGCGGGTTCGATTTCCGATGGTGTCTTTGGTATTTTCAGTTGACATAACCTTACCGGCCGCACTCTGGCCCTGGGGGTCGAACCAGCCTCTTACAGAAATGAGTACCAGGAGTATTTCCTGGGGGGATACGACGGTCGTGGCGTAGGACTGACAACATTATCACCTTCATGTGCCGACTGTCTTGAAAGATGGGAACCTCAACCTCCTGGAACCCTCAGGGCATGTCCAGGCCTGTACAGGGATTGCTTTACCTTTACCTACGTTATAGTTGCTTTATTCTTTGACGTTTCAAAGTACAACGTTTGTACCCCACAGTGCCAAATGCGGTGTCCGAGCCTACCTTCGTGTCTGGTATAACAGGGCTGACGTATGGGGCTCAAAACTATTCCATTATTCTCATCACTCTTGCTCACCACGACATACCTATTCGCAAAGTGTCATCGGTCTTGTTGAAGGCGATGAATTAAGTGGAAACGCTGCAAGTGGACGTTATAGTGTGCCAACATCCATGGCAACAAGAATACCGGACGGATGGGCAAGCTGGAAGACGCACAAGAACTGGGTTATGGCACGTATCCAGGCCAAATCGGAATTCTGCATCAGATGCCAGAGTCCAAAGGAACCCCTTCATCTATGCAAGGAAGCTTAAGCTTGCTACAGATCTGCTTGGGCAGAAAAGTGATGTTATTTGGAGACATAGGCGTAACTGAGCTAATAATACTGGGGGGCCAAGGTCGACCATGGGTATTAGAACTTTAATTTACGAAGGAGTCAAGTGATAAAGATGGGGAAGATTCGTTGGAACCAGTCCTTAATATACAATGACCTTAGGCAAAGAACACAAAGAATTTACAGTGCCTCTCTTCCTTTGTAAACGGGTGATATCAGATGCCCCCATTCTGCGTTCCTCAAAACGCAGGGTTTTCATTTGTTCTCTGTCGCTACAGCACCCAAATAGTCGTTTAGAAAATATAGTTTTTTTATTTGCCCCTCTTCGACTCAATAGCCAAAAATCAACTCTTAGGTAGAAAAAAATACTGGAGGAGCAAATGCCCACCCTCGCACCCCCAAATTACGCCTATGCTTCAAGACTTTAAGGTAGTGTCAGAGAACGACAGACTGTGGTAAAGAACCTGTTTACTGATTAGCATAAACGGACAGAGTAATCATGTTCCTATACAGCCATTCATGATTATCGTGCTGTTTAAGAATGGATATTACTGCAGGCCAATGTCGAAATTACTGACAGACCATCATGAGGATCTCACATGAACTCCATCGAGAATATATGAAATGCAGTGTAGAAAGCTTCGCAAGAAGCCTGGCTCATCAACACCCTGAAGAATATTGACGTTCTGTTTGTACTTGCGTCAGACACCTGGGACGAATTTGCTTCATCTCAGCAATGTGTTCGATCCCTGATTAAGTCCACGTCATGATAAATGCGATCTGTGTTGAGGCTCAGGGATTCTGCACACCGTGTTAAAGACGCCAGGCCTTAAAGAGAGCCTTTGGAAGGACTTGAATACTAATTCATATTTTGTGTAAGTTAGTGATACGTTCAAGAAACAAGAAATTGTAAAGCACAAACTAAACGCATGTCTGCTAAATCAGAATGCCAATAAAAAAAAAAAACAAATCACGGAAATGTAACAAGAATATCTTCTGCAGTCGCACTTCTAGCGCAAGTAATGTAACACATATAACTTTAAAAACAAACAGTTGAATGCTGCAACTGCAAAGTTCAAGTTAGAATTCGTAAGGCTACATGTGCAATGACACAGCTTATGCCGACATAAAGACTCCAATTTGCATATACGAGTATGCTAGTGTCCTGGTTTGTTCACATTTCTAGGCTGAGTTGCTGCCACTGATGTGCTTTGTCTAGCACAACTCACTTGCGGGTGTCGCTGCTGTACTTCGACGACCACCACTCACCTGTTGCTGCCACTGCTGTAATTCGATGAGCGCCACTCACCTGTTGCTGCCGCTGCTGTACTTCAACGACCACCACTCACCTGTTGCTGCCACTGCTGTACTTCATCTAGCACCACTCACCTGTTGCCGCCACTGCTGTACTTCAACGACCACCACTCACCTGTTGCTGCCGCTGCTGTAATTCGACAAGCGCCACTCACCTATTGCTGCCACTGCTGTACTTCATCTAGCACCACTCACCTGTTGCTGCCACTGCTGTACTTCAACGAGCGCCACTGACCTGCCGCAGCCACCGCTGTCCTTATATAAATATGCAACACTCACCTGCTGCTGCCACCGCTGTGCATCAGATGCGGCAGCGAGTGGCGGTGAGACACTCTAGTCTTTTCGCACTCCTCCTCGGAGTGGCCGAGGTCGGAGGGAGACCCACTCGACACGCCAGACTCTGTAACAAAACAGTACGGTTCCTGCATTGCGGTGTCATCCATCGTACCAAAGGCAAGACTGTGATAGGAAATGCTGATGATATAATGTTGCTCCAGGAAGAAGTCCCTGATCGCCACCCTACATATGCTTCCCCTCCAGGCACGTGTCCCTTATATTCCCCGTCGATCGTCGACCAATTCTGTTCATACGAATGTTGGCAGTGAAAACCACGTGATAAACCTCGCTAGCTACAAGTGCTTTACCCTGGTTGATAGAGGTAAACAGCAAACCATAAATGAATAAAGAATAAGCAGAGGGCAACAAGCCTCGAACTTTACCGTCTTCACTACTCGTGGTCTTCACCGACACTTCAGCACGGTCGACACCTAAAGCGTGTCCACTCAATAAATTCCACATTAAGAAAGGTTTCTACTGAAATCCAGATCAGTGTCAACTCCCAGACTCTCTCATTTCCATTTTCTATGCTCTCCTGTTGCAACAAATTTCCCCACTGAAGTTCTGCATGAATTTTTTGTTTCATCCTTCCTACTTAAACATATGCCCATATGCAGTTACCTGACACAAAAATAAGAGAAAATGAGCAACATAGATACAGCATCTACCAACAGAACAAACTGCACACAAAGGGTAGAGTCCACTAACAAAAGAAACCACACACACAAACTGTAGTGTGTCTGATTACACAAGCAGTGTTGACTAAGAAAACCGAACATACGATACAGTGTCTGCGAACAGAACAAGCCCGACTCAATGTACACAGCGACTGCTATGAAAAGAAACTGAATACACGTGGTACAGCACCAGTTAACAGATCAAACCTGGACACACATGCCGCGTATGATAGGAGAACAAAATGAGTACACACGGTACAGCACCTGCTAATATAACAAGTCTAACACAAAGGGGACAGTCTGGCAATAGAATAAGCCATACACAGGCCGGATTGAAGCTGATAAAAGCAGAACCGCAACACATAGCACATAGCCAGGTAAGAGAACAAAGCTGAGTCAAAAAAAAGGTTGCAGGTTGCTGTCAACACAAACCTGACAAAGGGTAAAAGCTTCCAGGAGAAGAAATGAAAAACACACACAGTGCACCATGTGCTAACGAATGCACTAGATGCAGAGAATAAAACAGATTCACACAAGATGTCAAAATAAATGGGACATACAATGGGCACAGCAATTATTAGATCAAACAAGACACAACCAGGGTACAGGTGTTAGCAGAACTAAGCCAATACAACCACAGCACAGCCTGATAAAAATACAAATGGACACACAGTGTGTAGGACATGTCAACATTAGGAAAACATGGAGAATGGCACCTGGTAACAGAACAGTATTGATACTAAGGAGCCATGACCAAAATCTAGCCACAGCTTGGACTGTATAGTACATACCAACAAGATCGGATGGAGCCATACTCAGTGCTAACAACACAATAGAGCTAAATAGTGTACAGTGCACGCTAACAGGGTTAGACTGACATATAGTGAAGTGTCTGGACAGAATGTTGTAGCTACAAAGATTGCTAATGACAGTCTCCAGTGCATGCTAAGGAACTTGAAGTGAAATGTGACTGGAAGTTATAGCAACAAATACCAATTATGGGAGTGCTGACAAAATTCAGACATACAGTACACAGCACATGTTAACAAACTTAGATGCAAATAGTGCCTGGTGGTTGAATCAAGCAAGGAATACAGAGTGCTGACAAAATCTGGACACTGTACAGTGCATGCTAACAACATCAGACTAACACACAGTGCAAGGTGTCTGGTATTTAATAGAGCAATAATTATGCAATGCTAACAATAAAATGTGGACCTACAGTCTACCTAGAGTCTACAGTGAATGACGCTAACATTTAGATTGATACACAGGAAACTGCACCGCATAAAAAAGCATACACAGAGTGCCAAGAACAAAATCCAAATGTACAGTGAACGGTGCCTATAAAAAAAAACAGTCTGGAAACACACAGGGCTAACAACACACTCAGTGTTAAATTCATGTTGATAACATCATCAGAATTCAATGCAGGCTGATAACAATACACAGACAGAAAATAGCACCTGCAAAGAACAAAAATATCAGACAATATAACATAAACTGGACATAAATGAAGAAGTGCTTGCTAGCAATATGAAAGTGACATCTGATAACTATGAATGTCAGACACACGGGGTACATATATTGGGAATAGCAAAAACCCAGCACAGCGAAGAGTGCAGTATGCGGCAACAACGTGAACAGTATACGTGGAGTACTGTACCTTCCTGTTCTTCAAAGGAGCTGATGATGCTGTCGAGCATCGACACTGGCTCTAAATCTGCACAGTTAGAGAACTGACATTCAGTTGTTTCTGCATCTTCCTGTCCCACAATCTTTCCTATGATTGACAGTATCAGGGATTAGGTTCAAAAAGGTTAAAACTGAAGATACTGAACATCAAAAAAGTACATGTCTGTAACTGTGGCTTCTACAATTGCAAAATAATGCAGTTCTCCAGGTCTAAATGCTTGTGAAACTGATAGAAACTACACATAAATTTTTATTTTCAATGGAACAATGGTGTTTTCAAAGGTATGGGGATAAATTTGGTGCTTGATGTTCTCTCACCACAACCAAGTCTCGAACACAACAAATCTGAAGATCAGGCCTTCTAGGATGTAATACTGTCACATTTTCAGCAGCCTCACTACTCATTAAATCAGTAGTGACCTATGCGTAGGAAGCACGTGGTTTAAATTCCACATGCTGCCTTTTCACCCACTGACTTCACAGTCATACCCTCTTTGTGCTGTGTCTGATGAACTTCACCACCAATAGTCAGCTCAGGTATTCTGGTACGATAAAATTCTCTCTCTCTCTTTTTAAAGATATACTACAGGATGTGAGTGGTATAATAGATGGGAAGCAGACCATGACTGTCAGTGTTTTTCACACTTTTCCATACAACTGCACCAAACCAGCATTTCATTTTATTTTTCTACAACACAATAATAATAAAATGATGAAAAGACTCACAGAGGCACAGATTTTTGTTAGTTTTCCTCAGACTTTCTCCCCAGAAAAAATATGAGTTCGAACCTAAACAAAGGGTTATATGACCAACCTACTACACTTGTCATTCCAGTGACACCCATTTATCATGTCCAATAATATCAGTAGGAAGGAGCAGTGTATCACTAAGATGGCTAGTACAGATCAGTGCAAACACCAGAGCCCAATTTGAAATGGAGCACTAAGCCAATGACTTATCATCATATCCTCTTTGTGACTGACAGGACATGCAACAGTGTGAGATTGTACTTCCACAGTGGGAGGGCATAAATTACACTGTCAGTGGTAAAAGTGCACTGAAGGTCTTCTCTTTGTTAGAACAAAAGTAAAGCTGTTCCAACCAAGATATGCCAAGTTTCTGTCATTTCAGATGTGACACCATGTAGATGTCACATGTGTAACAGTTTTTCCAACTTTCTAATCCACCAGTAAAATAACCACAGCAGACTGAGTTAGTACATTATACTGTATAGTAACAGCATTACAAAGAGATGAATAGAAGACTTCAGTCCTAATTCAGAATATAGTAGACAATGCGATTAATTAATGTTTTTATGTATTTTGAACCATGCATTTAATATAATCATATAATATAAACAACAAAACAGTTTGTTAAACTAACATTTTAATTTTTACGATGCCTTCTACGTGTTTCGAACCCGGGAGTTCACCTACAAGAAGATGGTTGTACGTTCATATATGGTATAATTTGTTTAAATGCAGCAGTGCAAGCAGTCTTGGGGTTCAAAGAGAAGGCTGCTTATATTGCTGCATGTCAACAAATTATACCATACCTGTGCGTACAACCATCATCCTGAAGGCGAACCCTCAGGTTTGAAACATGTAGAAGACATCGTAAAAATTAAAATATTAGTTTCACAAAGATGCATTTTGTTGGTTTATATTATGCAAGTAATTAAGTTGTAAGAACCTGGTATTTTAATACATAAGAATGATTATAACAATAAAGTGAATAAAATTCATGCCATGTTCGGGCTTGGATTTAGATACCATCATGCAATGACTTTCAGATCTCTTCACTCCACATTTTTTAAAATCCAAACATGCATGCACTCCTCAACTCAGTCAATACTACCAACTGCGGGACAGCAAGCAGAGGTTATCCGTCAAGTTTCTGATAAATAAATTGCGTAATCAGTGTTGAAAAATAAACTTCCAACATACCTGACAAATGGCTACCACGTGACAAACCTGCGTCCTCTTGATCGGGAACCTAAGATTTGAAATAAATATGACAAAAGGGGGCTGTTTAACTTTCCTTCCGATATTGGTTTTTGTACCTGTAGACGCTGTCATGGAAGGATCCTCTTGTGCCGGAGCAGCATTCTGCCTTGGAGCTGGTGCTGCTTCTACAACAACGTGGCTGTTGCTGGAACTGCTGCTCCGGCTGTGGCTGCCAGAGTCTCGACTGCTCCTGCGAACCCCAGTCACTGTGGTCTTCTCCTCACGTGGGTGGTAGATCTCTTCGTAGTCATTCTCGGGGTCAGCACTGCGCTCACTGAGGTCCAGGGAACTCAGATTCTCATCTGATCCAGCACCTGAGCTACTGCTGTGCACCCCTACCTTGACTGCAACACGCATCACAGCTATGTAGATCTTGAAGATTAATTAATGCCTGCTGAGAGGGTGGAATGACACAAATTGTGCAATTCTGGGTGTCAGTGGTAGGACATGCCATACAGTAGAGTCGTGTTTGCGCGATAGTTTGGTTCCTGGCTCAGCGCGTATACTCTAAAGCGCGTAGAATCAGAACACCTCTGCTTAGGCCCTCCTAATACCCTTCCGCAAACAAGTAAGATTAATCGTTAAGCGTGTTTCTATGGAGCAAATAGTATAGAAACTAATAAAACAGCAAGCACAGCACTGTACAGTGTACAGAATAGCTCCAACAGAATTTAATAATAAGCAAATGCAGGGCCCGGTGACTCAACGTCTGGTGCAGTCGATGCTGTTCCCATTTTATTCAGAAGATCGCGGTTGTCGGTAACAGCATTTCTTTGTATTTTTACGTATTGTACATTTCTGCACATGGGTGCAAATCGTCTTCGAGCGCTCGATTAATTTTTTCGTCGTCGACCGCGTATACCATATGTGTGCGTAAAACATTCCGCTTATTATTCGAAGCTACTGTAAAATGCCGTCTCTGTGTTAGTAGCAACAATACTGTCACGTGGTCCACCCATTACATCACAAAGGAGGTTCTAGAAATAAACGGTTTCTTAAACTACTAAGTTTAGTGCAGTTAGGGCTGTTAAGAAATCCGTAGCTAATCAGATAATCTGTGGACTGAGATTTTATTGTCTGTACAAAAAAAACCCTGAAATTAACAAGGGAGAAAATGCAAGCAGTAATAACATTTGAGGCGCATTCGCTTTATGCAGTTTCTCTAAAACTGGCACAAATAAGTTTGCTGTCAAAAATTATGATGAAATTCCATGAAAATCTAATGAGGGGAAGTGAAGTTAACTGATAATAAAATGAAGATGTATCAAAAAACAAAACTTCCGGCTTAACCAGTTCCTATGACTTCCGAAGAAGCTAAACGGACTTATACACGAGATTCCAAAATAACTATTTTTATGGCCGTTTATTGGGAGAAGGCGAGTTCTTACATGCGGACATCTAGGCGGTAAAGAGCTAAACAATGCTCTTTGCTACTTTTCGTTGCGGACGCCATTAATGAGAGCACTGATAGAATCGTCTGTTCCCGAAAAATGTCCTGCGTTAATCAAAATATTATGTAAAAATGATCTACTCATGCTCGACAGGGGTCCGCGATCTACAGGTTGAGAACCACCCGACTTCTCATTTGACACCGTAGTCTTGGCTGCCCATTACTTCCTACAAAACTTCAGCCAACTGCACATACGAAGTGATCACTTGAAACACCTGAAAACCTCCTACCAATCACGGACCGTTGCGGGCTTTGCTATTATACAGTTCGTAATACAGTAGAACTCCACTGATACGAACGCTGGTTATCCGGATCGGCTTTGCCCTTCGGGCAAATTTGTCTAGAATTCTACAAAATTAACTTGTCTTGAAATTACCGGTTATTGGGTCAAGTACAGTACAGTGATAGGGCTTCTAGAATTTCAAATCAGGCGTGGTCGAAAGGTTTAGACGCAGGTACATATTGTAACTTTTAACAGCCGAAATTCACACTGCCAATGTAGCCTATTTTCAAAGAAAAATTCAGTTATCTGGATTTTAGGCATATCCGGATGGCTCGCCGTCCAAATTCATCCGGATAAGTGGAGTTCTACTGTAATTTCAACACTGAGATCACTTCACTTCCTGTAGACTCGACTGCTGACGTGCAGTGCGTGTCAGCTGTCAGCAACGGACAAGGCAAACACGTCCACAAATTTAAAAACACGCGGCTTGCAGCTATTCACATTTCGCTTAGTGTAGTTTATAAAATAAATATCAAGTTTCAGTGAAATACCAAATTCGGTTTGGCTCTTCCTTCAGGTTCAAATGGCATTATAATCATTAAATTCAATCGTCAGATTTGTAGAGTCACGCGGACAAATTTTCGGAGCCGCGATCACTAAGCTGGTGCAGTGATCGTCAGTAGCAAAGCTAGATTTTTTGGTGTCCGGCACCAGTAATCAACAAAAATTAACAAAAATTATAAACTTAAAAATGTCTAAACGTTTACAGAATTTCTTTACAACCGGGTCAGTAATTTAAAAATTGCTGACTATAGAATAAAATTTTTTTCCCTTAAATATTTATCTTTTTTCCCAATTTTCCCGCCTTGTTGCCCGTAGCGGCAGTACCCCTCTCCTCACACCTAGCTACTGCCCTGGTGACTAGGCTACGGAATGGACTGCCCAGGATTCGAATCCCTACAGCAGCAAGATATTTTTTTCTTATCGAAATCGTCCAGACCGGTTTTGGGGCTCACCCAGCCTACTATTCAATGGGTACCGGCTTCCTTTACCGCGGAAGCAGCCAGAGCATGAGGTTAACCCCCCAACTCCATCTGTTGCCAAGTGCATGAATGACTGGACTTCATTACGTGTACAGGTACAATTTTACATATGAGACACATTTTCAGCGCATAACAGCGACATCTTGAGCCGTATAGTACATAAAAGCAATGCACACCACTTGAGTAGACCCTTGGGATCAAAGAGTCGATCAGTCGGTCAAGACATTCTCCGTCTTTTTGCAACATAAATTATCACCGTACCAACAAAAGCCCGCCTGTCCTCAGCCAGCTTAATTAATCTCGCAACCTCATTTCCTATTTCTTTGAGGTCTTTTTGAACATTATTTTCCATCTATGCTTGTATCCTCCAAGTGGTCTCTTCCGTTCAGGTTTTCAGCCAAAAATATTGCATGTAGTTTTAGTTTCTCTCATGCATGCTCCATTCTCTTTCTCGCCATCTTATATTTTACCATACTAATGACATTCGGCGACGAGAAACTACACAAATCGTGAAGGTCATTTATGAAACTTTCTCCATCCTCTCAGTTTCATGTTCATATATTTTCTTCGGCAACTTTCTCCTGGCCTTTGTAAAGGTAAAGGTAAATGATCCCTTAAGATCCCTATTGGTCACAGCAGGTGCCAACCGCCTCTGTGGTCTAGTGGTCAGAGTTTCTGGCTACAGATACAGAGGTCCCGGGTTCGATTCCCGGCGCTACCAGATTTTCTGAGTAGTAGTGGGTCTGGAACGGGGTCCACTCAGCCTCGTGAGATCAATTGAGGAG
>Ga0268261_10004112_pt1 | contig 10845 bp, 14 predicted proteins | sample TergutNc150P1_FD_190353 | JGI IMG/M metagenome (GOLD analysis project Ga0268261, IMG submission 190353) | Nasutitermes corniger P1 segment gut microbial community from laboratory colony in Florida, USA - Nc150 P1 (SPAdes) (version 2) | ecosystem: Host-associated > Arthropoda: Insects >...
TTACCCATTGGCTACTTCGGTGACAGCGTCGAGTGGACAACCACTCCCTTTTCCTCTGGATCGGTGTAACAACTGGTCACGCCCGCGGCTGTCCGTTTCAAACCGACTACACTACAAGACAAAAAATTGGCTGCAGGACAAAGCCAGTCGGGTGACGAATTGAAGCCCATGCAGGACTGCCTGTTGTCTTACAGCAAGACGCTGCATCAAAGTGAAGAAATGTTCCCAAATCAATAACCGCTGCATGCATTATATCTTCATCTAATATTGTTATGGCGATCGATCAGATTAAGGATGATGGATTGGGCAGAACGCGAAGCACTTATAGGGATTTGCTAACACAGATTTGAACGGGACACATCACAGAAGGCACCTATGTATAAGACAAGGCCGAAGATGGCGGTGTAATATTAAATGAATCTCAGCGCTGTAGATGGAGTCAGGAGAGCTCAGTTCGTATAGTAAGCAGCAGTAGTAAAGGGGCACCTTGGGTCGGACCATGTGTTTCGACTTGAAGAATGTATTTTGTTAGAGTGTCACCATGCCACCCCTACGCCAGCAGCTCCGTCCGTTTGGCCCCATTGTTGGGATCAGATTCCCCTTGTGGGATCGGTTATGGTGTGTAGTAGGGGTATCGCGAGCCATATGTTGGGTATCCTTTGTGTAGGGATTCTTTTTAATCATATTGTGGCGCCGTAGAGAGTGGTAGATGGGTAAAGGATGGGTTTTAATAATATTGTGCCGCCGTAGAGATTGGTAGATATTATTAAAACGGATTGTTGGGGTTGGATATTATTAAAAAGGATTAGGCAGTTTCAATGTATCAATGTGTACGTCGACACGTTGGTTTTGAATATTGTGTCGCCGTACATATTGGTGAGATTGAAAATGCCGATGCTTTTTAATAATATAGGTGTGATAATGTTAAAAAGGATGGTGCCTGGTAGGGTTGGATATTAGTAAAAAGGATTAGGCAGTTTGAATATTTAAGATTGCGGATGCTTTTTAATAATATGATGTGCATATTATGAAAAAGCATCGGTCATGTTAAATATGACGTGTATATTATTAAAACGGATCGGCCATTTTGAATGTAGACGATGGCGCGTGCTTTTTAATAATATACAGGTGATAGTATTAAAAAGCATCGCTACATTCAAAATGGCGGATCCTGTTTTAATAATATCACGTGCATATTATAAAAAAGCATCGGCCATTTTGAATTTCACAATTTAGACGATCGTTTTTGATAATATTACGCGTATATTATTAAAAAGCACCCGAAATTTTGAATGTAGCGATGTGTACGTTGGGACATACATATTATTAGATAGTTTTTAATAATATATATGTGCCGCCGTAAGGATTGGTGTGGGGTAAAGGATTGGTTTTAATAATGTAGGTGGGGGTTATCGTGATTCCGCCGTGTAGTTTGGTAGAAGAAAGATGGCAATGTTGGTGAGTAGATGTGATGCAGTTGAAGTTCGCGCGCGTACTGACTTGTTCTAATTGGTGTGTCAACATGTAACTGCAGACAGGGCGTGGTGGTGACATCATCGTCACGTACAAATATGGCTGCCGGTAAAGTTCTAGGAATTTAGCCGTTTGACCGTATCCAAATATGGAGTTGTTGGATGTAAGCGAATCGTATTAGTTGTGTATGATGTGGGCGGGGTGTGAGCGGTACAGTACCGCAATGGCGGACTGGAGTTCTCGGAAAAAGGTAGGTTAGTCGTTTCCATATAAGGAATTGTGACAGGGTAGCGCAATTGCCGTCCGCCCACAGTTCTAGGAATTGGCCGGGCTTAAAGCAGCAATCAGCACGTACTGTTTTGTATCTTAGTTGCAAGGTGTAAAAGGGGTGTACAAAGTTTGTGAAATGAAGCCGTTTGAATAAGGTGTACATTGAGAAATTGGTGTTATTAACAGAATGTTTTTTACAATTGTTCTTGACGTACGAGTTGCAACGTTGTGTTTATCATGACTGGCGTCGCCGTGTTTTGGACGCCCAGGCGAGGTGCAGGTAAGCCCGGTACAGGTACGGGATGTTCTCTAATGGCGAGGAGCCCTGTGGAGTATGGAACGTGTAGAAGTACGAGTTTCTTGATAAGTACGTCATAATAGTGGGTGTGGCGTCGAACTTTGTCGGATGTGTGCCAAAGTGAAAAGCGCGTGTAGAATAGCTGGCGCACGAGCTCGTTTGCTGCTGGGGGATTACAGGCGCGATACAGCCTAAAAGCCAGTGTTTGAGGTACGCCATTGCCAGCAAAGAATGCTACCAAATCCTCGATGATGGGCGGTGAAGGTGTTTCAGCGAATAGGCGGTATATGATAGACGATGGCCACGTGTCGATAGAGCCCAGGTATTGTTCCACGGCTTGTAGCAGAGACATGGCGATGGCGACGTCAGCGTCCTTAGCAATAGCAGTACGGTAGCAGTAAGTTGACTGTGTGTATATGCGTAAGTTTAGCGTTTATATATTTAAATATGTAGTCGCTGCCGTCGTCGGGTGTGCCATGTCGGAGGAAGTGGACAGCCCATACATGGGAGCGCTCGGAGGAGTGATGTCGCCTGCACTGTGGAATCTGCTGACGTTCGCTTGGTAACAGTGGTGCAGCACAGCGCTGGCCAGTGACGCAATGCAGAATGAGTGTTCTGTTAAAACATATATATAGTGCAGTTTCGAAGACGTGTATTTGCGCAGCACTGTTACTGTGAGTGTTACTGCGTTACTTCTACAAGCTACGAAGCTCCAGCCTACGTCATATTAGAACACGCCGACGACGGTGCTAACATTGCCTGCCACCGTTGTTGCTGCCACGCCCTCAGACATCTATTAGTTACACGGTGAGAGTAACATTTGCTAGTGTAAATATATTGTGTATGTATGCGAATGTTCAGAATTTAAAGAGAGTGTTTGTAATGTCTAGCAGAACGCTGCCAGCTGCCGCTGCCCGTCGACACCAAAGCCGTCGCTGCCCCCGGCCATTATCGACGCTGCCCGTTGCCTGCTGTTGCTGCCGCTGTCCGCTGTCGGGGTTATCACCACCTGTTGCGCCCGCTGCTTGGTGCCCGCTGCCCGTGTTGCTGTCGCCTCCGTCACTTGCTGATTAGACAACCCACGGTGAGTGATTGGCAAATGACATTATTAAAATTGTGTGTGTGTGTGTGTGTACTGTTAGGGAAGTGAAGGTTAATCTATCTCGGTACGATATTCTAGGTGTTGGACGCGAATGAAGTCGTGTCCCTTGACGTATCTGATATATGGGCAGTAGGGGAAGAATTTGGCGTGTTCCTCAAATGGTTTGTCAGTTTCCTTCCAAACAAATAATGCGCCTCCACAAAAAAGTACACACAGTCGTCACCCCACCCAGAAATAAGAGACAGATTAAATGTGTAGGATGTAAATGTATAAATAATTTCGATAACGTAAAAGTGTAGGATGTAAATGTATGCCATCTGTTGGTGGAGACGTTGAACTAAAAAGCATAGAGTATTTCTGTGATGGTGCGGGTGTGTTGCGCGGATAAAAGAAGCGCGAGATTTGAAAGTTTGTGAAATTTAAATATGGGATTAACAAATTTTTATACCTACCGTCGTCATAAAATCCTGCGGCTGCTATAGATTCCACAGAAGGCTTTCCTTTGGCATCTCATCGTCCTGGGTCTTGGTAGAAGGAGCGTGTGCGTCTATCTGACGTCCCGTATTTGGGACGCCGGGGTAATTCCCAGGGCTGGATAGCTTGCTCTTGGGCGTTTACTACTGAGAGTTCGGTGTAGTGGGAGGGCAGCAGCCTTTCGGGAGGGCGAGGGGCTGGTTCCGGCGGTATGTCTGTGCACCTTGCGGCTTTTGTGGGCGGACTGCCGCTGCTGTTGCGGTCCGACACCGGCGGAGAAGGAGGCTGAGTCTCGAACGAAGACTCGAGTGAATTTGTTGATGACCAGAGGGGGCCGTCGTTGACATCAATGCCGGCGGCGTCGGCGCGCACATTACAAGTGTCGGCTATACGCGTGCTTACCGCTCTCTTTATAGTGGGATTAGATTAGATACTAGTGACGTCTATCGATAGGAAAACGAAATAACGACTGCGCATGCGTGTTCAGTTTTTTAAGTAAGCGTAATTTATTGCATCAGAAAAAAGTACAGATCGTGTGTACACACACACACACACACACAAAAAGAGCATGATTACACTGTTAATACAGACTTGAGTTCTTCGAACAGTTGATAATAATAGATAAATTTGTCGGCAGTAGAGGGGGGCTTCTCAAAAGTAGCAGAGTCGTGAACCGTATCGATATAGGCCATTACATCAGTCATGGCGGCTATGTAGATTGTCATCTGGTTCTGAATCATGTACATTATGTATACCAGATTGCGCAACTCCTCTTACGTGTATGTTATGTACTGTTTGCCGAGATACACTCTGGCAAACCTGTAACTGCCAGTCGTGTTCACTTTAAAGTCACCGTCCGTCTTCTTATAATGTTCGTTTGTAGACAGGGCCTTCCACAGGGCCGCAGCATGGCTCTGTTGGGATTGCTGAGCGCCTCGGTGACGACTTCCAGGCACGTGTCGAATTCTGGCGCTTGGCGGGCGGCGCGCTTTGGGTAGGGCACACCATTACTTTCCTCTTCGTAAATTATGGGCTGCGTCTGCGGTGCCTGTCGCTGCTGACGTGGACGCTTTCCGGCTGACATGGCGACGCGAACTGATTGTCTAATAGGTGGTTAGCGCGGTTTTATACATCTGCAGAAAGAATAAAATATGGCGTATTACAGACGTGATAGACCCGAATTAAACGAGGCAGTATGGCGTGTAAATTCGGGTGGACAGACGATATAGGTTCGGGAGTGAAGGTGATGCATGAGCCATTTGAATAGTGTATGAGCGTTTCGTGTTACGCAGCTGTAGCTTAGAAAATTCTTGTGGCAAGGCATACTGCAACTGAATTGCGCCTTGAGGCCCTGGGGCTGGGGACAGTCAAAATACTTCAGATTTCGTACAGGTTGAGCCAGCAAGGTTGTGAGAAATTTGGTCTTTGCTATTCCATACGCGTACAGACGCGCGTATCCAGAGACAGCCTCGCTTATAGTTTCGTGAAGCTTGTCGTAGTCTAGCTGGTCGTCAGCCCACGACAGACCGTTCTTGTCACAGCCGTGAGCTGTCTTAGGGTATGGTGATTTAAAATGAAATGTCTCTATGACATTTTCGGCAGCGACTGAGACTTCTTTGACAACCTCCTCGTTCTGCCGGCCGCGCAGGACCTCATAATCTATCACACACACACACACTATCTCCATCTTTGGGCTATGTCATATACAGAATGAAACAATTAAGGTTAATGACTCAATTTTATATAGGCTGGTACAGCATTGCCCTCCTGAGCGTTGTCGGCACAACGTAGGGCCAAATTCCGAGCAGAATAGCTGGTGGATCCTCTGGTCTGCGTCATTAGCAGCCAACAGCCCCACAAATTGTTGCGGGATGTAGCCCCTACCCATGTATAGAGCGAAAAGGCAGCAATATTCGCCACAGACTGTAGTTGTAGGTCCTTGGAGTTGCGTTTTGTTGTATTTCCAGACTGTACAATGGCGTCGTATGAAATCTAGGATGGAGGGGATATGTGGATAGCGACCGTAGGAATCGAAGAAGTAAACGTTTGAGGAGCGGTGAGGGTTTTGAAAATGAATAGCCTGCCAGTGTAAGACAGGCTCTGTGTGAGGGTCTGTGTTAACTATAATGGTGCCAGTTTGCACGATCGAGAGCGGTAGGAGATCCGACGCATAGACCCCGAGAAAAGAATTAACATCCTGTAGAGCGTGTTGAATCTGGACGCTGTCGATTACGAGAAGTCTGTCGAAAAGTTGCGAGCCCGATCAATGCGTACAGAATTTTCATACTCTAGATAAAATAGACACGTGATGGCCTATGGTAGTGCCTTGGCGAAATTCAAATCGATCCTGATGTCACCGTTTGTAGGGGTGAAGCGTGGCCTTCCGACGCTGCCAGATCTGGCGTAAGATCATAGAATATCATGAAGAAACCGTTTATATACATGTCGTGAGTTATCTGGAGTCCCGGGTTCTAGTGGTGAATGCCTGTGCCTTCGAACAGTGTAGCGTAACCTCTGACGGACGTTTTCTCGTGACCCAAGTTCAGAGACAGGCTCTCGCTAGGAATCTGTTTACCATTAAGATACATGGTGAAGTTGGTCAGATCGTAATGGCGGAGATTTAATGGTTTCGAATCTCTAGAACCTAGAAAGTCCGTGTTCTTTACCATGGTAAATAGCAGACGTTTCGGGAGCATACCCAGCACGGCATTATTGATAGATATTGCTGGAGGGCCTCCGGCGTACGTGAAAGTCTTGAGTTCGACTCTCGTCACGTTATATCGGTCAAGGCATCCCTTGCTTAGAGCCTCAGTATGGGCGACGAAGATTTTCGGGCTGGGCCTGATGCGGCGCACGATTAGTTCGGCGTCGAGAAATTTAAAAGTCGCTCTTGTTTTTGTACCTGTATGCGAGTTCATGATGTAAAAATCGTCCTTGGCTTTGGTCAATCTTATCTGCATGCGGACGCCCGACAGCAGAAATTGCGAGACGTTGCAGATGTCGGCGTGTAGACAGTCGTATAACTCTATGATTTTGCTCTGTTTTTGCCGCTCCTATCTCTTGACAAAGCCTTTGTTTTTGATGCTGGTGGATGTCGGATCACCGGCCAAGACGTCCCCTTCGTCGAGATACCAGTACGCATTAGTAAGATGCAAATTGGCGGCGTCGGAACCGTAGGTCAGGAGCGATTCCAGATAAGAGCGGTAGGGGTAGAGTTCTGAGGCCGGCGTGATGTTCACTCCGTTAAGGGACATGTTACATTGACTGAACAGGGAATTGAGGGAATTGTTTGTTCCCGCCGTAAAATCTGTTTCGTCGAGATCTTTCCCGTCAGCGCCGATTAACCTGCCTTTAACAAACAGTTTAACGTCCAGATCGATGTATGTCACGGTATCACCGGGTATAAAAAATTCGAGATCGTTCTGATCTACCGTCGCGAGCGGCTTATAGTGGACCACATCTGTCCTAGGACTGCCGACTGTATCGGCTTTTGTGCGAAAATATCGAACTCTCTAGTTATAAACTCGACTTCTCTGGACATGATCGGGTAGTGACTGATGCGAATCACCAGAATATGTCTCTTTTTATAGTCTTGGAAGGGGCTTGCGTTTAGCAGAAGAAGAGGATTTCCGCTTTGCGATTTTAGCTCTCTTGGCATTATGCTTGCGCGGTTTGCGTGAAGATACTCTCTTTCTCTTACGACTACCACCTCCGCGCCATTTTTTAATAATATTCTGCGTCGTCTCCGTCGCGTGTTTCGAAAGAATGTCACCTGTCTGTCCAGGATTGGCAGCTATTTCGGTCATAATATTTCCGGCAGTGCGCAACGCTTCGCGTCCGAGGGACTTGGCACTGCTCCACAGCACGGGTCGCACGGTCCTCCATAGGCCTCGCAGAAAACTGCCGAGACCGTGTCCGCGCGGTACGAATGGCGGGACGGAATAGATAGGCCCTATGCCGCGTCCTCCTCCGCCGCCTCCCGCTTGGCGTATATAGGACTGTCCTAACGGCGTCATACTTTGAAATGTAGGGTGGGGGTATCGATGACGTATTTATGTATCAATGTGTAATGACTCGCCGAAAATGCAGGACAACCTTCAAGGGGTTCTTGCTATCTCTAAAGGCTATCCGCTCCCCCGACAGATTTAGTATTTCGATAGGTATGTCCCGAAACGTTTTCTTTTCCATAGGTACATAAAACACGTTCCCGTATAAAAACTCTCCACTATAATTGGCGTGCAGGATGTTGAGCATTCTCAGATATCTGACGACTGCGGGGCCTATTAATTGCGGTGCTACTAGATTACAATACACCACAGCGTGCGAATTATCTAACGAATCCGCTAGAGGCGCTAGTTGTTATACCTGCTCTGTCGCTGGGTAGGAGATTTCGCATAATACCACCTCCCATATTCGGAAGTGTCGAGTTTTACAGGCTGCGCCAATTGTATCGTGAATGCATCGATCTTATTGTATAGGTATATTTCTTGAGAGGCGTTACTATACAGCCTGATGTAGAAATGATCGCGATCCATTTTGTTATTTAGACTGTATATCGGTGGTAGGAACCCAAGAATCGAAATCCACACTGTATCTTCTCCATCGAACGAGGTAGTCTAGAATGCCGCGTCTGACCCTCTTGTCCAGTATTTTATCTATCTTATAGGTCGTTTTGTGATGCGAACGGGAACCAACTCCTCGCTGTAAAACTGGCCTTCGATGTTTTGGCCGGGCAATTCCTCTCGTTCGAACACGGGGCGGGGGGTTCTGTACACGACCTTACGTACTTTGAATATCTCTGTGGTGTAATATTGTTCGCCGCCTTTCGCGAATTTCGTTTTCTCCTTGCTGATGCGTACGTGCTGGCCCACCCGAAATTTTAGCTTGCTTAAACGACGTGTTCGGTCCGCCTTCCCCTGTATCTTATACCAGATCTTTAAGACGTCGGCGTCGCTCACGTCGGCGGGCGCCATACCGGTGGTAGAATGAACTGTAACATTGTACCCCTTGACAAATTTGGGCAGAACATCGATATATTTATACGTGTTCTTAAAGGTGAAATATCAGGACAGATTATCGCGCAGCGTTCTGTTGACGTGCTCCACAACAGCACATTTAACGTCTGGATTTCTACAGAATTCAAACTCGATCCCCTTGCGTTTTAGCAGTGTCTGAAATTGGGTATTCAAAAACTCTTTCCCTTTATCTGTGCGCTCCCACACGGGCCGTCGGCGTATGGATTTCGTGTATTTAGTGTCCTGTAATATTGTTGCGAGTGCAGCTGCTACCTCTTTTCCCATCTTTGTAGTAGAGGTACGCTATGCAGATACTTTGAAAACACGTCAATTACCTGCAGTAGATACTTATAATTATTATTATATTTCTTCAATTATGACAAATCCAAAATATCGATTTCCCAAACGTCATCGATATTATTGACAGTATATGGATTTCTGGGGAAGCGTATTCTGAGGGGCCGGTGCAGCGTATATGCATCTTGCGTCTCTAGCCACGCCTTTATCTGACTTGGCGTTTTCTTCTTTGTTTTTTAGTGGAAGGAGCGTGTCTAACTGCTTGTTGAAACTTGCGTAAGCTGGAAAACGCCGACGGTGCTGCAGGATCGGAATACAGTCTCCGCAACATGACTATTTAATACGTTATCCACTCGCGATGTAATGGGGATTCGACGCCGCTCTGTCGGGGGCCTGGGAAAAGCCTCGAAATAACTTCCTTATACTTGAGACCTTTGGAAGTGCGGATGTTAGCATGGGGCTCATAACCTTCCAAATGCGCATTGGTCATCTCCAAAATTGTCTTATATTGTTTTAGATTGGCGGTGGTAACCGATTCTTTATCCACCCTCTTACGCGTCAGGAGCTCCCACAGACCTTTTGTAGCGGGGAACTGTTCGTTCTTGATATGGATATTACCGTCGCTATCCACACCGACTCGCGAATCGCCTATCATGAACCCGTCACCGTCTCTTCGGATACCGTAGTCTGTATGGAGATCTCGCTTCTTAGATTCATACAAATATGGTGACACGTATGGACTAGCCAAGGTGCCCACAGTCTGCGCACCGTAATCTATCACGTCGGGTTCGATTTGTTGGTCGTCGGTGCTAACATCGTCATAATCAACGTCTCTTTTAATAGAGAGTGGTAGTGGAAGAGATGACTCATAAACGACATCCCTAGACATAGATCGAACAGGCGTCGGCGTCTTATATGCTAAACGTCGTCGTTTTGTGAGGATTGCAAGAGGAGGAGGAGGTTCGGGTTTCGCGGGGGGACCATGTTCTGTCTGCGTATCCGAATGAGACACATCACGCAGCGGCGCCGAGGAAGGGGAGGCTGGTAGTACTTACTTTAAGAAATCAGCTACAGCCTTTATCTGTCTCTTTATTTCGACATCTGCCTCGTGAAGTGTGCCACGTACTTTAAACCACTTATCATAGTCACGTCCACGTCTCACCGCAGAGCGTTTTGCAACCCACCTATCGTGTTCACGTTGCGACAAATATTTCTTCTTCTTCGTCGTCTTTATCTTTTGCAGACCGTAGTCGTTTTTCGCTAGCCTTCTCCGTGTTCGGAGGCTGGGGAGGGGGTGGTGGGGTGTTCTTGCTCGCGACGGTATTTAGGTAATCTGGCGACACGAGGTACATTTTACGTAACATGTCTCATTGTCAATATTAGAATGGCGATAGTTGGCAACACTGCACCGGGGACAGGAAGTAAGAAACCGCCTCGCTGAACAATGGACTTCTTCTTTGAAGTTAGTGAAACACGCTTATCGGCTAGCTTGCGTAGGTGTACTCGGTATTTTCGCAATTTCCTCTTCTGGTACTGTGTGAACTTGACGTTTCCTCGCAACAAGTTTAACGAGCACTCGCTCAGAGTTTTTACAAGTTCGCTCTTGCAGTTTGCGAGTATGGCTTTACGTAGGTTAGGATCCGCCGTCTTTGATACTTGCAGAGTGTGGTAATTCGATCTTATCCGCTTCATCCCCCGGATATTCGTCAGGGAAGACGTTGGTTCGATACCTGAAACAGTCGTCTGTGTCTTGAGCGGAATCTAATGTGAGATAACCGTGCGGTCTCTCAGTAGCTTCCAGATACGACTTGTACAAACTATCGCTGTCTTCGGGATGCACTTGTCGCGCCAAGTATTGAAATTGACTCTTGTCTCTGACGTTCTTTAAGGCGACGGAATATTTAGCGTTAAGCGAT
>Ga0268261_10004113_pt1 | contig 10844 bp, 13 predicted proteins | sample TergutNc150P1_FD_190353 | JGI IMG/M metagenome (GOLD analysis project Ga0268261, IMG submission 190353) | Nasutitermes corniger P1 segment gut microbial community from laboratory colony in Florida, USA - Nc150 P1 (SPAdes) (version 2) | ecosystem: Host-associated > Arthropoda: Insects >...
ATTCAATCACACCATCAACATGGCCAACTCATCTCAGAACAGAATCCGGGTGAACTCAACCCTCCCATCCAGCTGGGCCTTGATACCATACAGACGCACGTGACTACTTGATCAATAATAACAGGCACGATACCTAAGCCAGTTCCCACTCAGACTTGACTACGGCCGGTCACCACATGTGGTATGTACACTCACTATTGTATATACATCATTTTAGAGATTTTTAATGAAATACATTGCATTTCCTACATTGAGAATTAGAATCTTTATTAATTTTAACTATGCCTTTTAACCACAGAGTCTTACAGAATGATTAGCATTGTAAAATTTAACCCTTTAAATGCCAAATTAAATCCCAGCTGCCATTTACTGGCATTATTAGGACCTCACCTTATTCTCCACGTTAGCAGGATAAGGGTTAATATAGACTATGTATAATATATACAAATCTTTTACCTTATTGCAGTATGTAAACCAGAGGCTGCAAATACAGTTAGAGCTCCTGATGATGAGCGGCGTATCGCTTGAAACATGTTGAGCCTTTAATGAACAGTGGAATAATAAATTCTGTTACAAGGTTGCATCTTGTTGGTTATTTCTGCTGAATCATACTACGATGTACGGATCCATTAATATTAAAATTACAAGAGAAGTTAATGATGAAGTGATAAGGAGGTACAATACATATGAGTTACAGTAGGAATATTCTGAGAATTTACAACATTTGGTGTTCAGTAAATAGTCAATGAGGAAGTGATGTGTGCAATAAATAATAATTGGGTAAACTGTAGACAAAGTGGAGAGACTGAGGAAGGGATGATATTCAAAAGAACACAAATATGAGAGGTTGTGTGAAAATACAGATAAGGGTATTGGAATCTTGGATGATTATGATGATTTAAATCACATTTCTTGTCTTATTTTGGACAAAACCTTTTTTTTTCAGGATTAAGAAATGTAAGGACTATTATGAGATCCTTGGTGTATCTAAGGAAGCTACAGACAGTGATATCAGGAAGGCTTACAAGAAGCTTGCCCTTCAGCTTCATCCAGACAAAAACAAATGTCCTGGGGCTGCAGAAGCATTTAAAGGTTTGTGATTTTTTAGCCTCTTTACCAGTGTTGTTGAAAGACAGATTTGGATTATTATGTGATGATAATCTACAAAACAAACTATCTCTCATATCTATACAGTATGTTTGAAATAAGAAGCTAAATATATTTATAATTTTTGCAGCCATTGGCAATGCTGCCGCAATCCTAACAGACCCTGAGAAGCGAAAGCAGTATGACTTGTATGGCTCAGATGAAGAACGCCTGCAACAGGCACAAAGACATACTCATGGTGGCTATCATGAATACAACTACACCCGTGGATTTGAGGGTGATTATTACATTAAACTAACAATAAACTGAAGACATTACTATTTTCAGCACCATGTTATGAGTATAGACTTATAAAATCACTTTTCATCATAAATGTTTTTGCCAATTTTTTAGCCTACATTATTGTCTAAGAGTAAAGGCATAAGGTGTAATCTAGCCTCTGAGATTTCCTTTCCTATAGGCAAGGGTTCTTGATAGTTACTGTTAAATCTTTTCTTAAGGATGATGTTATAATAAGTTCTAAAAGAGTGTCTGAATGGAAGTTGCAACCTGTTATTTCCAAGGTATCAGTGATGTACAGTGCGCAGGAATGTAAGGAATAGTTGGTTGGCTGTTGATTTTGTTGGATGGTATGTTGAGTTGTCTTAGTCATTATCTGAAACATCTTTGATGATTGTTGCATGATTATTTGGAAGTTACTAGATACTATTTCCTGCTTGCCTCTAGTATCATGCCAGTGAGAAATTCACACATAGAGTTTAATACTTCTCTTGCCAGATGGCAAGAATGCATGTCTGATAAGGTATACAATTTTCTTTGTCTGTCTTATAAATATTACATAAAACCTTGAGATAAGGTGCTTAATATTAGGAGAATACTGAAATTTCTCATAAAAATGCAGAAGTACATGCAGTTACTCTCTGTGCATGGGCGTGTTGGTAAAGATGTTACGTTCTGACTGTCTTGAGTTCAGAGTCGTCCGCTTGTAATTGGTCATGTAACAAAAAAGAAATGTCTTGAACTTGCTATCTATCTATCCATCCATCTTTCCACCTATCTATCCATCCATCTGTCCGTCCTTCCATCCATCCATCTGCCCGTCCTGTCCTTTCACCTCTCCGTCCTTCCATCCATCAATCTCGCCGTCCTTCCATCCGTCCATCTCTCCATTCTTCCGTCCGTCCATCTCTTCATTCGTCTGTCCATCCATCTCTCCATCCATCCATCTCTCCATCCATCCATCTCTCCGTCCGTCCCTTCATCCATCCATCTATGTCCATCTCTCCATCCGTCCATCCCTGTCTCTGTCCGTCCATCCATCTCTCCGTCCGTCCATCTCTCTGTCCATCCATCTCTCTGTCTGCCCTTCTCTCTGTCCATCCGTCCATCCTTCTGTCTGTCCGTCCTTCTCTCTGTCCATCCGCCCGTCCATCTTTCCGCCTGTCCGTCCATTCATATATCCATCTGTCCGTCTCTCTATCTATCCATCTGTCTGTCTATTGATCTAGCTGTCTGTCTCTCTATCCGTCCCTCCCTCCCTCTGTCCATCCATCCATCGGACCATCTATCTGTCCATCCGTCCATCCTTTAATCCATCAGTCTTTCTGTCCGTCCATTCTATCTGTCCGTCCGTCCATCCATTCGTCCCTCTCTCTATCCATCTGTCCCTCTATCTATCCGTCAGTCCCTCTATCCCTCTCTCCATCTGTCTGTCTGTCTGTCTATCCGCCTGTCTCTCTGTCTATCCGCCTGTCTCTCTGTCTATCCACCTGTCCCTCTGTCTATCCGTCTGTCCAACTATCTGTCCCTCTCTCCATCTGTCTCTTTATCTGTCCGCCTGTCTCTCTGTCTATCCGTCTGTCCTTCTGTCTATCCATCTGTCCCTCTCTCCGTCTGTCTGTCTTTCCGCCTGTCTCTCTGTCTATCCGTCTATCTCTTTCTATATATATATATATATATATATATATATATATATAAGAAATTAATGGCAATAACACGTGCCGCTTTTTGTACGTGATTTCTAAAGCATAGGTAAGGCATTGTATGATATTGACAGACAAAAATATGCTAATGATTTCATGTAGGCTGGTACTAATTCTTAAACTCTGAAACTGTGGGAAACAAATTGTACTACCAGAGATCTGATTGCACACAAAGTCTTTTCTTCTCTAACGTTGCCAACCCAAAGTTGTTTTAGACAGTGTCTAGTTACATTGACAAATTTATTTTCATATTTGTAGCTGACATTACTGCAGAAGAGCTTTTCAACATGTTCTTTGGAGGTGGATTACATAATCAAAATGTTTACACACGGAGAGGGGGCCGATGGCAGCGTGCGGAGAATCACAGTCAGAACAGAGAGGTATGGGTTTGTTTTCTAAATGCATGTGCCATTGAAATTGGGATGGAATCTCAGTTAATTTGTGAGTTTTTTGTGTAATTAACTTACAGTGTAGTGCATATCATGGCAGAATTAAGTTGGAACCGCTTCTACATAATAATTGCAAGCATATATATATATATATATATATATATATATATATATATATATATATATATATATATACTATTAAGTGATGCTTATTTGATTAAATGAGTGCAAATTAAGGTGGATTAATTTAGCAGTTATATCTAATTAAACCTGATATCTGACTGTTCTTGATAGGAATGCTGAAGTTTAAATGGTGCAAGTATGTGTATAAAAATTTGACTAATTTCTGTAAAAATTGAGGCATTTTTATTTTAGTGTCTATGTATATTTGTCAAGAAAGCCTCAGAGACGAAAATAAGGATTTAATTGCAGCTTTTCTTCGAGAAGTTTTGTTGGGGAGGTCAAGGCTGAACCAGGCTGTAGTACCATTATGATGATGATCTGTATGTACTTTACAGATATATATGTACTTTCCACTTTTTTCTTTAATTACTTGGTTATATTTTGTACTTTTTTCTTCATTGCAGCAACAAGCAAGTGGGTATACAGTGTTTTTGCAGATGTTACCAATACTCTTCCTGATTGTTCTGTCAATGATGAGCAGTTTTTTCATATCGGATCCAATATACAGTCTCCATTCAAGCTCGTAAGTGATGACAGTTTCATTTCTATTCGCTTGCTGTGTATGATAATGCAGACTGGATTTACCAATAAATAAGAAATTTTATTTTTGACATGGGCTGTTTCCTTATCCATGAGCTGGAATAGCATCCTCAGCATAATGAATAGTCTGTAAGCTAGATGACCAAAGAAATTTAGCTTTATTTTCAACAGGTGTGAGATTTTTGTCTTCTCTCAAGCATCCAGACCAGTCTTGGGGCCACTGGGGACTTAACTGAGGGGTATAGCAGCTGGGACATGAGACTGACTCAGCAGCACAGATAAGGCCCCTGCAGACCTCACAGTGTGGGGGCCTCATACATAGACAATACTAAAATTTATTGTGTCTTTATTTAGACTGGATTCCCTTCTGAAAGAACTCAGTATTGTGGATTCTTGTTACGAGACTGGGAGTAATGCTGATTATAATTATAAGGTGGCCCCGATTATCAAGATGGATGGGGGTTGTTGATGGCTATCTACGCTACTGGGCTGACCACTCACTGCCATCTGGTACAGGGGTTAAGAATGAGTACATCTGTACCTTAATTCCACCATGTGCCTTTGTAGAATTTGCAGAACGGCTTGAAATTTCCCTTTCTTAAAACTGTTGAGTTTGTTTTACTGATCAGGTTCTCTAACAACATCATGTTTCCATGGTATTTAAATAGTTTAGCATATATATGTATATATTACATTTTTTACTTTAATATTTGCATATTCCATGTTGCAAAAGTTTTGTATTTGCACCAGAAATGAACGTGTGGAGTGTTCAGCTTGAATATATGCTGTCTGCCGTTGTTGTTTCTCTTACTCGCATGAGATAACATGATCATTAGCATGTCAGAATGTTGATATTACTCCCTTTTATGGCATGCATCTTTCAGTTTGCTGTTAAAATGAAATCTGTATCCACTGGTCCCTCTGCAGTTTGTTTCCACACAATTATCATTCAGTTCTTCTGGTCCCCAGAAGACACCTATTTAAACATTGTATAAATATACTGGGTGCTTCATACCACAAAGTGTCATTTTACTACAGCTTTCATTCATAATTCTTGGTCCTAACCCATAATGTTCCCAGAACATTTTTGAAAAAAAAAAAAGTTTAACATAATGTTTATAAAGTAAGGTAGTGGTAACTTCCCCACACCGGTATGTACTTTATGACCATAATGGTACATACTTAGGAACTGTTGCCACACTTCACTCCAAGTGACAAGTGGTGGTGGACAGACAGGTGTTAGGGGATGCTGAGAAGAATGTTGGTACATGCACACGTGTAATTTTTTATATTCGTGAGTAACGTATGGTCTTTCCTATGCTGATGTTTACCAATATCACACCTGCTCAGCAGCATTGTGTTCAGATCTGTTATACCAAGTTTCAACAGAACTGAACAATAAAGGTTGACAATACTGATAAAAATTTATTTATGCCCATAAGCAAAGTGTGGCTTGCACTGTACTGATTTCTCAAAACTCAAGCTTGAGCAACAACCTTTTGTAAAGGACTTGTATACGAAATTCTTTGAAAATCTGATGCACAGCTTAATCGAAGACTGCTGGAGGGACATCATCTCTGCATTATGCATTAGAGTTAAAGTAATGGAATTCACACCCATTTAGAGAAAGTTTGTACATGTGTCCAAATTAGTGACAATTACACATTTAATAAAATCTATAATAAACTATTCTTAATTGCCTCAGTATACATTCTGCCTCAGGAGTAAATGAATATCTCTGCAAATGGGTATGTATGCTACAGAAAAGGCTTTTGGCAAATGTGTGTACTTCACATTGGATCACATCTTTGCACTCTTGTTCACCTCATTGCTTACATTTAAGGCCATGTCATATACTGTATTTTTGGAATTTTGCCATTTAATTAATTTGCTGGTAACATAGGAAGTTTGAAAAGTGTGAAGATGTTCCCTTATTTGTCAAAGTTTACATTTTACACACAGAACATATATTTCATACAGAAATTTTCAAGGTATTACTGCACAAGTTTGGGATTTCCAAGAATGTTCCTGCACACACACTAATGTTAGATGTAGTTCAGCACATGTAAAATTATTTTGATTCCTCATACAGTAATATGACCGTAATTTATGTGTAACCAACCCATGTGCATGTGTAAAATTTCAGTGACTTGTCACTACACGAGGATAAGGGTTTACAATGTGAGTTACAGAATTATACAAAAATAAATAGACTCTAGCAGATAAATAATTTTGTTATTGGGTAGAGTTGCCTCAGCAGTAGGAGTCAGTCATTGTACCTCTTTATATGACATGTCATAAAATAGAATGTAGTAATTATCGAGGCATACCAATGTTATCACCTGTATAAAAAATTCTATCCACCCTCCTTCTGTCAAGGTTAATCCCATATGCACACAAAATTATTGGGGGATGATCAGTGTGGATTTTGGCATAATGGGTATGCCACTGGTCATATATTATGGATTTGCCAAATATTTGACAAAAAGTGGGAATAAATTGAGGCAGTGCATCAGCTCTAAGATGGCTTTTGATTAATTTAGGAGGAAGGTTTTCTTTAATATTCTCAGTAAGTTTGGTATTACTATGAAACTAGTGAGGTTAGAAATGTGTTTAAATGGAACCTATAGTTAAGTGTGGTTAAGAAAACATTTATCTGGTAAATTGCCTAATAAGAATGGTCTGAAACATGGCCATACTTTACTGCCAGTGTTATTAAACTTTGCTTTTGAATATGCCACTCAGAAGGCTCAAACAAACCAAGAGGGTTTGAAATTGAATAGGACATATCAGCTTCCAGTTTATGCTAATTGTGTTAATTTATTGGTTGAAATTATACATACTGTAAAGAGTAGCACAGAAGTTTTTATTAGTCATTGATCAATAAGAAAATGGTGAAAAAAACTAAGTATGTGTTTTTGTCTTGCAAACACAGTGAAGGACAGAATCACAGCATAAAGACAAGTGGTAAATCCCTTGAAAGTGTGACAAAGTTAAAATATTTGGGAACAACCCTAATGAGTCAGAATTTCATTCATGAGGTAATTAAGAGGAGACTGAACTCAGAAACAGCCTTCTACATTTTAGTCCAGAATTTTTTGCCTTACAGTTTGTTACCCAAAAGTATGAAGATTAAAATAATACAGAACTATAATTTTTTCTGTTTTATATGTCTGTGAAGCTTGGTCTGTCACATTGAGTGTGGAACACAGGCCAAGGGTGTTTGAGAATAGGGTGCTGAGGAAGATATTTGGGCCTAAGAGAGATAAAATGACAAACAAGCATGGAGGAGAATGTGTAATGAGTAGCTTTATGATGTAATACTCCCCCCCAGATATTATTTTGGCTATGAAATCAAGGTGAACTGGTTACATGTGGCAAATGTACAGGGGAGTTGCATAGAGGGTTTTGGTATGGAAACCTGAGGGAAGGAGGCCATTCGGAAGACCTAGTCTTAGATGGGAGAATAGTATTAAAATGGATGTTCAAGAAATAGAGTTGGAGGGCATGAACTGGATGTGGCTGGGGATAGGGACAAGTATTGGGCTTTTTTGATTGTAGCAATGAATCTTAGGTTCCATAAAATATGAGAGATTTTATGACTGAATAACTATTAGCTTCTCAGGGACTGTGCTCCATGGAGTTAGTACATTAGGTAGTTATTTAATGTTTACCATAAGCTGCTGTACTGGGATATCTGTATTTTTCTCCAGTAATTCTAAATCCCTTTGTCTTTTTGTTGCTCATCATGATACTACCAGCAGACTGCAGATCCATCATCATATGTTCAGCCTCACACCTGCAAGCTTATCTGTCAGAATCACTATGCAGTAATTGCTGTAGTTTGAATTTGATCTAATTTCCCAAAGTCAATCTGCTTCCACATGTTGCCCAGAATGCAGATTGTTTCACTAATGGTATGACTTGCACAGATGTTTATTGTTTACATTTTAGACTTTTAGGAGTAAAGTTTGGGGTCACAGGACATTTAGTATGGAACAGGAATGAAGGATAATAACTTTGGGTATGTGATTGGGATGGATATTAATTTCCTCAGTTCGATATTTCAAGTCTGCAACTTATTTGCTGTAAATATTAATATGTGACTGGCAGTGGTAGTCACAGAGCAGTGGAGGAGTTTTTTTTAAGATGTAAAGCAATGTTTTCACTTTTACATCTGTGCAGAAGGAAGTATTTGTTTGTGGTAGTGTAGTTATGTGACACCTCTTGGACATACAGTGGACTGGAAAGAATTTCCCACAAGATACAATCACAGCTTTGAACTTACACTTTGGTACTTGCTTTTGAATGAATACTTAAAAAAGAAGCATACTATTACATCACATAGTGCCTGAGTCCAACACACCATATATCACAGTTGATTATTTCCCACTTTATATATAGTAGGAGGTACAGGTTCAAATCTTGGCCCAGCTATTGGCTGTCTTGGCTGATGCCCGTCGTCATTTACCTCAGCCCATCAAGGCATATTATAAGATAGTATTTTAACTAGATAGCAGTCATTTCTTTTGTATCATTTTTAATGTATAGCTTCACGTTTGTTTCTGAGTGGTGTGAATGTGCTACATCATAAAGTGAAAAATTCTGCGTAACTTAGTTACACAATGAATCACAAGGAAATAGACAGTGTGGATGTAAGTTGGACTGATCATACTCAGAAAAATTATGTATCAGTGACAGTAACAAAATGTAGGTCCTGTTGAGACTACCCCCCATAGCACCAGAAAAACGACACGGTCATTAACATTTGTTCTGATTTATAAACCTCATATGGAAAAATAACATTTAAATATTCCATGTTATAATGTATCCTGTGGTTGAGCTGTGATGTTCTGCTACACAATGTCAAACATACTCTCAGATTATTGACACTGGGCATTGTGGAACCTCAGTTCACAGGTTGGATGGATAAGATGAGGGTAATTGTAGTACATACACACAACAGCTTACAACAACTGATGTATAGCACCAACCTCAACTTCATGCAGCAAACAGTATGGAGAGTAAGTGAAAGAAATAATGCAACAACAAAAACAGTGATTAGCATCATAGAAAGTAATTCAATAAAGAAACAAATTTCATTTTGGGAAAGTACAACAAAGTACAGTGCACGTAAAATAGTGAAATGTTTCTATAGTCTGTAATAAAATTAAAATGTATGGAATTACAGAAATGTGTACAACACTACTAAACAAATGTACAGCATAGGTAGGCATATGATCCCACTTTTAATTGAATTTATAGGTACTGTAAATGCATTTTAATGATTTTAGGACTGTATAGAAATAGATTTTTACCTTTAATGCTGAGATAGCGTAGTCAGTATAGCAACTCGCTATGGGCTGGATGGTCCAGGGATCAAATACTGGTGGAGGTGAGATTTTCTGCACCCGTTCAGACCAGCCCTGGGTCCAACCCAGCCTCCTGTACAGTGGGTACCGGGTCTGTTTACCAGGAAAAGCAGCTGGGTTGTGGCACTGACTGCCCACTGCCATCTAGCACCAAGGGTAAAAATAGTAATGCTGTCAAAATGGCCTAGAAATGCTGACATATTAAAACGTGTAAGTCATAACTCATAACCAAACCAAACACATGAAACAAATTAGTATTGTCTGGAGACTGAGGATGACACATACATATACATCCAAATGTGTAGTTCAAGCTTGTAAATAAATTACTTAAACATTTTAAAGCCAGTTGGACTATTTAATTAATTTGCTGTTATACAGTTACACAGTATGCCAAGAATAAAGTGAAGAAATGTGGGCAAACAAACTGCATGTGCGCAGGAATTGTTTTCCCAGTAGAGTTTATGCTACAGACAGCTGTTTTTAGAATTTTTCTGTTGTGGTAGCCTGACAGAGAGTTGTATGAATGCAGTACAGCCCAGCCAGGTTGGAGGTAGTTGTGTCGTGAAAAACAAGTAGCCTTTCAACAGAATACCATGTTTGTGACTTTCATCACATTGTTTCTTGGATGTACACTGCAGCACCATACAGACTAGATAACTACTGGCTCTGGTTTGGGGCATAGTAATTAATCATGCATCAGAACCTAGTTAAAATTTGTAATAGTGCTGAACTCTCGGGTTACAGTGTAAAGGAGCACCAGTACTTGATACTCTATCCTATCATGACCCATTGAATTCTGTTTACGTATTTTGAATTTATTTCTTTATACCCATTATATCATTATCTTCCTGTCTATGGCTGTCTTCCAAGTAGTCGGATTTTCTGCCCTAAATTTTGTGTTCATTTCATGCGAGTATAAACTCTGATGTATGATAATGCTGATTTTACCCAAATATAAGGTGACTCTCCATTCAGAATCTTCAGCCTTCAGGAAAATACATATGCAGAACATGTTTAATTAGTGCACAATTAAATGGTGACCCCACATTTTTAAGAAGATAAATTAGAAAGAAATTTTTGTCTTATATTCAGGCAAACACAGTATTCATTTTGTCGTTAACTACCCCATTTTAATCACTCGTAACTACTGAGTCAACATTATGTATCATACACATTAGACCGCATTTGAAATGTGATGACACACATGCAGAAACCAGATTTTGTCTTTCGGCTGAACGGACAAGTCCATTTAAATCGGGGGGGGGGGGGGG
>Ga0268261_10004114_pt1 | contig 10840 bp, 7 predicted proteins | sample TergutNc150P1_FD_190353 | JGI IMG/M metagenome (GOLD analysis project Ga0268261, IMG submission 190353) | Nasutitermes corniger P1 segment gut microbial community from laboratory colony in Florida, USA - Nc150 P1 (SPAdes) (version 2) | ecosystem: Host-associated > Arthropoda: Insects > Digestive...
TGTTGTCAGGTAGAGGTCTCTGCGACGAGCTGATCACTCGTCCAGAGGAGTCCTACCGACTGTGCTGCGTCGTTGTGTGTGATCTAGAAACATCAAGAATGGGTGCTCCATATGTATATGACATTAGTCACCTAAGGGTTAAAAGCATTACTTTTTAACCTTAAAAAAACCGTGTTTGAATCTGAGACATGCAGCTGTTATGTTTATTGTATTCACATATTTATTGAACCTTTTCATGTTTTTTATGATTTCTGCCACGCTTGACATTGTCCCTTGTACCATATTCTGAGAGTGCCTTCCTGCTTCTCCATGTCATACTGGGGATCTCAGACTCTCTTATTAGTACACAACCAAAATGGATAATTTTGAACTGTAAAAGGGTTGACCATTACTTTTAGCAGTAAAGAGTGTATTTTCACAACAGTTAAACTTACGATTCAGAACAATTTGTGCTTATAATAAAAGAAATAATATATAAAAATTATTGAATTCAAACCATTATTGTACTATTAACCATCCTGACATATATTGTACATTACTGTCCAGGAATTGCAAACCTTTTGAGCTGTAAGCGCCTGATGACAAACATTTTAAATTAAAAAAAATTTTAACACTGATCTAGGACATTCTGTAATTGGAATAAGATGTGTGCTAGGGCCCAGAGACCCCTGCCATGATTGATATATTCTGCATGTGTTAATCATTTACATTGCTCTATTTTTAATTCTTGTGAGTGACTGGATGGCAGGGGGTGATTGTGACTTACTTCACATAATTGAAATAATATGGAAAGAAACTGAAATTTTGGCTGAAATGTATGCTACATCTGTTAGTAATCTACTTTCGTCTAATTTTAGTTCTTGTGAGTGACCAGATGGCACGGAGTGATTTTTTTATTTACTGAACATAACTGAAGTAATACAGAGAGAAATTGAAATTTTGGCAGTTTGAAATGTATGAATAAATACTACAAAATGTGGTGTGCTTTTGTGACATGGGAAGGGCTAATTTGTCATGGAATTTCTAGAAGCATAAATGTTTTAATATGTATGTATGTATGGCTGAACTTTACTGTCTGTAACTGAGGAAAGGTTATTAAACATGTTGCATATGTGGTTGAAAAGAGAGTTATTGCTGTTCATGGCATATATAAATTTTTAAAATTTCTTTGCAGGCCTTCTCAGTTTTCTTTATTTGCATCGCCCTGACATCAGATATGATCTGTTTTTTCTTCATCCCAGTGCACTGGCTCTTCTTTGCAGCCAGCACGTATGTCTGGGTGCAGTATGTATGGCACACAGGTAGCATCCTATTGTATTTTACACTTTTGAATAGTTTTATGTAATAGAACATTGACCTGATTGACTTGAAAATCTCATGTGAAATACTCTGTTCCTTTTCTTTGTTATGTGACAGATGGAATGAAAGCAGTGAGTTGTAACAGTATATAAGCGTGAGACTTAGATCTTTAAGTGATACATCTCTTGTGCTCCAATCAGTAGATATATTTATTCAGTAAACTGTCATGCACAACTCATTCAACAATTTTAAGATGACTGTTTTCATCCTACCTCTGGGCCATTAACAGAGCTATGCATTATTTAGAACATTCAAAAAAAAAAAACTATACAATTGTTCATAAACTTGGGAATGAGAGCTCATTCCCTTAACATAATCATTACTCAGCTTGTTAAAATCAGTGTAAAAACTGTGTACAATTTAGATGAATAAGCAACTGTAGTTTTAAGAAACAGGAATATTATTAAATAAAGAATATAGGCAGCATACGAGCTTTTTGATATGAAGAGCACACTGCAGCCCCTGTTCTATAGTGTTGAAACTGACAGTGTATGTTCAGATACAACCCCAGTATGTTCCAATATAGGAATGTGCTGCATTTTCTTTTTCATAAAAGTTTTCCCCTTCCTTTCTAGGTATCAGCAATTAGCTGGAGTTTGTAAGATGTAGAAATTGTGATTATATTAACTAAGGGAATTTCCATATTACTTGAAAAGCAGGGTGTGTTATAACCCCTCGTGAATGAATAAGTACATTGTGCTCAACTGTTTGCTTTTCAAATAATATGGAAATTGGTATTGATTATATTGATCATTTGAATCAACAAAATTAATTGAAACACATGTTCACCTGTGAGTGCGTGGTGGCTGCGACTGTCATAGTAGAGGCTGTTATTCTTGCATTGACAAAGAGACATCAGCTGGAATGTTTTCTTTTTCTTCAGAGTACTGATGCATTCATCTGGAAGAAATAAGTAAATTGTGTTAGGAAACAGCAGTTTAATGTAGTTCTGTAAATGTTTTTCCATCTGATTTTTTGTATACCACCTCTTACATTGTTTTTCTGTCTGCTTTATCCTATTTCGCACTTTTCTTCCCTCAGAATTTTCATGAAAATGTAATTATGCAACCAGTACTACCAGCTGATGTGGACTGTTTATGGAACGCTGCTTAATGTGGAGTGGAACTGCCCACACATCCATGTCCTGACTTGCAGCACTCAGATTTTTGCCATTTTCAGATATGTTTCCTGTGTCCCTCCATTCTATTCAAAAAGGGAATTTTGTAGGGCATTAAAACAAGGAATCTCACAATACTTTTTTTCCTGGTGCAGATCAAAGTCAGATATGTAATTGCAGATATTTCCTGTCATATGTGACATAATTAAAATGTATTGTGCACTGATGTAGAGCTCATACTATTAGCTTCAGAATTAACTCTAGTTGAGTTCTTTACCTTAACTGTCTGGTGCCTAATGTCAGGTCTACATGTCACGCAGTGTGATGTTTAAAACACTGATTGTCAGAATAAGGCAGTGGCAGTAAATGGCTTTCCTCGTGCTGATCTCGTTTAAATTCTGGTCTTCTGAAACTCCTGCTGGGCATTTAATTTTGACACCAAATTGTTTGTTCATTCTGGAAATACTGTGTTCAACAGGAGTGATGTATTGAAAATTTTGACCACATCATCAAGTATTCAAGATTCCATATCACAGAAACTTTATAACCTAGGGCATGGGTGCATGAATCCCAGGTTTCTGGTCACCTGGATGACTAAATTTTATACACTGGCACCTAATATTTTTAGCATACTTATTTCCATTGTTTTCTTTATGTGCAAAAATGTGTATCATTCATTGCACCAATCAGACATTGCCAGGTAATGGTGAGGTTCACAGGTCACTCCACAATTTTGGGTACAGCACTTTATGTCACCGTTCTGGTGCCTAAAATTTGGAGGTGGATGCTTGATTTTTGGAAAACTTGTGGGCCGTTTACATACAAGCTCAGTTGTCAGGAGCGGTAGTATCTCCAGTGTCTGAGTATGGCCATAAAGTAGAAAATACAGGGTTGGTTTTCCCTCTTGTTGTGTGTTTTGATGTGTAGTGACTTGTTAGTGATGTTAGCAGGTTTCTTTCCCCCAACACAAAATGTTAACACTGTACAGAAGATATGTAGAACATGATGTCTTTATTTTTGTGAGACAAGATATTAAAAAAAAATTGTATATCATGGATTGTCCAATGTTGATTGTACCAGTGTCTGTGTGGTATGAAGCATTCAGACAATGTAAGAAAGAACATTTTCAAGTTCCTGAAGTGAGGGAGAAGGTGACTTTTAACATAATCCTTATAGAAGAATCTGTAGTTTTTCACCGAACTCCATTTCGGCAAGGATGCAGTGAAATTATTGTGTCCAGTACCCTTGTATTAACTGAAGACAAGTGAATGCTCTTCATTAAAGTAAGTGTATGTTTGGTTGGACCTTTTTTTTAAATCTTTGCAATAGGCTCTTGTCCTGTTAAGCTTGCACATTAGTAAATACCCATTGAATTGAATATTTGTAGCAGGATGGGGAATTATTTGTAGTAAGAGGGACCAGTGGTTCCATAAATGTTTGTACATTAAAATTTACTTGGCTCATACCAGAAGTGTATAGACAGGTAAACATGCAGTAATATTATATCACAAAAGACAGAAAATTTAGTCTGAAAATAAAGTATAGTTCTGTATACCAAGAGAGCCTGTAAAACACTCATTGCAGTCGGGTTGCTTACAGGATAAAACATGTTTACAAAGCATATGGGCAGAGACTAAAAATAAACAAATAGGATTAGTGTGTGCCTTGCCATAGTGACACCTAAACAAATGCTTTATGTCAAATTGTCCTTAGCAAGTACAAGTATTAAATTAACCATGCATAAATTAATTGTGTGTATGTTGTATTGTAACCCATCAGCAGCCTTAAATATTAATTATGTTAATTTATTATTGTTTCAGAAAAAGGTGTTTGCCTTCCTACTATCATCTTGTGGTTATTGTTTGTATACATAGAAGCAGCAGTAAGATTGCGGGACCTGCGGCATCTTCCATTCCATTTGGACTTATGCAGGCCATTTGCAGCTCATTGGTCAGTTTGAGTATTTATAGAATACCACTGTTTTCAAACAGTCTTACAGAAAATATCTGAACCTTAGAGAAATTATATAAACTGGGAATGGAAGGAAGTTGTTCCAAAATGAGTTACTTCATCTTCATGTCATGTGCTCTGCATTTTAGGATAGTAGAGTTTAGGTGGTTATGTGTCTTGACACTGAAATGAAGTAGACATATAATTGTTGTGGTAAAACGTCCTAGCGAACACCATATGGAAGACTGGGAAGGAGATGCTGAAATAACATTCAACTGGCTTTTACAGAAGTATGGTGTGAGAATGTGATTTTGGCATTGGCATTGTTCCTTTGGTTTCTAATAGCATTTAATTACTTACAAGCATAAGTTATTTGCGTGGGTACTGTAGTTCTTTCTTTTGTGATTTCTGTCCTTACTGTAACTTCAGCTGCAGAATTCAGTTCAGTGATATTTAAGGAGTTTGTAAAGCCCTGTGCATTTTCAAACTTCAGTAACTTGAATTGTAGTTAGCATAAAAACAATCTGTAAAAACAAGCAGTAATACAGATTACATTTATTTATTAAAAAAACTAGAATAAATGCATATTTAAATGTATTTTGCATATATATATATATATATATTTTTTTTTTTTTTTGTAAATACCTCTGAAATTATTGAACTATAAAATGCGCAGTGAATTAATGAACTCTATGTGTGTGTGATTGTAAGTGTAGAAGTATTTCTGACTAGGGGTACATTGGAATTGCAGCCTATTCACCAAGTATAAAACTGACAGAGGCACTGCAACCATTTGACCTGTCTAGAGGGAAAGACATATGAAAATTAGTTTTTGAAACTACTTCCCATTTGAACATATTTAAGTTGAACTGAATGTATGTCATTGTCATTTGTTTTAGTGAAGCAAGTAATTCAAATTTATTTATTTGTATTTTTATATGTTCCATATCCGTGCACTGAGGAATATTGACACTAATGTAACCAACCAACAAATGCACACTGATAAAATCGGTTTTATCATATATTACTTTGAAGCGAGGTCCACTATGGTACACGTCATTACTAATCTGACAGGGGGTATATCAACTATAAGCAGCTAAGAAGCAACATAAACACACCCAATTTTATCTGTTTTTAATGACAACATAATTTTATCTGCTTTTAACTACAACATAATATTACGTTTTATGACCATAGGGAGCACTTAAGATATAAACTGTAACATAGGGTGGTTTTAGTTATGCACTTTTTTGCAATTGTTGTATATTGTTTGTATTCGTGTATGACACCCTGATGATGGTCGCAGAAGCGACTGAAACAGGTCATTGAATAGTAATATATGATAAAACATATATTATCAGTGTGCCTGTGTTGGTTTGTTATGTAAGTGTAATTATTTATTTGTATATTTATTTATTACGTTTTTCAAGCACAGGGTGGACATTTTCTCCAAAAATAGTTTTTTCTATGATTGTAATATATGAATACCATGTGGTGGAACTGCATCTGGCAGAACTTTGATATAGTGAGCAAAATTATAGTTGTTGATTTGGTGATAGAGCATGTGTTGAAATGTACTATATAAAGGATATGTTTGCTGGTACCTTTATTATAACAGCAGTGCTGCTTGGGGATGTTGGGCCATGAAGGTATCATTAGCCCATGCTACATGCCTCCTTTGCCCAGAAGACAATTTGTAGTTCAGGATCTGTGAGTAGTTTAGTGCTTTTTGACTAAAGCTTATAATTTAACTACAGATAGTAACAGGAATGATGTTTCTGTGTTTTATGTATGGCAGACAGTAGTAAACAGTAACTGGGGGTAATTTCAGATTACATTGTTGTCATGTCATAGGAGGAGGAAATGCAACTGTCAGTAATGAGCATGTTTAAATGATCTGTTCAAGCTGGTGGCTGAAGCCAAAATGCGTAGTTTCAGAAGAAGAGTAGGTATGGGCAACATGATGTCATGCACCCATATCCATTACTAATTTGTGGTTGGTGAACGGTACGTTCCATTGCTCCTCTTCATATTTTAATATCAATTTGTGCATTTTGAAAGTAAAATAATTGTGTGGTTTTAATTTTCAGTATTGGCTATCCAGTAGTCACATTGGGATTTGGATTTAAAAGCTATGTAGGGTACAGAATGCGTCAGGTACGTATTGTGACTTCATTCTGTAGTTTTTATTTTCAATAAAATTGTGAGTAGACATAATTGGAGGCAGTGGTTTCTGACAATGGACTGTGTATTTCCAGAGAAAGCAGAAGGATGTATCAAAAGAGAATGAGTTTTATATGCAGCTTCTGCAGCAGGCATTACCAGTAGAACATCAACAAACACAACAGCCATTGCCCCAGCAACAGCAGCAACAGTCCTGTCACAATACTAGTCCAGAAAAAAGTAGAGGTAAAGCATTTTGGTCAATTGCAGTAGATATCTAGAAATATGGTCCCTACCTGCCCTGATTCATGGACTGGTAAAAGCAGTGAGTGATTTTCCCACTCAGACTTGACAACGGCCGGTCACCACATGTGTATGTAAACCAGAGGCGGCAAATACAGTTTAGAGCTCCTGATGATGAGCAGTTTGCCGCTCGAAACATGTTGAGCCTTCAATAAACGTTGGAATAATAAATTCTATTACAGGGTTGCATCTTGTTGGTTATTTCTACTGATTCATACTACGATGCATGGATCCATGAATATTAAATTCCAAGGATTTGTTTCCTTGCACCATACATTGTACAGCACAAATTTAATGATTACTAACACTTCAAAACATGTTTGTTTGCAATATAAAAAACCTTTTTGTAAAAGGAGAGCTGGAATTTATCCATAAGAAACTATGAAAGATGTTGCATGAATTGTGGCCACATTATTATCATAAAGTTATGTTATCATCATATTTTCTTTGCTATAATGGGTTTTATGTATATATTTGTGCAGCCATTATGGATTACACTGTACAACACACACTGATTATCCATCCAAAGTTTTTTCATTTAAATGTTTCTTTCTTTGAATTTATTGAAGAACTATAAAATTGCCAATTGCTGCCTATACAAGCTCTGTCACTGGACCCTTCTGGTGCAGGCTCCTCTGAAATGTTGGTAACCACATCCCAATTTAAATGTTGTTTTATGTCAGAAGTCTTGGTACTTCAACCCTTCTCCTTATGTGGGTTTTGTTGAACTGTCTAACCCTGTTAATGAGCATACTGCAGTTGGTGATGGTAAGCTTTCTGTAGAGTGCTGGAAGGATCTGTTGTAATTGGAAAATATTTTTTCAGGAGGTGTGTCTTCTGTAGAAGTAGGAATCTCGAATGGAGTTGCACACCACACAGCTCCAGCATCTCAGACCTCTGCCACAAAAAATAATCATAGAAAATCCCTGGACAAAGGGGAACGAGACAAGTGTGTAGAGGCAGAGAATAAATCATCTTTATCAGAAAAAGCTGTCAAATACTCACATACCAATGGCAGCATTCACACAGAACTTGAATTCATCGAACGGGTGGGGTATGTAAAGTATGTAAGCTTGTTAATGTTATTTAGGTTTGTACACTGTGCTCTTTCCAAGACAGGAAACATTGGAGGCAGATTTGTTGACTTTATGTCATTAATGGAGATGTGTATTGGGTGAACATAGTGTGTAATGCACTTTTAATGATCGACATATACCATGCTTGTGAGGTATCCACAGAGGACGCAGTGACAAGTTGATAAATTGTATCTTACAGGCTACTGCACATACCCATTTGTAAAGATACATTTGCTGGAAATAACTCCTACAGAATATTTGCCAGGTTTCTTGCAGTGTGGGCTGTCATCTGATCTTGTTGGAACCACAAAATTGGAAGCATTTGCCACAAGGAAATTAAGACACATCTTGGTGTAACATTCCAATATTACATTTGTGGGAATGCCTTTATTATGTTCCGATAAGTTGGGAGTGATCATTCCAAAGAATGCCACATCCCACAATGTACACTTCACCATGTAGAAGCCACTGGTAGAGCTGACGAGAATTTTATTCACCCCACTAACATTTCTGCTTGTTGATTCTCCGGCATTTCAAGTTTTGAGAAATGACTCACAAAAGGATTTGCAGTTAGGTGTATTGCTGTCGCCTAAATCTTGATCTGCCATAAATATGAAAGGGAGGAATTTTAAATCATTGCATAAGATTCAAGGAATGAATGTTCTGTGATCTGCTGATTTGTCTGCTTGTGACTGGTTCTAGTAGGGATGCCTGAAGAGAAAGGTATGCATCAGTCACACTTACACTGTCACCTCATTAAGGCAGAGAAGAAAAGAAATTGCACCAGGATGAGTGGAGATAATATGTGAAGTACTGGAGATCTAATTTTTTAGAGTAAAACAGTATGTGCAGAAGGATGGCAGTCATCATAATGATATGATTGTTGAAGTACTTATATGAACTGTAGGCATAAGGAGCTTTATATGTACGTGTTTGTTAAAACAACAACAGGGTAAAATAATTATGTTTTATTATCATTATTTTGCCCTTAAAACTTCCTACTGCAAAACAGAGTCCTCATAACTTGCAGTCATCCTAAAGGTGCTGACTGCTTTGATCGGTTTGTAACATGACAGACTTTTTGTGATAGCGGAATTTGAGATGGCCCTCGATGTTTTTTGATGGTCAGGTTCAAGTGGATCTCATCTTTGGTTTGGGTAATGTATATGTATTTGGGTGTTCATGTGCGCTGCAGTTCTTTTCAGGATTTGAGACCTAGGGAACAGAATTAGTTTAATGTGTATGGTACCCAGGAAAGACAGTAACATCATGATTACATGTTACATACTTGTTCTGTCATTTGTATCAGTTATGTATCCTCAGATGGTAGGTGAGATGCTCTATCAGCACTTTCCTGGAGAAATTGAGGAAAACCATGAAACATTTCACTCCACACGCTGCGATTGAAGCCTGTAAACTTGCCAACATGAACGTAACTGCTAACCTCAAGACCACAATTTTCATTACATATTTTCTAGGTCTGTTAATGACTTCGATGAAAATGAAGTTGAAAAGGATAAGAGTGTGAAAGGGTCTGTGCAGCCTTTGAAAAGCAACTCATCCAACAAATGGAGTAACAATCAAGCTCGTGAAAATGCAGTCAACACCCAGCGTGAAAGGAAAAACAAAGCAAATAGAGAAAATGCTGACAGCACAATTCATCATAAAGATGAATACTGTTTAAGGTACAATATCTCTGCTGATTGTTGTAAATTGTTGTTATCTCCACATTCTGTTTTTGTCTCCAGTAGACCAGGTTTTGTCACAGCTTTTGCAGTGCACTTAAGACTGCAGGACAAAGCTATATAAGTAACTGTTAGCTTTATCATGTCTGTCCGTCTTCCATCTCTCATACATGGAACAGCTCCACTCATGCTGAATTGGCCCCACACACACACACACAGTCTTTTGAGAAAACACAAGCATGTTTAAAAGTAGTCCAAAATAACAGGTACTTGAAATCTTGACATGAAGACCTACATTAATCTTTGATAATATCTTGCTGAATTCTTCATGGGTTGAGAGAAGTTTCAGGTAGAAGTTGTAGAGAAAATAAAAAACACTCATTTAATTTAATGTGCTGTTTTCTGAAACTCATGCCATATATATATATATATATGAGATAATTTCAAGAAATGTGACATGAAGAGAAGCCAAAGAAATAATTTGATACATACAGATTTTTTTGTGGTGTGACACTAATCCAGGGAGACACTTTACATTGTTATGTCATTTTTCCCTGCATTTGTTTGTTGTTTCCTTTGTGAGATGTACATTATGCATTATTAAGGAACAGAAGAATGAGTCATTGTAATATTTAGTATTCACTTATATTATGTCTAGAAATGTGAAATTTGGAATGGAGTTAGATTATTATAGATGGTATATCTTATGCATTGATAACTTCTATGATTTCAGGCTGGAAGCTGATGTTAAGAGACTAAAGACTGATCTTCAGTCTAGTAGACAGTTGGAGCAGGATCTCCGTAGTCAAATAAATACATTGATCTCTGGTGAGAAGAGTATTAAAAGTGAGCTGACCCAACTGCAACAGGACAATGATGACTTACAATCAAAGTGAGTAGTGAAAGTGAAGAATAGTCTTTACTTCAGTTATGTTATGAAATATACTGTCTTATGTAGCTTCAAGACAAATAAGAACAGTGCCATTAGAGATTAATTGCTGCCAACTGCATAATTTGGATTCATTCAACATTAACCCTTTAAACCCCGAATTAAATCCCATCTGCTATTTGCTGCCATTATTAGGAGCTCACCATTTTCTCCACGTTAGCAAGATAAGGGTTAAATTATTAACCTTTAGGCGACTAATGTCATATATATATATATATATATATATATATATATATAT
>Ga0268261_10004115_pt1 | contig 10840 bp, 7 predicted proteins | sample TergutNc150P1_FD_190353 | JGI IMG/M metagenome (GOLD analysis project Ga0268261, IMG submission 190353) | Nasutitermes corniger P1 segment gut microbial community from laboratory colony in Florida, USA - Nc150 P1 (SPAdes) (version 2) | ecosystem: Host-associated > Arthropoda: Insects > Digestive...
CACCTAAAGGTTAATGATTTAACCCTTATCCTGCTAACGTGGAGAAAATGGTGAGCTCCTAATAATGCCAGCAAATAGCAGATGGGATTTAATTCAGGCTTTTAAGGGTTAACTGTTTCCTTTCTTGCTTCACATAGGTGCTTCTGCAGTTGTCAGAACATGCAAATAGACAAATACATGAACAAATTGAATGTGATGTGGTTTGTGAGGAGCATCAGTGCAGTAGGTAACAGGCAGCAGCTATAACTACTCAGTCACTATAGTAACTGGGTTACAGGCGGGAGGACTGAAGAATCAATTTTGATTTCTGGAAGGAACAGAGTTTTATCTCTCCTCCACAGTCTTCCAGCCACTTTACTCCAAGTCCAATGGGTACAGGAATAGCTAAGCCATATCTAGTGTCAAAATTCAGAAGGAATGGAATTCTAGCTGTACTTCTGCATACATCTTCATGTAGGATCTGTCACATTGGCTGTGATGCTGTGTACTTTGGTAGATAGGTCCTGATATTTCAGAGGTAGGTGCTGTGGCCATCTTCTGTTCTGAAGGCGGAGGAGATGAACTACATTGTGTCACATTACAGAGGATGGCAACATAACTTCAAGAATTCCAGATTTCACAACTCTACATATTGGTTGCATTTATCGCTGAGGTGTAGAATGTTTAAGCATTACCTGTATGCCTTCTGGTTCATTACTTGTATGTTGTCTTTATTTTACACCTGAAATTACTTGTGGTTTTTGTCTTTCTGAATTAATTCTTGGTAGTGGACACACCAGTAGCAGAATCAAGATGGGTACAGATGTTTGATGGCTTGGTTGATGAGAGTCTCTTGAAACAGGAAGAGCATGATGAACTGGCAGAACAGAGCAGTGAGCATGATGAAGGTAAGTGTGTTGCATATATACACATCTGCGAGTCGATCTCTGTATGTTTTCACCCCGTTTTTGTGCTAATGTAGTTGTTACAGTGACTTGGATTTCAATTCCAGGCAGAGGAAAGAGACTTTTCTTTTCTCCAAAACGTACAGTCTGGCATTGGGGCCCACCTAGCCTCATATCCAGTTAATACTGGAGGTTCTTTCCTTGGAGGTAAAGAAGTTTGGACATGAAGTTGCCCACTGGCCCCCATCTAGTGCCCCTACATGCCTTCATGGCACAAACAGGGACAACTCTTACCTCTTTCCAGACATATGTCAGGATAATACTGTGATTAAACCACCGACAGCTTCCAGATCCTTTAGAATTTATCATTCATGAGTTGTACTGTCATTTTACCCAGTGTTGTCTGTGCAATTTTAAGTGGCACTTAAGTGCCGTTGCATTGTTAGTTTATTTGCCTGTTTCTCTGTGTTGATTTATTATTGCCCCTAGACATTTAAATCTTTCTGCCATCTGTAGGTTGTGTCCTTCTTATCTCACATTTACCTGCCCATCTTTACAGATGCACGCACATGCTCATAGACACACAGAATTAATTTTCTTTTTGGAATTAGTTAGGCTGCTTTTATTCATGATAACTCATTTTGATATACTGGGTTCATATTTTTGCAGAACATTCTGAGGAAGCTGAAGAACATGGAGATGGTGAACATGATGAGCATGGGGAGGAAGAAGAAGAGGAGGAGGAAGAGGACGAGGGAGTAGACAGTGAGGAGGCTCATTCACCAGAACAGGAGGAAGATGAACAAATATCAGATGAAATTGAAGATGGACAGGAGGAGGAGGAGGAGGAAGAAGAGGAAGAGGAAGATGAGGAGGTGGAGGAGCTAGAAGTCAGTGAAGAGGAATTACAAGGCATCCCTGGTGTAACGGAAAGTGATGAAGATGAGCAAGGTAATTGTTGGTTAACCTTTTCAGTGTGATAATGGAAGATAAATTTCTCTGAATGTTGGCTGGGTATTTGCTTCAGGTGGGTGCCAGGACAGTGTGTTTGCACTGTACCATGGCTCTCCTGTGTCTAGGTTCTTACTGCAAGTCATGGTCATCTTTTGTTACTAGATAACCTGTGCAGGTGTCCCATGACTTGTGCAGATATTGTGTTCCCAAGATTATTTGTATAACATGAAGTTCATTAGTTCGGGTCCACTGACTTAAGTTTCTGTTGGAAAATACATTGTTTATTTAACTTTAATGCCATTTGTTTTAGCCGTTTGCAGACTGTCTTTGATGAAGAATTTATTTAATTTTTGTATTCAGTAACAAGAGTTAAATTATAAACATCTGTATGAAACTGCGGCAACACATACTCGTAATAACGTTAAATTGTGGTAACACAAAATTGTAAAGGTAAAAGTTAAAGGTAAAGTTCACCCTGTAACCTGCCATGAACTCCCAGTAGGGGAGTAGAGGTATATCTCTACTCTTTCTGTAACTTTGGCACCAGATAGGGATGGTTGGTCAGCGCCACCCCCCAGCTGCCTTACACCTGGAAAAGAGACTCAGTAACCATTGTACGGGAGGCTAAATGGGCCTCAGGGCTGGTCTGGACAGGTGTGGAAAATCCCTGGACCATCTTGCTGGTAGCGAGTTGCTATACTTGCTGTGCTGTCCTGGTCTCCCAACCCAAAAGTGTGGTAACACAAAATCCAAATGATTCAGAATCACATAAGTTGGGTGACAGTTGTACATTATTTTGGAAGAGCATTGTTAAGTAACTTAAGATTTACCATTTCCACTACATGTTAATTTTAAATACTTTATGTGAGGCTATATAAAACATATGTTTTTCTTTTTCTTTTGTTCTACAGAGGATGATGAGAGTGTTGGGGCTGAGCAGGATGTTGATGATGTTGCTAGTGAGGAAGAGGAGGTAGGTTTTGGCTGTAACAGTATACCTGCTGCTAGTAATGTAGACATGCCCAGTGCATAAAACATTAACTCTTCCCTTATTCTAATTTAATTGAATTATCTATATGAAACATCATGATTTGATAATTTGTGTGTGTGTGTGTGGTTTAAAATTTGGCCTGTAGAGGACTCCATCAGCAAACTGTGCGCATGGGGTGTCTGCATCATTACAGTCATCCCATGTCTTTCAGCACTGTCAACAGTAGGCAGTGCATTAAGTAAATAAGGAATCAGTAAGTCATTAGTGTTATTCATAGTATGTATTCCTGATGTCGTGCAGCTGTGTAAATTAATTGAGGCAAGCACGTTAGGTCAAGGGTGGTTTATGCAGTTTTTGTTTTATCTAACATGTGTATTTTTTGTTTTTAAATTCTGCTACCTTATTATTTTCTGTATACTGCATGAGGCAGATAGCAGTATGAATTAAGGTGTGTTAGGTACATGTTATGATAAAATTATTTTTATTTGTCTACCTGCAGAGTACCATCAAATTATACAAATGCCTTTGCCACAAAGAACTTGAGCACCACCACGATATAAATGTATCGTTGTACGGTCATAATATGGAAGTGTTCTAGAAGAAATGTTTTGTATGCCAACATGGCGTAAAGAGTTTTGTCTTATTTATGGCAGTTTATCAGAACTTGTAAGTTTTGTTTATTGTTTTAGCTAAAATGCCATATCGTTCTATCTGCCCATGTTGGTACAGTACTGTAACATGACCATTTGAGTCAAAAGGATCACTCACTTGAACTACACATGAAATACAATAAATTAGTGACAGATAGCAGAATAGGTCATTATGATATGATGAGGAAATGAGGTGCTCATGGTCTGTGTGCGAAATGACATGCAAGGGGATATGGCACTTGTGAAATATAGTACATATGACATGGGAACAGTTAGCAGGTTGTAGCCGAACGTTTTTGGTACATTTGTCGATCAAGTAAAATGATTGCTAACCCTCAGTTATGGGCAGTTTGAAGCCGTCCATCATAAAACTCACTCTAAAGGTCCATACCAGAAAACTAACATGGAAGGGTGGAAGTTCATGGCCCCAGAGATCTTTAAGTCGGAAACCCTGTGAGCAACTGGCAAAAGAAATAATAGTCTGTTTAGCTAATTTCAGAAATGCAGGGGCAACATGAAGTACTCAGTACTCATAATGTAACGTGGGATGAAGGGCATTAGCCTAGCATAAGTAAACTTTGAATCTAAGACAAAAAAATAAATAAATAAAAGAAATTTTTGTACTGACCAAAGGGAGTTGGACGCTCTCATTCAAGTAAGTGGGTCGTGTAAGTGAGGTTTCACATATTGAGGTCACCTAGAGCACAGATTAATAGGTCTGGAGTGAAGTGACTCTGGGTTTCTGGCTTGAGATTTGAGCTTGAGTGAAAGAAGGAAGTTGAACAGTTGGTAGTTGATAATTGGGACAAGTGCAGACTTTTTACTTCATATATAAATAAATAAATAAATAAATAAATAAATAAATAAATAAATAAGTAAATAAAAATATAGTGAGGACTTTATCAGATTTGATGAACCTCACCCATATCCCTTAAGAAGTCTCACCTACTGTACTGAGCCTGTCAGGACATACGTTGTACGTAGGGTTAGTATGTACAGGTTTAAATACTTTTGTTGCCATGTCGGCAGTAACTGGTTAGTGGCATGATTAACAGTGTGTTGTTGGACCATACTAATCTCTGTAACATATGCATGTTGTGTTCCTAATCACTAGGCAGCAAGCATATCAACAATGGCACCAGTGAAAGATACATCACCAAAATTAAATGCAGAAACTCCTGGTTACACAAAAGAAACTTTGAGCGAAGAGTCACAACAGATACAACAAAGGAAAGACAGACCAATAGTGGTGTCACTGGAGGGAGAGAGAGAATCCCCAAGCATACAAATGAAAGTTGAAGGTTATGCAAGTCAGTCAGGAGCCAAACCATCAACTTCTGATCCACGTGCTGTGCAGCAGGATGGAGAAAATAAAGTGTTGGGTAAAAACACCACAAGTACCAATGTTATACAGGGCATCCCAGTCGCATATGACAAGGATGCTCCAGAACACAGTGCAGAATCTATTTCCAGTACTTCCTCTACCCCTTCAGGGAAGCCTAGTATGTCCCATGCCACCTCAACAGAAAAAGGAAACGTACCAATAGAGAAAGAAAGTGCACCGCACATCCCAACAGAGAAACCAAGTGCATCTTACATCCCGGTGGAAGAACCAAGTGCGCCACACATCCCAGTGGAAGAACCAAGTACACCACACATCCCAACAGAAAAACCAAGTGCATCCTACATCCTGGTGGAAGAACCAAGTGCGCCACACATCCCAGTGGAAGAACCAAGTACACCACACATCCCAACAGAAAAACCAAGTGCATCTTACATCCCGCTCGAAGAACCAAGTGCACCGCATATCCCAGTGGTAGAACCAAGTACACCACACATCCCAACGGAAAAACCAAGTGCATCTTACATCCCGGTGGAAGAACCAAGTGCACCACAAATCCCAACAGAGAATCCAAGTGCACCACACATCCCAACAGAGAAACCAAGTGCACCACACATCCCAATGGAAAAACCGAGTGCACCACAGATCCCAGCAGAACCATCCAGTGCATCACACATCCAAGTGGAAGAACCAAGTACACCACACATCCCAATGGAAAAACCAAGTGCATCACACATCCCAGTGGAAGAACCAAGTGCATCACATATCCCAATGGAAAAAGCAAGTGCACCACAAATCCCAGCCGAACAAGCCAGTGCACCACATGCCCCAACAGAAATACTAAGTTCTTCCAACTCTGAGGTGCCTCTTACAATAATACCTAAAGTAGCCTCACAGCCTGTCCATGGCAGTGATTTAACAGAAGATAAACTGGGTTTCTCCAAAGTTACTGAAATGCCACATTCAGAATATTCTGAAAGTATCGATGTGGAACCATTTGTCAGTCAAGCATCCAGCAAGGAACCAGTGGGTGGCACAAAGCAGGACACTTATGTTTACCAACAACAGAATAAAGTTGAGGAGTCTCAGAAGGCACAAGCACCTGATTCAGCTACCCAGTCTGCAGGTAAAGTTCCAAAAGAGGCGTCAGTGTTAAATGATAAAAGTGAACTGAAACTGGCAGAGACTGTGGATACTGCTTCAAGAACATCTGGATCGAAGCAGAAGAAGGTAATGTATTGTCTGCCATTCTTACAGAGTGTGTTTTAATGTGCTAATGTAACATACTAAAGCAAGATGCAGAAGTTGTTAGACTTGTAGACCACAGATTGTTTTATTCGTTATAGTTATTGCATCTTTACTGTCATGCTTTGCACCCCATCACAAAACACACAAAACATAAAATACCAGTACTGCCTCATAGTAATGTGTATAGTCACCCAGGTTATCATTTACCATTCGTAAGTAGCATTAGATGTATGTGGAAAAATCAAAAAGAGATGTTGTCCTGAAGATGCAAGTGTTCATGGTTGTCCTGCCATATCATTGGACGAGTAGTTCCCCATCATTGCAAAGGATTGCAGTACCTCCATGTACAGGGTCAAGCAGTTATTCTTCTTGGACTGCATGACCATTAACCTGAAGTCACCACCACCCTTTGAAATGGTGGTAACTACTCGCTTGACACAACATTATATCCCAGAAGACATGTCTTCAGCAGTGCTCTGTGAGAACCTCAGATCTTACAGAGATTGTTCTGTTGGCAATCGTATTTTATTTGTCATGGAGTTGAACCCTCTCTTTTTGTTTGTCCATTTTGTTGTCTGTACCTAGAATGCCTGTCATGAAATAAGGTTTTGTTGGTGGACTCGATTATAAAGTATTATGTGCAAGGGGCATTGCTGGTTTTCTGAGCCCTGGAGGGCAATTTTAGCAGACTGGGATAACTTTCCCAGAGCCCACACTGCTGTGAAGTAAAGTGGGGGAATCTATTCTCTGCTTCCTTTACTTGACAGCACTGGAGTAGTCATGAAAACAAGTAACAGAAACATGCTGCCAGTTTGGAGTGGCACAAACTTTGAATGTTCAGCCGCAGAACATATTGAATTTTCTGCTTAAAAATATGTGTGGTTATTGGACAGCTTCTTCAGAGATGTTGGGCTATTGCATAAACCAAAACACATAATTATGACTGAAACTTTGGCCATTGTCCATATTCTTGGGCTAGAAACCCACAGTGTTTTGGTTTCTGGATCTGCCTGTGTCTTCAGGTGAAACGGGAAAGGAGAAGCATAGTTTGATGGTCTGCTAAAAATACATAGTCTCAATTTCCGTCTAGCAGGCCCATGACTGTATCTCCTTCCCGTCTGTGTTCTACTTGGAAGCAGAAACAGAGCCAGCCTCTGGTTTTAGCGTGAGACTTGCGTCCAATATTGCTATCATGGCTGTGACCATGTACCATCAAGGTCATCCTTTATAGTTCACCTAACTGTAGTTCTGATGAAGTTAAAATGGCTTTGAAATTTACAGTTTTACATGTACTTAACCATAAGGTTTACCCTGTAACTTGCCATGATGGCTCAGAGGGGGAGTAGAGGTATAGCTCTACTTCTGCCTTTCACCTGAGTGCTAGATGGTGTTGGATAGTCAACACCAAGCCCCAGCCAGTATGGACTTGTGCAGAAAATCTCGCCCCCATCTATCCCTGGACTGTTCAACCTTAGTGAGTTGCTACTCCATCTGAGCTATATACTTGTCTATAATTACTCTATACTGTATGTGCTACAGTCTTGCTTTAGTTTTGGAATACCATGATTTGGGATCCATGGTGTAATTAGAACATACATGCCACTGTTGCCACAAATTACAATTTTGGTACAGAATTGTTAATGTTTTATTCTATAGTCATAAAGCAGTGTGCTGACTTTATTCACCATGTACTGAGAAGCATGTGTGTTTATGTTTTGATGCACCGCAATTTGAAATTCATGTAAGTAATATTTGTATATTTCAGTCCCACCTCACCTACAACACTGGCTCTGTAAGAAAGACTGATCAGGTGATACTGTTGATGGAAGTAATTGCCATTTATTGGGACAGTCACATGTAATTCATAAATATACTCTGTGCAGATATTTTTAATGTTACTGTACTTGGTACTTGCAGTAGCCACTGCGCATTCAGGGGTTAATTGTTAGAAATTTTTACAAATGATATTTTCACATTCTCACAACTTACGAGGATGGTGTTTTGGTAATTATGTGGGTCCGTGTTCATGAGGTACTCAGTTCAAATTTCAGCTAATTTGCTGTCTGTCATGACTGAAGCTCTGTGAGTTTCTTCAGGCATATATTACTCTGAAATAGGCCATCACTGCCTGCTTCTAAATTCTTATGTACTTACCATTCATGATTATCTTAAGATTACATTCTTCTGGTATATGTTGTTGTGTATTAAGTTAGAATGGCACCATTGTTTTAGAGCATCTTGCTGCTTCCCTGAAGATGGAGGCACCATGTTCTTCTGTAACATTGGTACCTGTCCACTGAACTGCATGGAAACACATCACAGAAAACCATGATCTTTATGGTGATCATGGTGAGGTCCTGAAATGTGACACATTATTTATTTGCCTGTGGGTTAATTAAATAATGCAGGTGCTGAAAATTGAATTGCTTTACTTCTAAGGCTGAAGGCGAAGACAGCGATGAAGATGATGGTGATGGTGATAATGACGTTGGTGATAATGAAGCTGTTGAAGGGTTGGGTGGAGAGGAAACTGAAGGTGAAAAGGAAGGTGGCCTGGAAGGTGAAGATGGTGACAGTGATGGCACTGAGGAAGAGCCATCTGGTGGTGAGTCTGAATGTTAAATGTTTGTTGTGATTTAAAGCTTTTTGACTAGATGCTGAGTCAGTGCAATGGTTGGATTCTTTGTCAGTAGAAATTACAGACTTGAGTTGCTGGTAGGATTACTGTCTTCTGTGGGTATGACACCTTGTTATTTTGGGGTAGGTAGGTACCAACATGCACTGCACTACTAGTCGGAGGGTCTCGGGATCGATCCCCGGTCACTGGGGATTTTTTCCGGGGCATCAGACAGTTCCATGTGCCCTGGGGTCAACTCAGCCTCTAAAAATGAGTACCAGGATATTCCTGGGGGTAAAGACGGCCGGTGTGTAAGGGTGACGACCTTACCACCTTCATGTGCCGAGTGTCTAGAAATTCTGGAGCCCTAACCTACCAGAACCCCAAAGGCCACTAGGCCTGTAGTGGGATTACTTTATTTTTTTTTTTAGGTACCAACATTGTGGCAGAACCTGCTGCCTCCATCTGCAGATAGTAATGTAAACTGCATGGCAAGAAGGGTAGAGATGGGGCAACAAGGACCTGGGCTGTGAAAAACAAATTGGAGAGTAAAACTGAAAAGCATAGGAGCAGGAGAGTTTGTGAAAGAGGGCAATTAAAATATAAGTAAGATGGAACCAGAGGAAATGACTGCAGGGGCATGGAAACACAGACAGCAGAGAGGAAATCAGTGATCTTTAAAAGGGCTGTTATGTAAGGTTAGGGGACAGAGGGAAAAACGAGGCACAAATTGGGATAATTTCTTTCTTCTGAGTAATTTGGTAGGAAAGATCTACATTGAGCAGCAGGTCTGATGTATGTTTGGGATGGATGCAGCTGTAGTGTTATCTGTACTGTTGTTGCTGACAAATGTTCTTTGTGGATTCCAATCCCTACAGACAGTCGTTTTGATGGTATTTAACCTCCGATGGCTGTGTGCCATGTCATTTTTATGAATCTTGTATTGTTCTAGCTTGCTGAACATGACATTTTGTTACATGTGGGATAAGTTATGGCTGCCAGCCCTTCGGAACCAGATTTAAAATCTCTATTCCTGGATGTTGAAATAAGTTACAAGTTCTTTGTAACACATTTATTCCTGTGCACTGTTATTACTAAGTTCATTGCTGTAGCAGTAATGATGAAAACTTGTGCAAAAATAATCTGGTTTAGATCTTGACTTGGCTACCAGCTATCATGACTGAGTTTGTCTTTTGGTTTTTCTTAGTCCCTTCAGACAAATGTGGGAGTAGTACCTCAGATTAAATCATTGCAGCTTCCTTTCCCATCCTCTCCACTTCATTATTCACCAGCTTCTCTGATTCATTGTGAGATTTGAGACTGTCATAGTGATGGATGTGGCTGATGAATGGTGCTGTCTTCAATGTGATGCCATCTCATTGGGCGAGTGGTTCCTGACAATTTGAAGGACCATAATGCATTTGTTTTCAGTGTCATGGAGTCCTGGAAGAATAACCACACAGATATCTTGGACCCCTTCACCCTGAAGAAGGGGGCAGTACAATTCTTTGACTTGTTGGGAACCATTTGCCCAGTGACACTGTCTGTGTCCCAGAGTATTTGAATCTTTATGTGATTTAGGCTTTTAGTGTGAAGTAATGACAAAGATATTAAGATATGGGGTCCTTGTGATGATGACTGAACACAGTGCTATGGGGTGAGTACTGTGGAATGCCTTGTGCATTAGCAGTTGCTGTATGATATGAAAAGCTTTCTGTCAAGGCATCTTGGACTGTATGTTATGTTACAGCCAAATAAAATTTCATGTTGAAAGCCTGTTCTTCTGTACATGTTCAGCCCAAAAGAAGCCCCAGAGGTGATGGTATTTCATACAGCCACGTTGCTCCTTACAGTCCAGGAAGAATTTATTCATATGCTTACTGTTGTTTGACAATTAACCCTTAACCTGCTTGTGCCCACTACAGTGGGCGCTCGTATTAACCCTTAGGCTACTAATGTCATATATATATGGAGCACCTATTCTTGATGTTTCTAGATCACACACGACGACGCAGCACAGTCGGTAGGACTCCTCTGGACGAGTGATAAGTTCGTCGCAGAGACCTCTACCTGACAACACACGACACTCACAACAGGCAAATATCCATGTCCCCGGTGGGATTCAAACCCACGATCTCAGCAGGTGAGTGGCCT
>Ga0268261_10004116_pt1 | contig 10838 bp, 10 predicted proteins | sample TergutNc150P1_FD_190353 | JGI IMG/M metagenome (GOLD analysis project Ga0268261, IMG submission 190353) | Nasutitermes corniger P1 segment gut microbial community from laboratory colony in Florida, USA - Nc150 P1 (SPAdes) (version 2) | ecosystem: Host-associated > Arthropoda: Insects >...
CCCCCAAAAAAGGAGGAGGAGGAGGGTATATTAACTTTGTGCAACCTACTACCGTCACGAGACAGCGGACATATACTGCATGATAAGGGTTAAATCTGCATGCAGGTAATACAAGGGCTGCACTTATTTCCCACCTAAAACATTGCTGGTTACAATTCCTCATTCATCGCCCTCTAAATACTCCTTCATTTTGTTCACAGAAGCAATATATGTGAGACAGCACACTGTTGTAATCATTACATACCTTTGTTGGTACCTTTCTTCTTATATCTTTTCGGTTCACACAACTCTGTATCAGGGTTGACAACAATTACAGAAACTCTCCTCAGTTACAGTGGCCAACAAAGATTTCATTCATTTAGTAGTCTGTCTTACAACAGGTCCAAAGCATCTCCACATAGTGCAATCCAGAGCTTCCTCCTTCAAATGAGAGTATCCTCTCCTTTCCTTAAGGTCATCCAATAGCTTCCTACATCTTCTTCCTTGTCTTCCTGTCACTTCTATCCCTCCTTGTATCTTTCCTTCAATAACCCGTTGTAGAAGGCAGTTTCTACGCAAAATGTGACCAATCCAGTTCGCCTTCCGTTTACGTATTTCTTGTAGGATATTCCTCTGCTCCTTGACTCTAAGCAATACTTCTTCATTTCTCACATGATCAGTCCAACAAAGATAGACACTAAAAATGTAATCCACCAACACTCGGTTCATTTAGGTGAAAGAGATTCAAATCGCATATCCCATTTAGTGAAGGTACCAAAAAAAGATTAGTAACTACAAAATGTAGGCTTTATTTTTACATTACTAACAGAAACTCAATGTGTGTCAGCCACCATGTCAGTTACTGTCACTACCTATACTGGGAACAGACATGCTATAGTTTCCAGTTAACTCAAATATAAAAAAACACAGCAACACACACACACACATGAAACTACATATTTAAATCACAATTATCACTCATGCATATTGCTTCTGCTGCAGTAGTTAAGAATATATCAAAATATTAACAAATAAAGAATGGAAAAAGGTACATAGAGGGACATTAATTTATCCGAAAACTCAAATGACCCTTCACTTTGATGGTTTTGCTTGACAGCAATCAGCACAACAACATTTCAGTTACCTGCAGGTTGGTGTCCATGCATTTTAGATCAATGTACTGCAGTTAATATCATATTTTAACAAATTTCAAGAAGACAATGGAATGTTTTCCTTGAGCTCACAGATGCATGTCACACACAAAGAACACATTTACTGCATGCCAAAGGCCAGTCGGTGAAACAGAAGACAGTACAGCCTGTTTAGTCACAGAGCAAGATATATCATGATACACTTCATGCTTCCACATGACCCCCACCAAGTAAAAATCGCATGGGATACAGATCTTGTGAACGTGGAGGCAATAATCTCCTGACTATTACTGTCACCCAAAGCACTGTCTGAACAATGTACAGAATCATCAGCTACTACAAAAAAGCACACACTCTGGCACAGTAAGAGATGTATCCACGATAACCGCAGGCAACTCAAAATGGACAATGTCTACAACATGTCAATGAGTCAGTAAGCGAGCTACGCTTTATATGCTAAAAGAGCTGACGGGCGACTAGCAACACTTATCTCACAAAGTAATGGCCCTATATCCAACAGATGTGTCTCCACCAATCAATATCAACTGCAACAACTCCAGGAAAAAGAAATGATCACATTAAAGTTAAAAAAAAAAAAAAGTTGCACAGAACTAACATTTCATGAGGCAATGTAACTGTAACTGGTCAAAATTCTGGACAGCAGAGCAATCACAAAGAGATATGGATTCAAACATCTTCCAAACATTCCATCTCCATGAAAATCCCACATTTTCCTCTCACCTATTAACATGCATTTTCAGATTATATTACTGCCACTGTAATGACTACTCACAGTATATGAAACGCGTAACTATATCTCTGCACTATGAAGTAACGCAAGATCCAGCGCCACTACATCAAGCAATAAACAAAGTAAATGGTATGGGGGAGGGAAACACTGCTGTTAAAAATCTGAACATTCGCAACTCAAAGTTTCAACATTCTGTCATTGAGTCTGTTCTAACAGGCATTGACTTGGTCACTGGGTATTCTACTTGCATAATAAATTACCAATTGACCACCCCTATGCATCCAAATCCCTAGTAACCAGAGCCGTACGAGGCAACCTGCTATTATCTGTAGTGTTTCCCCTACCTACAAACTCAAGTGACAGCACACAAACCCTTCAGTTTCGTACAACAATCAACCATAACTAGCACCGATATCCTGTCAGCAAGTACTGTATTCTGTCCACAAGGAACCAACACTGGTTACACTTTAACCAACAAAATTTCCACACACCCAATCCTTATAGTTAACTACAGAAAACCACACACCGTCAACTTCAGACAGCGAACAAATGCTAAAAATCACTGACATCGCTAACAAACTTAACACATGCAACGTACCACCTCATACTTCAACCACTTCCTTTTGCTTTCGCAGAACTACTCAGCCATTTTACCCGCCCATCCGTTGGCAGGAGGAACAAAGTATATCACCGTCCATGCAAATCGACAGTGATTTCTGACACATACCTTTATAATAAGCTCAATCTCCGGCACATCTCCTCCGTTTGTACCATTCTGAATTGAATCATCTGCCATGTCGAATTCGATATTGCTACTTTAACACAACCACTAAACCTCTTCACTTACTTCGTGCTTTCAACCTAACGCCCTCCACGAAACTTGGCGTACACTTAGCACATAAGCATATGCGCAATACGATGTGCGCATTACGACCACGGATTACTTACCAACGGCACGGATTACCAGTATGTAGTTTCACCGACCGTTTTGTTACTCATTTTTTATGTTGTTACCCCTTGTCTTTGCACTCAACAATTAAACACATAAGACGAAATTCATATTAAATGTCTTCTTTACGGACTTAATATTTAATTAACAACATGCCAAACTGTAATTTTGAACACGTTATGCTGAACTCCACTTCCGGTGACTTATCGATATCGCAGCAGGGTAACCAACATACTAGTTTGAAACCAGAATTCCTCTGTATATCAAAATAGCAAGAAGAAATTAACTAAACGAGAACGAAAGAATTCAACCAACCAATCTCGAAACTAAAACACGTCTTCTCTTCTTGCAATTACTCTTAATTACTTGTGCTAAAAGAATTAATAACCTCTATGCAGCACTGATGACCACAATATTCTAACATTTTATTATCTTTTGATGCTTTCTTTTGTTTATTACCATTTCAGTTCTTCTTACAGCTTCTTCATTATTTTGTTTTGCATTGGCATACCAAATTTAAACCATGTAACATTTATTATGCCAATTTCAACAATAAAATACTGGACCAATTTATTTCTGCTTCTCCAAAGAATTTCCAACTCGTGCATTAAGACTCTCACATCGACGATTTTCACAGAACTCAAAATTACTGAATACATTTTCGTGGGCATCTCCTGTACCGAATTTTATCCCAGTCTGAGGAAAAGATAGAAAATGTGGGCACATTTCATTTATGCCCTTTAGTAAAGTTTGGCTCTCAATATTCAAATTTCCTTAAAATTTAGCACTTTGTGGATATCATCTATATCGAATTTCACCCAGACCTGTCAAGAAATGTGGCAAATACTATTAAAAATTCATCAACATTCTTACATGAAGTATGACAGTCACCACTCCAATTTTTACAAAATCGTTTTTGCTGAACAATTTTTGGTAAAAATCAGACATAAGGTTTAGTTATGATACTAGGTTACGGACAAATAGATGAGTGGGTGTGCTTCCCACACAGGGCCTTCTTTTTGCTTCATAAAGAATGCTTAAGAAGCCTCACAGTCAAAGAAAATCTATGTGCTACACTACACTCTATTGAAGATGTAGATGTTCTGGAATATGTCACGCTGATTATTGGCACAGTAGTTACAGGTATTTCAGATGAGCTTCCTGCATCCGTCTTCAAGGTCCAGCCAGTCCAAGTAGAGTGGGCTATTCTTAGACTCACTCAAAGGACAGTGGACCCTTCTGACATCTTGGACCCTGAAGATGAAGCCAATGGTTATTAATCAAATGGTACTGTATCCCAGAACACTAGTATCTCATGCATTTTATTGCTATGAAATTAAATAATGCAATAATTATGCTATATCAAGAAAACAGTACTTCTTCAATGTTCATTGTCTACTGTGATTAGGAAATTTTATAGCAGTTTAAAGAACAAAATCTGCCTACTAATTAGACACACATATTGTACTACAGTTTCAACCTGATAAGGCAGACAGACATGTTTAATATTGACATACTTCTTACATCTTTATGAGTCTCATATCAATACTTATTTTCATATCAATAGTAACATACAACTGTATTATCAAAAGTAATGATAACAACTGCTGATCCCACTGGCTGTGCTTGATCACTGGGGTTGTAGATTTGAATCCCACTGAGGGCATGGATGTGCATCTCTGTGTTTTTGTTACATGCTGTATATGTTGTGGCCTGTGCCATGTGCTGATCACTCGTTCAGAGGAGTCCTACTGTGTGTGTGTGTGTTGAATTGTGTGTCATCCAGAAACTCAACAATGAGATGGCCTAGGCCCAACTTGGGCGGTTGCACAACAAAAAAATGACAACATTTTATTTACACATGTGCAGTATATTTTCAACTAGTACGGGTTACATGTTTCAACAACGCCTTGTCATCTTCAGACCTTGAAATATCAATACAAGCGTGCATTACAGATGCATTTTATGAATAACAGAGGCATTTTATGTAGATATAACAATATTAAATATTATGGAATGGATCCATCCTAATATGCAGGTACTACCTGTGAACCCTTCATTTGTCTGGAATAAAGTTAATCTAAAATTTGTTGTAAAAACTGAAATTATATTTCATTAGTATCCTAAAGTTTAATATTTAAAGAATCAAATTCTCCAACCCCCAAGCTGAGTCAGAGTGAGGTTTAGAGTATGGAATGAACTTTGTAATATACGAGTTGTGGTACATAAATGGGACTTTCCCTAAAACTCCAAATCACATACATTTAAAAACATAAAATTAATTCTTAAATTGTTCTCAGACAAGCTTCATTCTTCCCCTAAATTGATATATACACCACACTGCAGAAAGTACTGACATGTTTTGTATCATAATAATACCTAAACTCTCCAGTGACCATCAATTGTTCTTCGAATGATGTGCCAGCTATCAACAAAACGTTTCAGAATCTCATGAGACTCTGAGAACTGGCAGGTGTGTTAAAATTTAAACTCATAAAAATTATGGCAATTTCAAGTGTGTCAGCACTTTCTGTCCCATCCTGTACATCTTATAAGTAAGTACTGGATGGCAAGATGTCTTACGAAAGAAAGTTCTTGGTTTGTTGCAATTTCTTATTTCACTTATATTCACTACATACATCATCGTCTGTTTCAACTTATTCAGTTTTCCATTCATGTAGACATCCTGTTATTATGGTATTTTGACAATACTGTGTGGTGTTGATATTTTTGGCATGCCAGTTGGAAAGGATCATACCAGAATGATCACCTGGTTTTACATTTCCTAATATGTTACAATCAGGAAGGGTATTACTGTAATAGTTTATACAGATATGTCAGAGACTTAATTTTTCAGGCACTTACTTACTTCAAGTGGGAAGTGGGTATCAATGCACCTGTACACACAGTTGCCAACTCAGAAAAGTATTTGGGATAATGTCACAATATGACCAGATGCAGGTAATTCTTAGCAGTAAAACAATGTATGGCAGGCTTATATGGAAGAAATTTTGAAATATCATGATAGTGTAACCCTGTTTCTGTGCAATAAACTGTCACTCAATTGTCGCTTGGAGTGTGTCCTGTTATTGTTCTTTCAAAATACAAACGTTACATTATAAAGAAGTACACATGTACTCGAAAGGACACAGTACGTGTATTGACAAGTAACAAAGAAATGTTCAGCAGATATGTTTTCAATGGTATATGAATTGACATTGTAAAAGCACTATTTATTGCAACACTGATACTCACCAAAAAAGGCTCTTAAAGATAACTAAATGGGCTTAAGTAAACGACTTAATCTCTGCACATCACTACCAATGTGCAAAAGCTTTTATGTGTAACATCAAACCATCCAATCTCCAAAATCTGTAACAAAGAGGCTGTATGCACAGAATATACTGTGTATATGAGGAGATTTTGTACATAAATAGCATGTGTTCCTAAAAATAAAACGTTGAAAATGTATGATAACATGAAAATCAATTATAATTACAGTCACCTATGATGAGATGCCACGTAGTCTGGTAGATGGCCAGTAGTGTTCCAGAGGAACCCTCTACCCCCATATTCAGGATTTATGAGGAGACTTCAATATGCTGATTACCATCTGCCACTCTACAAGGTGTCACATCTCAGGAGATCATGATCTTAATATTCACTGGAATAAAAACCTCCAATCTCACACAAAAAGCACTGATGTATAAATTGGGGTATATCTGTATTTGAAACAGAAATATCTTAAGCTCACAGCACAGGAATCCAGTTTATAGATCCTACTTTGCTGAGGTACCTTACAATCTCTGCATCACAACCATCCAGTCCAAGATCTCTCAACACATCACTTCCGGGAGAAGGTCGTGAATGAGCCTTTGCCGATACTAGATTCTTTTTTAATAATGTCAGGTACATGAATAACTTTTCATTTAGTGCTGCTGCAATGGTCTGCAGCAATAACACGAGGCTCTGGTCACTTTGCATGTGTTGTGCTGTGTGCTCGAGTGACCTTAACAGACGACCTGAATATGCCGGTCCAAAAAGCTGCTTGCTGGAGACGTCCAACATAGTGACAGAATTCTGGAAATAAGAGCCCATGTTGAGTGTTTTTTTCATTTTACACTAAGAGTTGCCAACAAATGACATCTTTTGTTCAGGACATATGCGACAGTACTGACAAAACATATACTCTCTGTTACAGCTCACACGGTAGTTCTAAACAATAAACAGCATGAATGACAAAAGTATGTAAGGTTGAATAAAACTGAAGTGTAATTATACGCAAGAATTAAATCTATTTTCATCTCTTCTTGAAAGGATGTTTGTTTCAAATTTTGAAGCTAAGGTCCCTAGCACATTTTGGTGCCTACACCTAAGTAAGTTTGGTCTGTGAGAATATCAGTGAAATAAAATGACATTCCTTTCAAAATAAAAGTTCAGCCTTATAGTAGCCCACAAAATTTGTGCAACTACAGAGTCATAAGCAACACATGTAAATTTTTCATAATGCTGAAGACCAGGATATTCCGCGGGTAACTCCATGGTGCTGTCTATTCTAGGACAGAATATCCTGTGCAGAGTGGGTAATCGGTTAAATTATGATAACACAACTACTAATTCCTTCCATGTTGGTCACCTCAGCTGTGTTCATGAAAAACACATTATTCTGTCAAAATTTTATGCTCCAAATAAAAACTGATACAAGCATAAACATGCTAGAAACATCCATTTCATAGAAACACCATTGGCATATCTCATCATTGCATGAAACATATGTATTCTCTAGTGTTGCGATAAACTGCATTACTCTTTCAGGATAGGTAAACTACAAAATTTGATCGTATATATTTTCCAAAAGCAAGGTTAATTTATAATCTTATCACATACCTAACTAAATTACTCTATGGATTAGAGTCCAAAGTTGGGATAGTGTAGTTGGTATAGTGACTTGACCACAAACTGGATGATCCAGGATCTGATTCCTGGCAGTGGCCACAGATTTCTTCCTTCTCCAAAAGTCCCAACTGGCTCTGGGGCCTACCCAGCCTCATACTCAATAAATACCCTGTGTTATTTCAATGGGAGAAAAGTAACTGGGGCGTGAAGCTGACCATTCTCCTCCATCTAGGGTTGGGGTTAAGCATGAGCAGAACTATACCTCTATGACCCCTATAGAACTCTGTTAAAACCACAAACCAAATACCATATATTCTCGAATCTAATCAGCACCCTTTTTACAGTTTTAGAGGGCTAAAAAATCAGATGCGGATTACAATCACGTGTGGATTAGATTCGCGGTCGAGAGCTGGATTTTGGAAAAATGATGGAGCCGCTGTATGTGCCGTAAGAACAATACAATACAATACAATCATTTATTACTTTATTTATTACTTATTATAATTTATTATTCATCAGATTCGCCGTCATCACTCATAACGGAATTTTTATCTGTGCTCAGACGAGATTGTGTACGCTTGTTGAGAAAGACCCGCTTCTCGGTACCAGTATGACTCATCAGCCCCCGGTGTAGAGTCGGATTTTAACACGTCAGTAACATCCGATATTATTCAATCAGTCACCCTGTGGGCAAGGGGCGGTTGAAGGAAAGGTGCGGATTAGAATCACAAACTAACTTTTTTCCGTTTAAGAAATTGCCAAAAACTGAGTGTGGATTAGATTCGGGTGTGGATTAGATTCGAGAATATACGGTATTCAGATATCATAATACGGACATTTCTCACAAATCAAAATTGAAATTTCTGGGTGGATGCGCGCGCGTGTGTGTGTGTGTGTGTGTGTGTGTGTGTGTGTGTGTGTGTGTATTTATATACATTGCTGAAAATATGAAATAAAATATTCATATGAAGTCACTTAGCTCAAAGTTGAGCAAAGTATGTTACATGTCATAACAGGTATTTATTTTGTTAATTTTAACACTTATCTGAGGTATGGTTTAATTTTCTTGGGTGGGTGCAACTGAAAACTACAGCATTATTAAACCGCAAAATTGGGTTATGCAGACAGGGTTGTATTTCTTGTAGACATCTCTTTAGGGACATGAACATAGTGCCAATAGCACAAACATACATAAACTAAAATAGTATGCTACAGGAAAAGAAATAAAGAGAATTTGGAACAGAGTACAGAAATTCACAATTATAATACAAGTAAGGAACTGGATCTCCATGGTCAGTGTTTTAACACTTATAATTGCAATTTTGATTCATATTAGTTTGTGAGTGAAATTATTGTGTCCAAAGCTAATGTAAATGCAATTACATAATTTTTATGCTGTTGTTTAGTTATGTATTTGTGACTGTCAACTGTGGGTTATTGAATCCGGCATGTTCTATGTCAGGTGTGTGACTGGAATGGATGAATAATGAACAAAACTAAGCTAAACTAAAGTTTGCCCCATGGCATTTAGATGGACAACTTTACTTTAACTTTGTGGATCGAAGTCTTCTTGAAATGCCAATAGCAACTTAAATACCCAACAATTTCCACCTCTAAAAAACCCAAATGTTCTTGCCATGTTCACTCTTTAATCTTTATGATACATTTCCTTGTGTCTAAGTGTAGGTCTTGTACTTTATAACTAAAGTTCTGTATGCAATTATCACTGAAATAAATCACTCAGAAGAAAAAAATTTGAAGTAAATCATACCTTATCCTTGAAACTGATCATGTCATGTACTGATAGCCGTTCTGGAACGCAAACACCAATCATATGGTAGGAAGAAATATGTGATGGTACCAGGATACCACAATGCCACCTTCAAAATTTAATGAAAGAAAATCAAAACTTAGTTAATATTAATGTATTTACTCAAATGCAAGACGAGGTTTCTCCTTGAAACTTGGTGCTGAAATATGTGAAGTTGCCTTAAATTTGTGTATGAAGTGCCGTACCAGACCACACCAAACCAGATCGCTCTGAGCTGGACCATGCAGAGCCAAACTAAGGCCCGCATCGCCAAATCATGTGAGGTCCGCACTCCACTGAGGTATTAGGCAACATAGAGTGGTAATTCCATACTAACATTTCAGAAAAACCTATCAGTCCCAGCTTCAAGGGTCAAGAAATCCAGAAGAGAGAACAGACCCAGACAGAAGTTAAGTGACATAATCTTCTTTTTTGGGACTTTGCCTGTCATCTGTTTTCTTAAAGCTGCATGATGTTTCAGGCATTGACTCTTTTTCCATTTTCATGCTAAGAAGTACCTGATGGACCCTTTGGACTGAGTTATTCTCAATCACTGGGCACAACAGAAACAGTAACTTGTTAAGATATGTCCTTGAGAACAGATCTAGTCCAAGGGTAGTGACAAGAAAATGGATATTGAAAAATTAAAAATCAACTACAAGACTCAAAAATAAAACCTCGACAAATCCACAAATTAAAAATCATAAAAAGAGACCACAGACATAACACAAAAATTCAGAACACATGATCTTAAATTCTTAACACTGTTAACACCATATATGGAGAAAACTGTGAATCTTTATAGGTTCAAGTAAGTTCATAACCCAAGAAATACAAATGTAGTATATAGTCAATGTGGATCATAACATCATGGCAGTGCATGTCATCAGCAGTGATTGTAAAGGGTTGTAAGAAGTGCTGCATATCCAATGCACTGGATGAGACTGAATTTGACATGTTGTGGAATGGCAGTGCGGAGGATGGGGATGTTAGGTGTGGGGGTCAGGAAGATGAAGGCACTGATTGTGAAGATGGACAGAGTGGCACTGATTGGTAAAGGTAGATAGGATCTGACATGCTTTGTGTATTAAGCATAAGAAATTAACCCTTTAAATCCCGAATTAAATCCCATCTGCTATTTGCTGGCATTATTAGGAGCTCACCATTTTCTCCACGTTAGCAGGATAAGGGTTAAATCATTAACCCTTAGGTGACTAATATCATATATATATGGAGCACCCATTCTTGATGTTTCTAGATCACACACAACGACGCAGCACAGTCGGTAGGACTCCTCTGGAC
>Ga0268261_10004117_pt1 | contig 10836 bp, 8 predicted proteins | sample TergutNc150P1_FD_190353 | JGI IMG/M metagenome (GOLD analysis project Ga0268261, IMG submission 190353) | Nasutitermes corniger P1 segment gut microbial community from laboratory colony in Florida, USA - Nc150 P1 (SPAdes) (version 2) | ecosystem: Host-associated > Arthropoda: Insects > Digestive...
CTGCGACGAGCTGATCACTCGTCCAGAGGAGTCCTACCGACTGTGCTGCGTCGTTGTGTGTGATCTAGAAACATCAAGAATGGGTGCTCCATATATATATGACATTAGTCGCCTAAGGGTTAAACACACATTGTATATAATGTTTTCATACCTTAATAAAGTGCAATTGAAAGTGTTCCTGACTTAACACAGGTCAAAATAATATGCATACTTGTCATACTATTAAAGATTATAACTCTGAAACTGGAAATAAGGAGCAAAGTTATGCATTCAAGGATAGTAAACTAAATACTAGGTACATGGGACTGACAACAGGAATGTGCTAAATCTATGGGATAGTATAAATAAGATGTTACATTAAGATGTGATGACCATACATGAGGCTATGCAGTGCGCTGACAGTTAAACTGGAGCTTAAAACAGCAACGTTATTCACATAAATATGGCACACTAAAATGCAAAATGAATATGCCAGGCTGTTACAATGGCAAGATATTTAACTTGGTTGGTATGACATGGCGTAAAAAAGACAGTGAATTTATATGGCGTAGGTAACAGTACGATCTCTTTATTTTTTCTCATTTTACACAAATAGCATAAACTTAAATTTATGGAATAAAGTACAAATCCCATATCACTTGTACAGGTGGTAGAGTAGGTTCCTGCCTGTGTAAGACATGGAAGTAATAACAGCACAATATACCAAACATATGTCCCTCAAAAACAACCTGCATTAAGACATAACTTTAGCTACATGTTTCGGCTATTTAACCGCCATCATCAGGCTGTATATAAGAAGGTAAAGAAGCCTTCTACATACAGCCTGATTATGGCTAGTTCAATAGCCTAAATCTGTAGCTGGATTAACCCTTTAAACACTGAGCTAAATCCCATCTCCCATTTGCTGGCATTATTAGGAGCTCACCATATTCTCCATGTTAGCAGGATAAGAGTCAATATCTTAATATAAGTTGTGTTCAATGGATTACAGGTGGTTTACTTTTTTTTTATATTATACTACAACAGGATATAGTGCCTTAAGATTAAGAAAATAATATCCACTTTCAAGATCTGATTAATAACCGAGTCTACAGAGTTATAAAGAATTTTTAAGCCAGGTAAAAGCTTCTCACCTTCATGTACGTTCAGGAAAGCCCCAACACCATGACCAGTCCCATGGAGGTAATTTAACCCAGCCTCCCACAATGGGCTACGTGCCAGAACATCAATACTATTCATGGGCACATCAAAAGGAAACACAAGCGATGCAAGTTGGATGGAACCCATCAATACACGTGTGTATGCTTCACGTTCAAAATCTGTTGGTTTTCCTAGATGAATTGTACGTGTGACATCTGTTGTACCATCTGCAAGAGGAAATTGTTTTCCCTTATTCTACTGAAATCCAGAAAGTCCTTGATGAAGGATAAATTTTTAAAACTGGGTGACTAAAAAACTGCCTACATACATAAATAAGATTACTAAAAATTATGATAAAATTTTGAAATTTAGCTGAACCTTTATTCCATTCTTAAATGCTACTATGAATTGTCCCTTAAATATTTTTCCATTTCTACAATATTTTGTCAGTAAACATGAAGAAAATTGACCACTTTGGAGACCTTGGCTTAGATGGTATGATAACATTAAAACGTATCTTTAAAACAGGACAGGATTAAGTGGTGTGCTTTCGTGAAAATGGTTAGGGACATTCAAATTTCATAGAGGGTGGGTAACTTTGTGGTCAACCAAGAGACTAAAATTCTCCTTTGGACCCTGCTCTGTAAAGTTAATTGTACCACTGCTGTTGCTATTCATTCATTCATTAATTGGTTTGTTCATTTATTCATTTGTTCATTCATTTAGTTAACGCTTTTTGTCAAAACATTGACAAAGTACACACCAATAAAACTTACAGATATGAAACCACTTGAAAAATCTATATTGGATAACATATTTGTCAAGAGACAAAATATATCACAAGAGTTTTTCAAATAATTTTAAGCACATAACATTAGGTAGAGGTACCATATTAGAGCTAGAGTAATTTTCTCCATAGCAGCATGTGTGTATTTTATAGGTAATATGACCTACTTTATGTATCATATCATTTATTTTCATTCCGTGGATCTGCACAGGATTACAAAATGCATATGGATATGGAAATAGTCAAATTTGTTTAAGAAATCTAGAAGTGAAGTCAATATAAAAGTGTACAATAATTTTAGTTACTAGGTCTAGTACAATATTTGAGGTTTTAACATAACATAAATTATTTTAGTATAAAAAAGTAATAACATTAGAGCACCGATTTAAAAAATACAGTACTTATGGCCAAGAAAATAATTTACACCATCACTGCATAACAAAGAAAGATTGGTACATTAACTCATTAACTCATGCATTTGCTTCCACATATCCATTTACAGGCACATCCCAAGGATGTGGAGACAGTCACAATAATACACAATATATCTGTTGAATTACATATGTCATAACAATATAAGTGTATATAAAACCTACACGGCAAATTATCAATACATCAAGTTGTAGGTTGTTACAATCCAGAATATACCTATTCCTTAAAATTAAAAAAAAAATTCATCCATAGAATAAAATTAATTTTCCATAAGAAACCTCTTTAACGTCTTTTTGAATGCTTCTGTTTCATTTGCTACACCCTTTATGGAAGTTGGCAATTGATTGAAGACCCTAATTCCAGCATAGTGTACTCCTTTTTGGTATTTTGTTATGTGACATAAAGGGGGATGAAGGTTATAGCTATTCCTTTTTTTTTTAATTGAGTACAAATCTGCACTGTCCAAAAATAAATTTCTATTGTTAACTACACACATTAACAGAGAATATATGTATTGGGCAAATAACGGTAATATTTTAAGTAGTTTAAAAAACTCTCTACATGAGTCATTATTCTTAGCCCCCATTATTATTCTAATAGCTTTCTTCTGTAATTTGAATACACACTGACTATCAGTTGAATTTCCCCAAAAAATCAAAACATAGGACATTACTGAGTGAAAAAAAGCGTAGTATACCATTTTAGTGCAGCATGTGATAAATACAGTTTACACCTTCTAATTATATAACAAGCTGTGTTTAATTTGGGAATAATTGTATCAATATGCTGTTTCCAAGAGCGTGTATTATCTACTGCTATACCCAAAAATTTTACAAAATTAGTCTGTATTATCATTTTATTATCATGTTCAATACTTACATTGTTTGAAGATTTATTTTTAGTTATAAATTGGATATAATAAGTTTTGTCGAGATTCAGCAAAAGAAGGTTGGAATTAAACCACTTGTTTATTATCCTAAAAACTATATTCAAATTACTTTCAAAATTTGTTAGGCATGGTTCATTAATAATTACACTTGTATCATCTGCAAACAGTATAACTAAGGAGTTTTTATTAGATGATGTACATGGTATTATTGGTGGTAAATCATTAATATAAATTAAAAAGAATAATTGACCCAAGACTGATCCTTGTGGGACACCTAACATTTAAAACATGCACTATTTAAAAAAAAGTCATTTTTCCAAAAACATAAAATTTAGCGTCATATTCTACTAATTATCCTTGACACAACCTACATTTACATATGCAAACACACATTAAAAAATATCCCATACATTAATCATATATTCAGGCAACAAGAATTTACTGCATTTTTAAGACATGCTGCATAATCTGTTTTTATTTTCCACAAAATGCCATTTATTTCAGAATTTTAGCTTTTTATGTTCAAACAAACTGTTTCTCATTAGCCATAAACTAAAATTTAAAAATCAGCCTGGTCAGATGAAGGTGAGACATATTCACATCTACAAAATAGAATGTATGTTGTAAAAGAAACAAATTCAGTTCATTTTGAAGTTTTGTATTGTTTCCAAATTCCATATTTTACTTTTTAAATACATATCATATCATACATTACCATACGTGCATAAATGGCCTCATTCAATTGTCCTTCTAAGCTCCCCCGTTTCTGTGTTTGAATAAATATTTCCTATATAACAAAGCTGAATGTGCATAATTATTACCAGACCTACAAGAACCTGCACACTACTTGTACATTAACGAACTAACAGAAGCTATACACTGTTTGTACATTGGCCAGCAAAATGAAAAGCAATCTCATGCCAGAGAAAAGCTCAAGGGAGAAATTAATCACTGTTATTACTTCTTACCTAGATAATGTCCACCGGAATCCAACACCAATGTGCTGCTATCATCAATTTGGAGCACGTTCCTACTATCAAATGGTGAGTAGTGAGGAGACGCTCCATTGGGACCAAATCCTACTATTGTGGGAAAACTGGGACCTCTTGAAAGATTTTGTTCTCGGCGGAATTGGTCCAACTCCAAAGCAGCTTTTAGCTCATTCCACTGATTACCCGCAGCCATCTGAACAAATCAGCACGTATGCAAAGAAGAAACAAAGCTTGAACTTGAACAGTTCCTTTCTCCCAGACCACTGAATTGTATATATAACACACAACAGGGCCCCCCACATTAAAATAATGACACAATGTTGATGATGATGATGATGATGAAGGTTCCAATTGTGTGGGCTGAAAATTAAATAAAACCCAGGGTCTATACAAATATAAGGCAGCATATCAATGTGACAATTGTACTCACCGATTCTTCAAAGTGGGCAAGAAAGTCACAGACTGCTACTGCATCTCGAATGTGTGCCTGTCTCATGCCATCTCTTTCAATTCGATTCTTATGTGCTTTCATGAATATGATGGGAGATGGTAAGGCCAGCTGCTTCTCTTGAGGAATCTGTACATAAAATCTGCACGATGGGTTAATACTGCTGAAAGTTATGGGCAAGATCCCACCACATTCATATGGGATCCTTTATCACCAAATATATTACCTGATTATATTTTGTCTTTACTATATATAGGTCTGTACAATCTCAACAGGGGATCACAGTTCAATACAGAATGTACAGAAGGTCATTTGGGGACTGTAGGAGCTTGTATTTTCTTAAACATTATACACATGTCAGGAAGTAACTGGAATGTAGGGTAACTAAAAAGTTAGCCAGACAGTGTCACATGAGTTCCTCTCATGGCATGACATGTAGATTCAGCAGGCTGTATTTCAGCCCATATATACTGCTACAACAGCCGCAGTGATCAGCTGTTTGAGTTAATTTGCCAATTGACATGCCATAACCCACCAAGAACACATCACTGGGAATCAAATCTCGTTATCTCGGAGGCCAAATGATTGGGCTTTACTTCCCACCTATCTTTCCATGCTGGAGAAATTCACTTTTCCAGACATAAAAAGGACGAAGTTAAAATTATTCAGCAAAACTGTGAACTGTGTCATTACTTGAACAATGTCTGTGATACATTCAGTGGTTTTACTTGATATTGGACAGTGAGGTTAATCCCACAGGCACTGAGAACTTGCTAAGTCTGAGGCTGTACAAAGAATGAATTGCTACATTAGCAGCTAATAGTATGAAAGGGTAGGTGGAGGTGGTAGAAAGGAAGGAAACAAAGCACAACCATTTTGTGCAGGATGGCTCCTGGCAACAAGCGCCTTAAACTGGGCACAACCTTTCTTTCAAAGTTTGTTTTAAGTATGGTTAAGACCTTACAATCTCCTAAAATCCCTGCATGAATCTCGGGGAATTACATACTTTATGAACATCCAATTCTTGGAAGAAAATATACACTTCTCATCAAACTGTTCACATTTACGAATAGACCTGAATTCTGTAAAAGTGTACTGTTGTGCTGCATACGCGTGTAGAACAGACAATGAAACACTCTGCTGACTGAACTCACATTACTGAGCTAAGTTTACCCGCACATCACAGCAGAGATTAAAGATATACTCTGTACTTTCCATCTTGTTGTCAATTATATTTCAAGTTTGCCTGTTCCCTGATGATGTGGTTGCAAACAACAATAAAAACAGAGCAATCTGCAAATTCAACAACTAAACTTCATTCAGAATATCTTAATCTTTCTTGAAAAGTACACTGTTCTGAACTTAAAAATGATCTACATCAATACAGGAAACATGGTCTTACCGCCATATAAATGGCTCGGCTGGCACCTGAAGAACCACAACAATGTGCAGGTAGCAAAACCTTCTTCCATTTCTGCTGGTTAGTTTTTAAGTCACCAATCAGTGCGTCATAACTGTGGATTCTGCAAGGATGTTAATGAACAAAAGTCTTTAACATTAGTGTATTTTACAGTGGAAAAAAGGCTTCAAAAATTTCAGTGTGATAAACTAACAATTCAATAAAATTATTATGAAGGTAGCATAAGAAAGGGTTCTTAATAAACAAATTAGTGTGTTTTAAGCTTTTTGTACCGTGCATCTTTTCTACATATGGAATGAAAACCAACTGATGTCACTATTTTATTCGTATATTGCTAAATCTCCAGGTGTTTCGGGCCCACAGGCCCATCTTCAGGAGAGTTCGTACAGCTGTTCACACAAGCATTGGTTCAGTTTCTGTGTCGCTCTGTTCGCGCAACACATAGAGCACGCAAACAGAGCGGCACAGAAACTGAACCAATGGTTGTGTGAACAGCTGTACGAACTCTCCTGAAGATGGGCCTGTGGGCCCGAAACATGTAGAGATCCAGCAACATACGAATCAAATAGTGACATCAGTTGGTTTTCATTCCATAAATTAGTGTGTGTTCTCATTGTCACATTTGATTTATTCAAATGATTACAAATTATATATTCCTCTAAAGTACGAACATGAATGCGTACACTGTAATCAATGCGGAACTTCATAAAACAGTAAAAAAGGTAAAGTTGACCCTTCACAATTCATGACAGTACATAGGGAGATTTGAGGTACAGCTCCACTAATTCTTAACTGCAACACTAGCTGGAAATGAGAGGACAGGTTTAAACCCCCGACTGCTTTAGCCCAATACTATATGAACAGGTGAATGGGTGGGCCCCAGAGCTGGTTTGATTATAATGGAGAAGAGTAAAATCTATTGCCCCTGCTGGAAAACAAACTCCAGACTGTCCTGCCCATAGCCTAGCCACTACACCAACTATGCTGCCACTTTATAAACAGTATCAGTCTTCTGGGTTCTGACATTGCGCAGCCTGGAAGGAAGTTACCATAATTTTAGAGGAACCTGCAACCTAAAGCTTTAAGGTAGCAACCCTTCTGCCCTGGAGAAACAAGCTGCACATTGCTTTACAATGTTGGTAATTATCTACCAGACTATAACTCACAAGACTACCATGGGAATTTCCACACCACAAAAGCAATTAAAACCTTTAATCTCAAGATACAGTTTTCAATTCAGCAAAGTAACACCTCTGTACTGCAGTTCACTATGTACGAGGGTGTATCAAAAAGTTCCGAGACTGGACCTATAGACTAGAATGTATTTACTTGATTTCAGTTTTGGTAGCATCCCCTTCAAAATAGTCCCCTTGTGCAGCGACACATCGATCCCAGAGCCGTTGCCACTGCTGGAACGCGCGCTGGAAGTCCTGTTCTCGAAGTGTACCAAGAACATTCTGCGATTCCCGCTGGATCTCCTCCACTCTGTCAAAGCGGCGGCCCTTTAACTGCAGCTTCATCTTCGGGAAGAGGAAGAAGTCGCAAGGGGCCGAATCTGGTAAATAAGGCGGATGCGGAAGTGTGATAATGCTGTTGTGGGTGAGAAACTCACGCGTTACAAGAGCTCGATGAGAGGGTGCATTGTCATCATGGAGCAGCCAATTGCCCACGCGCCACAGTTCAGGTCGTTTACGCCGAATGTCCTTCCTCAGATAGCGAAGTACACTGCAGTAGAACTCAGCGTTCATGGTCTGGCCTTCAGGGGCAAATTCATGGTGCACAATCCCTCAAATGTTGAAAAACACGATGGGCATGTTCTTGGTCGGACTACGACTCTGCCTCGCCTTCTTTGGTCTTGGGGATCCTGGGCTATTCCATTGTGAAGACTGCTGTTTCGTCTCGGGATCATACCCATAGACCCAACTCTCGTCCCCAGTGATGACCTTCTACATGAAGGATGGGTCATCCAGGGCATTCTGACGAAGCTCTTGACAAATTGCAACATGGTGCTCTTTTTGTTCGGGGGTCAGAAGCCTGGGCACGAACTTTGCAGCAACGCGGTGCATGTTCAAATCACACATGAGAATTGTCTGTACTATTCAGTATGACACATTAACGATTGCAGCAATGTCCTTAATGGTTCTCCGACGATCCTCATGCACAAGCTGCCGAATTGTTTCCACATTTTTAGGTGTTGAGCTCGTGGAAGGTTGCCCCAAGCTCTCGTCGTCTTCAAGTGATGTTCTGCCTCTCTTGAAGTGCGCGTGCCACTCGAAACACCTCGCATGACTCATGGCCTCATTTCCATATGCATGTTGTATCATTTCAAAAGTCTCCGCTCCATATTTGCTGAGTTTCACGCAGAATTTGATGTTTGCTCTCTGCTCCAGTTTCACATCCATGCTGAAATCGCAAATGTCAAGGCACACGTGGTGACAAACACTCGTGTTGTGCAACTCCCAATGTTAACACAGCGACGCCACTGGGCATACTGAGCGGCAATGTTCCCTGCTCCCAAGCACAGCATATGTATTCATGTACTGCCATCGGTTGGCGGTCTATGGAACTAGTCTCGAAACTTTTTGGTACACCTTCGTATGTTAACACACTGACACTAATGAGCTGTAACTGATTGGGTTAAACAGGATGTTTCTTTGAACACTGATCCAAGCACGGTAATTTTATTGCAAGGAACACCTGCATCTGCTGGCATATTCATGACAGCTACTGTGTTGAGTGAAATTATAAACGAGGCACTCTGTATCATTCAGTTATATTACTATGTTCAGTGGCAACTAAATTTCTCATTTTTTTACAGAAATTTGCACCTCCTCCTGTCGCTTTCAAAACTTGTACCCTGCAGATGAAGAACAAAGCTCTTCTGCAACATAAAATTTGTTACTACAAAACAATAGAATTCCCTGAAGACACAACAGCTACTCTGAGCATCAACTTATTTTTATTAATAATGTCATGAATAGGATTGTACATAACATTTGTATAAGAATCCAGGGGAAAAGTCAGCCACATCTGCCCATTTAAAGACCTAAACAACAGCATTTAGATACATTACAACCATACGAAGAGTGAAGATTGTACACAGGCACAATGGACTAAAAATGCAAACTGACACATCGGTTACAAGCCCTAAATATGATTCATGAAATAAATTTCATGGGACCAGTAAGTACCCAATCAGTATATCCACATATGTTGGGGGATAGTGGATTGAATTAGGTGCAATAAGCACCCACAGTTTACCATCTACATAGGCACAAGACAAGTCTGTATTATTAACAAAGAATGGGTACAGCTGCATAAATTCTTACATATACTTTTAGAAAACTATAAAATATAATTCTGGAAAATGGTCCACAGAACAAATAGCTGCCATTGCGTGATATACATGTAATACATTGTTTTGTACATTACTTATATACAAACATATAAGCACTATATCATCCCCCAAAGCACAAGTAACTAAATAAATTTTTATATCATTATTCTAATGCTGAATTTTCCTGTAGTATATTTCTAATCCTGACTTGATGATAACATAATAATAGGGCTGAAACACATAGCCAGATCTTTATTAAAATACAGCTTTATCAGAGACAGAATGGGTCTTATAACATACCTGTCAGCTAATGCCCATGAAGTGCATGCGAATATATGACAACATAATTACATTATACAAATTTAATGAAGCTAAATTAACTTACTGAGTGCAGAGTTCGGAGTAACAGGTCTGTGTTTTAAGGTGTGCTCTTACTTCAAGACTCAGTTTGCTCTCATTCACATACAGGTTTACAGACTTGGATGTCACAGTGACATAGGCATGCACCATGGGGTTGTTGGGAACATCGTATCCTCGGATATTGAGTAGCCATGCTACCTCATCCAGAGCTGTAACTACTATTGCATCAGCTCCTTCTGCATCCAGTTTTGCTCGCAATTCTTTGACCTTGTCCTCCCATTTTCTACCTAAATATCAGGAATCTAAATGTAATTAGTGCTTTTACACACAAAATAAAAACTATGTGGGAGGATCAAAATGCCTCCAGGATTCCGACATATCGTGATGACAATGCTACCTGTTAAAGCAAGAGGGTGGAGTTCATAGTGGTTAACTGTCAGCTGACAAACAACTTGGAAGAGGATGAGACATGTTAGTGTACTGCAGCGGCTGCGGAGTGAAGCACGTTGTCAAAGCTTGTCACAAAGTCTCAGTTTGAATATCAGGAAAACAACCATTTCTTTTACAAAATAGGGAATTCAGCAGCCCAAACCCTTGTAAGCCTCCATGCAGTTTATGGAGATAAAGCTCTTGAAAAATCAGCTGCGTGTGATTGGTATAACTGATTTAAATGTGGTCAAGAATCAATGGAGTGGCAGGCCAATTATGTCAATGGATGATAAAAATGTGATCGAAGTTCACATGACCACATTATCACATCAGAGTGTGATGACTGAATAGATAGCACACATTATAGTAGCTGCCTCACAGAAGAATTGTCAGTACCAGAATATATGTTATTTTACATTTATTTGTAGTTTCTGATGTTCATTTATCATTTTTCTTTTATCCACAGCACTTTAACCCTTTAAAGCCCGAATTAAATCCCATCTGCTATTTGCTGGCATTATTAGCTCACCATTTTCTCCACGTTAGCAGGATAAGAGTTAAATCATTAACCTTTAGGCGACTAATGTCATATATATATATAT
>Ga0268261_10004118_pt1 | contig 10834 bp, 9 predicted proteins | sample TergutNc150P1_FD_190353 | JGI IMG/M metagenome (GOLD analysis project Ga0268261, IMG submission 190353) | Nasutitermes corniger P1 segment gut microbial community from laboratory colony in Florida, USA - Nc150 P1 (SPAdes) (version 2) | ecosystem: Host-associated > Arthropoda: Insects > Digestive...
ATTTAAAGAAAATCTGTCCGGCTTCTTCCCATGAGACTTGCCAGTGGTTAAAATTTCCCCCGAATGGGTTACAGGCCCAGAGCAGGGTAAGTCCAGTGGCAGGATTGCTACCTTCAGCCTCTGGACCGGCATGTTTAGGGATGGCATTTCCTCCATTCCTGATGAAACAGTTATACCGCTGTGACTCGGTCGTCATTTCTTCGTTTGTGAGAACAGGGTATACCACAAGAAGGTGAGAATGACTGCTGGGTAGGATAGGCTATAGTATTACGCATCACTAGCCCTTACAAGTTGTTTACGTTGTAAATATTAAAGTAAAGGATAATAATTACAATTACGCACATAATTATTTGTAAATATAGCTTGTATACTCTTAGTTACTAATTACTTAAAATAAATCATGTTAGCTATAATTTAAAATACTTGTGCTGCCACCTATTCGATTACTCTACACAAGGAAACACACGTAGTTGGTAGCTCATAAAAATTATGACGTATAAGCTGTCGTTCGTGACACTGTCTAGTAAGGGCCGGGAAAGATTAGTGATATATGATCATATTCTTGAACGACTCTCATTTCTGCTCGGTAATAACGAATGCACCTTTCGGAAGTTATGGATGGTGATAAATAAAATCTTTTAAACAAGATGCATGTCTGTGTGCGGCCCCGAATTTTTAACAATTGAGGCTAGGTAGGATTCATGGTATTAGATTCTGTTCCTTACGTACCCATAAGTGTAAGAGTTTCATGATCACGTTTCTGACTAGAGGAACAGAAAGTGAAGTTATGCTACTGGGAGCCATTAGACTGCCATTGTAACAGAATGGAAAAGAAATGGGTGGATAAAGCTTTAGACTTGGCAACTGAAGCTCTGGAGGCAAGAGAAATGCCTGTGGGATGTTTTTGTTTACAGTGTTGAAGTGATAGCCAGAGGTCGCAAGGCTATTAATGAAACTCGGAATGCTACAAGGCATGCTGAGCTGAACTACTTAGATCAGACAGCAGAATGGTGTATGGCAAATGACCAAAGCTTTGCTACTATCATGGCTGACATAAAGGTAAATTTCTGGCCTTGCATGTGTGCAAGTCTTCCTGATAGCTAGTGATATTAGTCATGTTAAAATCGCGACCACTATCGTATGCAAGTAACCTGTGATTGTGACACTGATTATGGGCTATACATTAACAGAGCACTGAGGAAGAATAGGCTCTACTCCAGGCGTGTGGCCAACGATGTTGCAGGCTGCCAAGCCTGCAACACGTTGCCACCCACAAATACTACTTTCACAGTCTGCCGAGGGTGGCGTTACTGTCCCGCACATCTCCCCTACATACCAATACACCTCCATCACTCCGTTGGTCAACAAACAACCGCTGGCCGGCAACTTACCCATCGCTGCCCTGACCCTACAAGATATTTCTCGCGTACGTGGTCTGTGACCAGGCCATCGCCAGCCTGTTCTTAAATGACGTGGGCTTGCTTCGGAGTCAGATGCAGTGCAACACCTGTGGTCGTGATATGACCTGGTCCTCACAACCTGATATTCCTGAAGGATTCACGTGGCGTAGCGTCAAGGTCTTTCTCGGGCAGTAAAACAGGAGCGAGGACTACCATTACCTCTTAGCTCACTAAATGTTTGCGGCGAGGTGCAAGGCGCTTGGTATACCACTGTTCCTACAATTCCTTAACCTCGTCGCAAACACAGACTGGTCTCTGTGCGATGTGCCTCGCTCATACACAGAGTGGCGCACGAAATGTTATACCATTTTATAATCCAATTAAGATTGTAATATCAACTCTGCTGAGTTAGGAATCTCTCGTCGGTCACTGTAAAGAATTCTTCATTCAGATCTTCACATTTTCCCATACAAAATTACCGTTATGCATAAACTAACGGCAATAGACAAGGAACGGAGGCTACAGTTTGCATTATGGGCAATGGAAGAAGAGGCCGTATTTCACAACACATGGTTTACAGACGAAGCCGACTTTTATTTAAATGGTGTTGTCAATAAAAAAAAATTTCGATTCTGGGCGAGGGAACTTCCTCACACACTGCATGAGAAAGAATATTATGGAGCAAAAGTTAATGTGTGGACCGCAATTTCAACCCACGGAATCATCGGTCCATTTTTCTTTGATGACACTGTCACCAAAGAACAATACAAGGACATGTTGGAAAACAGTTTCATCTTCCATCTCTTGGCAACAGGTCTCCCCATACACACACAGTGGTTCATGCAGGATGGAGCCCGTCTACACACACTGCTAACGTGGTTCTTGATTTCCTGTATAAGACGTTTAATCTTCCTCTCATGTCACATCGGTTTCCTGAACGTCATGGTGGTGACAAATTTTGGCCGCCTCATAGCCCGGATATTAATCCATGCAATTTCTTTTTATGGGATTCTTGAAAGAGAAAGTGTTCGAAAGGAGGCCAGGAAATGTAGTGCAGCTCAGGGCTCACATAGTGAAGTTGTGCCGCGCGCTTTCTGAAGACTTGTGTCGAAAAGTTGTGACGAATGCAAGGGTTCGTTTGCAAGAGTTTGTGAAGCAAAACGGTGGTCACATTGAACATGTTCTTCATTAGGAACTATTTTCCACCCTATGAGGATTAATTCTGTACCATATGTCAAATGCCTTTGTAATAATAAAAATGTGTTATGTGTACAGTCAATTGTATGACATTTCGTGCGCCACTCTGTATGATCTGCGCTTGTCTGCCTACGCCACGTGATCATCCGGCTGTGGTCACTTGCTTAAAAAAACACGCAACTGTCGTCTGCTAACCGTCATTTCCTTTACGTCACACTACCTCCCACTAGCATCACGGAAATATCGCTGTCGCGGATGACTCTTGCGCCGGTAGCCATCTTGGGGCCAGAATTTTAAAGTTCATCCAGGGTGGATATCACATTATTCCTTCCGGCATAAACATCTTCTTCGTCAACTTCTTCATTGTCTTCCAATGCTTCTGCTTCCCTGAAATTTGCGACTTTTTGCTCTGTAGGGGTCATTTGGTACCCTTCCTATCTTATCATCATTGCCGAGCCATCTTCGGTACTTGCGATTCTCCCAGCCACAGTCATCTTCCTGCAATAAAATCTCGGTAACCGTGAATGAGGCAATAATGTGCAGAAGAATACGACGTAAGGCGGCGAAAGATGCGGGTGTTGCAAGCAGCAATCCTACGAGATGTGATACCGTAATCATTTGCACATGGGTACAAACGTTTCAAACCAATGCAGTTCCAAAATCTTCAGGATAAAATGGGAGGGATCATGTTAACCCACAATGTTCATAGCCATCTGCCAGACTACAGGCGTTGCATTCCGCAGGTTAGAGGATTAATATTCACCGCCGTGATAATCTCAACTCTCTTGTTAGAATTTACGTCTCAGAACCAAAAATATTAAGTCTGGAGTGCTAAGGGAACAAACCTACTTTGCCCAACAACTTGATAAGGTCACACTTTTCCAATGTGCCAATGACAATTTTTTTGCGGGACATTTAATAGAAAACCATGACACGTAAAAAAAAAGTATTTTGGATGAAAGTTATAGTTGTCACATTGCATTTCCCAACAGCAAGCAATTATCCTGAGAAAAGAAGTGGCATAGCACTACATCACTTAAAATTTGAAGTGCTAGGAGTGTTATAAAATGTGTCAGTTTTTTAACCAAAAAAAACTGAGAGTTCTCTTTGATTTTGAACTTGCAGTTAGGCTTAGGAAGTCTAATTTAATTGGTATCTAAAATTATTATGTCCAATTTTTGAACATAGGAAGTTCTCAACACCATAAAAATTTCCAATTGTATCAGGATTCAAATTCTAGATTGGCCACATTTATGTTCAAGATAAATTGTGGCAAACCGGTGAAATAAATCTGGTAGATCCAACACATTGGTTTTCAGCTCCACTGCAGGAAATTGAGTCTGGTAAAACTTCATTGCTAATGTTTGGGAAGAAAATGAATTACACTTTATCCCAGCTTTTATATACAGTTCTGAATCATGACCTTGTAAAAAAATTTCAAAGGACTATGACTCATTTGTCCCACCTCCCCTCCCCCAAGAGTGAAGTGGCATAAAGCCATCAGTTTCTGTATGTATCTTACAGGCTTCTCCATGCAGCTTCACTTTATTTTTTATCCACCTTTGTATAACAATGGTTTTAAAATGAACAGACAACACAGTGATCTTTTACATGCACAGGACTGATCACTAACTTACAAACTCATCTGCCCTAAAATGTGGAATTTGCTAGTTTGCTTGCACCCTCAAATTAACACATGTAAAACACTCATTACACAGATATAACCAAATGAAGAATTTATACAAATATTAAAGTAAATTTATTATATAAATGTGTCAATGTTCACAAACTTGTAAAGGCATAGCAGAGTCATGTGTATTAAAATAAGTGGATAAGTTAACATGCCAATGATTTATTGTACATAAGACCACAACCACTGTAGCCCAGTGTGACACATCATTGTTGTTGCTGTTTCTCCAAATTCTTAAGTAGATCACAGGCCTCTTTAATTGCCTGCAACACAAGAACTTCAGCTATAGTGTGGACCAAGAACCATAAAATCTGGCCCAAATGGTAGTATAAAATATTAGTACCTTCTCATTACAGTATTTAAATGTTAATTAAATTAATATTTTACATAATAATAAACTGAAAGAGGGTCAGGATGTATGTTGCATCACAGACATAAATTATAATGTATCATAATTTGGTAGACTCCAATTTCTGGGTGTAATTTATTATTATTATTATTATTATTATTATTATTATTAGTAGTAGTAGTAGTAGTAGTAGTAGTAGTAGTAGTAGTAGTAGTAGTAGTAGCAGTAGTAGTAGTAGTATCAGCAACAGCGATATTAATTCAGTGTGGTTCTTAAATGAAAATAAGACCCATCAGAAAGGTTTTAAATGAACCACCCTTACACATAAATCATACACATATTGCTTATTTTATGATTACCAAGCATTTTTGCAAAATGAATATTGCAATTGTTAATCACATTTATTTCAGGGTGATATGAGTCACATTCACATTTCTTTTGAGGTTCCAGCAGGCACACCCTGGAATATCTATTTCTGTATTATAATACCTATGTACATAAAGTTTATTTTAGTACCGTTATGTTGGGCATCTGGCTGGATAACTCAAATCACAACACCAGAGGCAAGAAAATATGGTTTGGTTTCTGGTAAGGGCACAACCTTTATCTATGCTACTACATCCAGAACAGATCTGAAACTCACTCAGTCTGTCCATTGGGTAGCCTAAGGTCTACTACTGGAATAAAATTCATAATATATGGAAATATACTTCCATAGGTAATATTGTTTGATTTCTGGTATAGGAATGTTATTTCTCTATGCTACCACAATCAAAACAGCTATTGAGACCCACCCTACCTCCTACATAGCAGGTAGCTTTGGTTCTTATCTCAATGGTTAAAACTGCTGAAACAAGAATTCTACAAGAATATGGAAACTTGACTGCCACACCCTTATGCCTCTGTGGCATAAACACAGGGATGTTTTCACCTTAGACAATTTCTATTGTCTCTCAAAACTCTTAATATCCACCAACACAATATTTATGCCACATTACTAGCAAGAAACTCGCAATCCTTATGCAATATGCTATCACACCTCCACTGAAAACAGAGTGAATGCAGAAAAAATTTATGCTGATTACGCTTACCTGAAGATCATCATCTGTCCGCGGAGGATAAAGGGATGCCAACTTAAGAAAGTATCGAGCCTTCTCATTCTCATCCAATTTCAGGTATGTCTTACCCAGCATCCGCAAGTTTTGACTGAACATCAGAGAATAACCAAAAATGCATTGAAAACATTGATCTCTTTATCATCTTTTCATTTGAAGAGTAGTGCAGTAATAAAAATCCAATGCCATGCTTCTGTCAGTGTGGTCACTACAGCTCCTTTCGGCTTATTGATTCACATAATAAATTTCTTTATCAGGACAATGCTGAAGCACTGATAGACATTCTCAGAGGTAATGTATGTATGCCTATACAGGCAGGTCTTGTTTTATGCCAGGGATATATACCTGAAAAACACTGTGCAAATTGAACACAAAATTCCCATTTAAAACAGTGCATTTTCTGGGGATTAGGGGAATGACAACCTCATCCTATATAGCGTATGGCTATACCGCTAGTGGACATATGGACCAGTACAATATATATCTACTGTATAAAAAGTATATATACATTTTCTATAAATTTATTTATTTATTTCAAATACAATAAAAAAGTAAGAGACTCACATCCAAAGTTGTTGGTATCGTTGATTCTGATAGGAATGTGGTAGTCTCGCTACTCAAACACTTTAGCTCCTGACTTAGCACCCCCTGTAATTCTATTAGCATTATCATGAATTGTATGTACGCTAATATGGGCGTACCTACATTACAGCGTATGTCAAAAGTTTGATCAGCTCTTTCAAGTTGGCTTATTACATATAGTTTCTCTTCTATATTGCTTGTCTTGCACCCATTTTTCAGTTGCACTGTGCTAGGTGATGGAGATGTACATTTCTCACTCATTTTTATACCAAAGCAAATGACAATTCAAGGGGATTTACACAAGCTGCATGCATATATCACCAACATAATCCATACATGTGACTGAGGGGGTGAGAGTGATGTCACTTTCTGCTAGCCTCCAACATAAGTGCGACCACATTTTGTTCATGCCAAATTATGTTAAACTGAAATTATCGCATATTGTTTATGCCAGATCATGTTAAACTGAACATTACTGCATAAATTTGAAAAAATTGTGTAGATTTTCAGGTCTCATTACAGCGAAATCGTGCAAAAAGAAATTGTCTAAAAAAGAGACCTGCTTGTATTAAAAAAATTTAAATCAGACATGTTTAGTCCATATACATTATGTGTATTTTATAAAGGGGAGATGCATTCTAAGACTCAAGTTTCAGGACTCAAAAGTAAAGTTCCAACCTCACTTAAAAACACAAAGGCAACAAGAACAGACATGTATGTATTGTTCATTAATCATAACACATTCTTCAGATTTTGAGAAACCAATAATGAAGTCTCAAGACACTTGCTTCTTCTCTCCTTTAGACAGTTCCTCACAGCAATGATATCTTCAACTGACCTTGCTGCCTGCACCATTCCATGTTTGGGTTAGCTTCCACATGAATGACCTTTAAGGCAGTCCGATTTCAATATATTTCAGGAAATCCACTGTAAAATTTAAAATGGTGATTTGCATTACCTGTAAAAGTTTGGGTCCACTTCCTCAGCCTTCAAGAAGTATATCAGAGCCTCATCAAAGCTTGAAATGGGTGGTGTAGCAAAAACAGCACTAGCAACCTTTCTCTGATACCATGGCATTGATGCGATATTGTAACACCTACAAAAGGTCATTCCCTTAAAAAATACACAGTACATATACACCTAAGATGTCCCTCATAAATTAAAGCACAACACAAGAGGGACATTTATACTCTTGTTATACCATCTATTTGAGAAAGCCTTTCTCAGAAAACATATTGGCACATGCACATAAATGCTCAATCCATCAAAATTGACCATAGTTTGAAATTTGATTCGTGAAACAATTTGTGTGTGTACGTATGAAAGAGAGAGACCGCATTGTACACAAGAATTCTTCACTTATATCCGCATTCCAAATAAGTATGTCCAAATCTTCCATGTTTCAGAGCCAAACATATTTATATCATGACACCACACTCATAGACAACACACCCAGCCATAGATGACATTTACATACTGAAATCCAAATGTTTTTACATTAACTTTTGTTTTCCTCATGCATAATACATCATACTTCTCTTTACACTTTATTCTAGTTTCTACTACTTATTGTAACAACCACAACCAATACAATGATTCCCCAGAACAACAAATTTCAAATGACACCTAATTCTGTATTACACACACAAACTAAAAATGTACAGAAGTTTAAATGATCTGATATCCAATTAGTGAAATATAATCAAACTTACCAGTAGCCTAATATATAAAGTGTTGTTGCATCCTTGGGATTTAATTCAACTGCTCGCTGAAAGAAAAATTACACAACATGTAAACACTTCTACATTAAGTACGTTCCTGATGAAGGATGTGATGTGTGGCAAGAGTTTGTGTTTTAGCTGTACATTTCACATGAATTGCCAGAATTAAGTCTTGTAGCAGGAGAACATGAAACTCACCTGCACTTTCATGTAAACAGAAGATAAAGTTTAACTACTTATCTGGAAAACAGCACATCTCTTTATGTGTGTTTAATTCACAATGACCAAGATCTTAGGGAGGACTGAGACAACCGAGCTGGTGTACACACTAGGCTATTGGATGAAACCAAGGCAATGGAGTTTTTTTCCCCCACAGGGGCGAGAGACATTAATAATGTTAGATTGAGTGAAGATGGGACAATTAATGAAAGTATCATGAAGATGTCAAAAGCTGCCTGTAACAAGAAGGGATGATTTTTTATGCACAACTACCAACAGAAGACTCAGGGTAGAAAAAGAGGAAAAATCAAAATTAAGCCAAAATCTGACATGTTATCAGTCGTTCATCATAATGTTCAAAGCATAAATAATAAATTACTGGAATTAGCTGTATTATTGCATTCTGAGTTAGTTTGCATGTCATATGTTTTTCAGAACACTGGCTAAAGGAGGAGTATAAAAATTAATTAGTATTGACAAATTTAAACTAGTACGTACTTTCAGTAGAAAGACAAGTGATCACAGTGGTTCTTGTATTTATGTTACACACCATTTACACAAAAAGAAGTAAATTACCTACAGTGGATTAGTAAGGAAAGAGACATTGAAATGACTGTAATTGAATTAATGGATTACAATTTCATTATTGTGTAGGTATGGATCACCTGGTGGTGATTTCTATATATTTTTAAGAAGTGTATAATTAATAATTCAAAAAGTGCAAGCCAGAAAGAAATGTTTAATTTCATGTGGGGATTGGAACATAAATTTTCTGCAAGACTACATGAATTACAGAAATTACTGTTGTTATATAATCCGATAAACACAGTAAGGTCCCCAACTAGATTTACAAAAAATATAATATCATTGATGGATGTTATCATTACAAACAAGGATAATGGTGCAAAATTAGCAATGGTGGTAGATTTGGGTTATTCTGAACATAAAGCACAAATAGTGCACTTAAATGTTAATACATGAGTAAGAGAACATAAAAAAGTTAAAACAAGGCAGTTTACTGAAAGAAGTACAGACAAATTTAAATGTGTATTAAATAAGGAACCATGGCAGGAGGTGTTTAAATCTTTGGAAGTTAATGCCATTTTACAGGTAAACAGATGCTTTATGTTATTATTTTAATATAGCATTTCCATGTAAATCAGTCTATGTAAGTCACAGAGTAGCAAATGAATTACTCAAGGCATATTAATTTACAGTAAAAGAATGCATTTTTTTAATACAGTAAAGGGGCAAAAAAATTGTTTCAAGGGAAGAACAAGATTATATAAAACAATATCAACTTATATGCATAAAAGTACTAAAGTAAACAAAAAAAAAGGAGAAAATGATAGGTATGTTGAAAGGGGAAAAAAAGCAATGTGGCGGATAATAAATACAGAAGCTGGAAATTTCCCTTCTTATGATAAAAAAAAAAAAAATTCAGTTAAAGACAGAAACAGGTACAGTAACAAATCTGCAAAAGTAACAGAGATGTAAAACTCCTATTCTGTAAAAACTGTAGATGAATTAATGCAACAAAATAACTGCTATATAAACACTCAAAATAGTACAAAAAAAGTTTATTGTTCTAATTCTATGTTTGTGGTGCCAATAACCTAAAATAAAGTAAAATGTGTTATTAAAACTGTAAAAGGCATATTTTCAGTAGGATATGTATACAGTATAAATATTTTTCCTCCTACTAAAAACATGGAGTGCCAAAAGGCTCAGTACTGGGACCTCCTGTGTTTTTAATGTATGCAAATGACCTTCCTTTAAATGTGAAAAAGGCAGAGTTGGTTTTGTTTGCGGATGATACTAAATAATTAATCATTGAAAGAGATGAAAATGTTTTACAGCATAAGGTAAATTAGGTTATGAAGACATCAGAATAATGGTTCCTAAAGACAACCTTGTTATAAATACTGGAAAAACAGGAGCAAAATCATTTCACACAGAAAAAACAGATTTCCTATAACACCTAAAGTAACTTTTAGAAATATGGATATTGCTTACAATTAGAATGAAAATTTCTTGGTATTCATATTACAAAAAATTTTAAATGGAATGTTCCTGTACATTCATTAAGTTTAAAATTGAGTGAAGTATCCTATTTTATTAAACCACTTAAAGAAATTGTGAGTTCTTGTATTATAAGAATTATTTATCACTTAAATAAATTATGAGTTCTTGTACAATAATAACACAGGCCTGCATTTTGAGAGCCATCAAAAACTGTTTGAACCATTTTAGCTGCTTTTAATGTTTTTTGATGCGCTGAATCCGAAAATGGCCTTCATTTTCCCCCATCACGTAAGGTTTTTTCACAAAACGGGATTGAAAAATTGGAAAATCTGTGTTAAACAGGAATTTTATCTCATAAATTTTTATTTAAAAAATGTATAACACAGCATTTTATTTATCAGTGAAGTCATAAATGAAGTCTTGTACAGGCTTAGTCATCACAGATCCTTGTAATAACGTTTTTTCTTTCCTTCGAAACTTCTTTTTGAGCTTTTCCTCTTATGTGCCGCTTGCGACTCGTCCCTACGTAGTGTCCA
>Ga0268261_10004119_pt1 | contig 10833 bp, 7 predicted proteins | sample TergutNc150P1_FD_190353 | JGI IMG/M metagenome (GOLD analysis project Ga0268261, IMG submission 190353) | Nasutitermes corniger P1 segment gut microbial community from laboratory colony in Florida, USA - Nc150 P1 (SPAdes) (version 2) | ecosystem: Host-associated > Arthropoda: Insects > Digestive...
CATTAGTCGCCTAAAGGTTAATGATTTAACCCTTATCCTGCTAACGTGGAGAAAATGGTGAGCTCCTAATAATGCCAGCAAATAGAAGATGGGATTTAATTCGGGCTTTAAAGGGTTAAAAAAGATGGATTCCATGTGAACACTGAAGAGTTTTGGACTGGTGTACTTCAGCACAAGGCATTTGAAGAACTCGCCACCTTTGCTCGTACTTGCCTAATAGCCCCTGTCAGCAATGCTGTAGTTGAGAGGATATTTTCTCTTGTATCATCCGTTAAAACGAAGGCAAGAAACAGAATGCAGCTGCATCTTCTTGATGCAATTGTGAGAGTCAGGGCAGAAATATTGCTTTCATGCAAATGTTGCAAAGACTTCATTGCATCTCCAGAAATGCTAAAAAAAACTTCACATCGGACAAAGTTTATGCCGTATGTTCCACTCATTCCAGTAGGGAGGATAGTAATGACATAAATCTGGAGCTTGTCATAGGATGTGAGTAGGAAAAATATATTTAAAATATTTGTTTGGCTTTCTTTTTTCTGGCTCTGCTTGGTTTTACATTCAAATGTAGATCTGGCAACCCTGTGTCCACAGATCACCTAAACTTGATGTTCATGGATCCGTGCATCGTAATATAAATCTTATAAAAAGAGCCAACAAAATGCAACCGTGCAGTATAATTTATTATTCCAATGTTTCTTAATTGCTCAACATGTTTCGGGCGACACATCGCCCATCATCAGGAGCTCAAAAACTGAGATTGCAGCCTCTGGATTTACGTACGTTTTTGGTTGCCGGCCGCTGCGATGTGGCAGTTCCCACTCAGCCATTGCAGCGGCCGGCAACCAGAAAAGTACGTAAAACCACAGGCTGCAATTACAGTTTTTGAGCTCCTGATGATGGATGGTGTGTCACCCGAAACATGTTCAGCAATTAAGAAACACTGGAATAATAAATTGTACTACGCGGTTGCACCTTGTTGGTTCTTTCTATGAGATTTACATATCATTTAGTTTGGTGCTGTCGAAGGAACACCAACCACATACACGTAAATGTCGCTTTACAACCCTTATGCGTAAACATCCCAGCCAGATATTTTTCGTGTTCGTTTTGATCTTCAGGAAGGGTTTGATGATAACTAGTGCAATGAAACACTTTCATGTCCAAACGGACGCGGCCTGTGTGGAGAGACATAGATTATTCTTTGCCCAGAACGACTATATTACATGAACGACCAACTGCAAATTTTACTCCACGCGTTACTCCCGGTGTGTTATTGGTTGTCAAAGTATGACGTGATAAAAATTTATTCCCTCTACTCGTTAAACTGCATATGGACGAAAGAGGGTAAGTTGCAACACGTGTACGGTAAAACGGGTAAATATTTACTTTCCAGTTTCCTCCCCTATGACAGCTAGCCAGTTCATTGATTTGAAACGTTGGTACTGAAAGGATCTTCTGCCAGGTTAAAAATAGATGAACCTTAATTAGTTCAACAGGTGTTACTCAACCATTGGAATTTTGAGATATATGGTATGCGAATAATGCACGATTTCTCATGGAGTAAACATGGTGTATTAAAACTTTTGGTCCCGGCTACACCGAACGCGGAATATATCTAGTATCACAAGATGTTTGGAAACAGATTTTACGTTCTTACAGTTTATGTTTTAATACGTATGTTTTAATCAAAATAATTTTTAGTGATACTGTACGTCATTTGACTTGTATGATAAGCAGCGTGTGTCTAAAATATTGCAGCTCCTTGGTGATGGCTACATTAGCGGGCCGAAAGATATAAGAGGGCAAAAACTAAACTGTCTGCATTAGTTGGAAATTAACCTAATGCGCCTAACATGATATTGCTCAATGCCACCATGCCCTGTATTTTGAGTAGACAAAACCTCGGTGAAGGTTCAATGGACCCCCTAGTCTTCCGCCCAAAAAATCCGGCGGCGATATCGGTACTTGTTGCCGGCATGGCTCAATGGTTGTGTCTAATTCCACATAGATGGCAGAGAAAGGCCCTTGAATTACCGGCGAGTCCCATGAAAATTGGTTGACGCGATTGCGTAATCATCTCGCACAGATTAATTCGGTTAAGGCGGTAAAGTGCCGATTGGAAGGTTCATTGTTACCATGCAGAATTTTTAAGTCGCTTTCGGTATATTTTTGATAAAAGGTAAGATGTCATCGTTATAGGAAACGCGTGAAGAATGTATTGAATAATAATGGGTTGGTTACCGATGAAATGCGACGTGTTTGGAAGAGGACGTGAGTGAAGATAACTAAACAGAACTTTTGCTCAACATTGATTATGTCGTTGACATTGGTGTATGATTACTATTTTGTTTTATAATACCACCATTAGAATACAGAGGTTTTTACAACAGCGACACAAATTGTGATCACTGGTACTTCCACATTCTGGCACGGAAAGTGGTAGTACCACTTTGGTTGGGGGGGCTACTTCTGTTATGTAATCGTGAGGAAGCAAATAATCTCTGGCGCTTATCCAGCAACAAATGATTTTGTTTTAGTGTATATATCCTAGTTATTCAGGAAAGGTTTAAATGATCTTGTGTGGGAAAATATCTTTCCAGGGATACACAATGAAATGGCTCCCAAGAAGGTAGAAATGTTTAATATTAGTTTTCTTAGTCATGCTAACGTAACGTAGCAAAAGACTGTAAAGCCCGTAGTATTTCTGTCCTTTGTGGCACACACAGTGCATTTGAGACTATATGTTTACAACTCGTCGCAAGACGGCCAGCATGATAAGTCGTTATCGCATCCCGTCGCCTTGTCGAAAATATGTTGTTATCGTGTAGTCTTCGGTGTTCGAGATCCCATCCGAGACAATGGGTAAATTTTAGCTGTAAGCGTATCCGTATTGAAATGTTGCTGAGACAGTTTAGTAAGCAATATCTAGTGTGACAGCTGCTTGAAGAGCTCTCGTGATCTCCCAAATCAAAGAAGAGAATGGCGTAAACGTAATTTTTTTACAGCAACTTTTGCGACTTTTCGGTTCCTGTTGAGCGTTGGATATTGTAAACATCGTGCATTGATTTAAAATTGGATCTTAAAATTAAGAAGTAAAATTTTGACATACCCTTCACTAAATGAATGTAATACGCTCCACGTTAGATGATCGAATTCGATTCGAAAGTTTCAAATTAACTGAGGAGATCCGTGAGTTTTAACTGAAGGAGATGCCTGTTTTCACTTCATTATATTCTAGTTGCTTATCGTTAAAAATTTGTCGTAATGGGTTTAAACGATACTAAAAAAGGCCTGTGTCAAGCCATAGCACTATATTTTAAAGCGAACGAATGGGAGGTGTGATGCAGTCCAAGTGCGTTCAATATCTTCTCGCAGTAGCTATAAGTTTGGCTGCATCTGCCCAATCGTGGTTGTTAAGAATGCGCAGGATGTAATTGGGCGAATATAAAGTCAGGAATTTCGTGTACGCATGAATAGAAGTCTGGTAATAAAAGAGTGAAACATTCGTGTAACGTGTACCCAATATCGTGATCCTCCTGTTGTAAGTCGGATGATTGTGAAGGTCATGGATAGCCGAAAACTTTTGCTGAGCGTCTTGGTAGGCACGCTACCGCCATTTTGTCTTTGTTGGAAATAAGTGTGTGTTGGATGAACGTTATATATTTCTGTTCGTGTTTGTTTATTTTGGAAATGAGGTATTGTGGAGGGCCAGAATGGCACATGGATACAGAGTAAATGAACATATTTACTGTTAGTGCAGTTCGGGGTGTGCTTTTTAAACATGGTGTCGCGGTCTGCTACAACCGGGCATTAGTGAATGGAACGTCTAAAGATTGTAAGTCCCCACCCCACTCGCATATCGGTAATAATTCCTGTAGTTGAGAAGGCCGTAGCGGCTGAGGAATATTTCGATAGTGCAGACGAATGTAATTTGTAATATACATGTAGGTGATGCTTTTTGTGCGACGTTATTGCACTAATTTTCATGATGGAAAAAAGTGCCTTGGTATTACATTTCATTTGTATAGAATAGAATTTATCTTTCTTAGAGTTTTCATAGAATTATGTCAGGGATGTATAATACGTAATACAGTACTTGTATGAAGTACAAATGTAGATACCTGTTTAGATTGCCCCAACAAAAAATGCTTTTAGTTGAAGCATTACATTTGTTACATGTCCCTAAAAGGCCCTTATTTTATTTGATAACAATCATTCATCACTTTCAACTGTTGCTGCGCCATGTGTGTGTTAATGTGGGTTGTTTTAGTACAAGAAATTATGTGACATGAAGCGGCAGCCAATAGTTGGAAGGTAAAATAATCACCCTATATTATACTTGAGAATGTTTACCACAAGAACAGTGACCAGTGAAGAGATGAGCTGCTGTACCAAGCTCAGGTATTGTCAGCATTGGCAACTACATGGGAGCTCTTGTAAACAGCAGTGTTACTGCCCCCTTAGTTTGTTCCTTTCTTTCAATGATGTGGGACCTTGGGCCTCTGCCATGTCTGTTGTCATGTGTCTGTTTTATTTTTAATGTGCCTGGACTGGATACACAATGTTGAAAATTCTACCACCTGATGAGACTGGAATAATTTGCAGTGGGTTGTAGGTTTCAGAAGCAGTTAGCACTACCGGTATGTGATGGCCCAGTGGGGCAAAACTCTACATTGTTATTAGAAACACTGAAACGCATACACAGGAATAAAATAACTGTGACATGACCATTGCAAGGAGCCTTGATATCCTACACACAAACGCAAAGCTTAATCATGGTTTTTGCACACAGAAACCCACACAAAAATTATTTTTTTTATACACAGATTAACTATATATGCACAGACTGAAAGCTTAACCTTAGTTAGTAACACATTCTCAGAGTCTTGGGGTATATATAAAAACAGTGAAGCCTGACCTCCATTAATGCTCAGCCCCAAATTCTGGCATTAGTTTATGATATACCGTGATAAGAAGACAAGTCGATCAGTGTTTATAAATATAAAGACACCAGAAAAATGGTATTGTTTATAGGGAGGTTAATCGAGTTGCTTATAGGAAGGTTAATCGAAAAGAGCATTGAAAATAAATATAAACAAATGATTTGGCAGTAGGAGCAGCAGCAGTTACAGTGAATGTGAAGGATGTGGGTGTGGAAGGCTTGGAAGGCGAGTAGTGTTAACGTGAAAGTGATATTTTTTCAACAACTGAGTGTCTTTAAAAAACAGCTTGTAAAGTTTATTACTACATACCTCAGGAAGTCAGGTTCAGATTTCTTTGTACAGATTACTGTTGGAGGTAGAAAATGAACACTGTGCTGGTCACATAGGTCACATTGTTGTTGTTGTGTTGGATGGAATAATCTGTGTGTATGTGAATTATGATTAGACACAATGGCATGAATTCCGTTAAATTGAAACACTACACTTTTGTGCAAGTGACTTGCTCATAGCCTTCAGCCTGAATAGTGCACTGGCCAGAAGGTATTATGATAGCTGTACATAGTAAAGGGATTGGGCCAATAGGTACACTTTCCACATTGGCTTAAGTATTTTTTTTTTAATGGTATAAACTTCTGTAAGTGAAGATTGTTGAGTAACCCTGTTCCAGTATAGTAATAGTTACTGATATATGGTGAGGGTTGTATTCATGTTCCAGTATAGTAATACTGATATATGGTGAGGGTTGTATTCAGCACATGATGGTCTTGTGTTTGTATTTTGTATATCTGAACTCGTTCAGTTCCCATTTTGTCCACAGCAGATGATAAAACAGAAAGTATTCACAAGCAGGTGGAAGATCATAACCTTCCTAAATATTTTCTTGCAAGAGGTTTTTTTTTAGTACGTGCTTGTATTATGGTGATTCAGTTTTGAATATAAAATACATTTCTGGTATCTTGAGGAATTTCTGTGGAAAAGCATTGTTTAGGACATGATGGCGTGGAACTAAGTGCAGTAAACTGTGTTTAGGTTATCTGTTAAGAATGGTAGGATTACTCTCGAAGCAAATGTGCAGAACTTAGTGTGTGGCTAGCATATACAGTGTGTATTTTTTACTATCATTTTCATGCCAAGAAATTCAGTTCTGCTTCAGTTATTGGATCACCTTTTAATTTATTTACACGAGCACAATGTTTATGAGCACAAAATTCCATGAGGTTTTTTGTGTTATAAATTCATGTTAATGTATCGGCTTTAAGCTGTTGTGAAGTTAGCAACTTCGTACAGGCATTGTGAGGTTTGAGTTGTCACAACAGTGTTGATGAAGATTTCAAGTCTTTTGGAATGTTATACCATATTGACTGGTAAATAGTTACCACTGTTTTGGAGCAGCATATTACCTTCAACATGTTGATGAATGTTTACCAGTCAGCATGGTGTAATGTCACAGGAGAGTTAAATCTTCAACATTCAGGCTAGTTTGAAAGTGGTCAAGTGCTGGATGTTAAATGATGGTAGTATCTGCAAAGGGAGTAGGTTTGGGGTTCAGAAGCTGATGGTGGCAAATTGTTGGTGTCGTGTTGGTAAGAAGAAAGAAGGAAAGAAGACAAGTATTGAACCTGGAGGGACTCCACATTTTACGGTGACCATTCATCCAGGATTTTGGGGACAGTTCCCGAAACTAGACTTACATCCCTGTTATTTAATTTTTCTGATTTTTTTTTTCATCTTCCTGATAATACGTGGGCTGATCATTTAATTCTGGGACTGATTTTTTTTTTTTGTGAGTGAATTTGGAGACTAAACTGCTAGTTGGTCTTGTCTCCTTCGAAGTAGTGTCCTTGTGCTTGTATGCACTTATTCCAGTGTTCCTGCCACTGACGAAAGCACCTCTGGTAGTCACTTTTTGTAATAGCCCTCAGTTGTCTCGTTGCGTTCGCTTGAATCTCTTCAATGTATTTGAATCAGCGACCTTTCATTGTTTTATTCAGTTGCGGGAACAAGGAGTTGCACGGAGCAAGGTCAGGGTAGTAGGGAGGGTGTGGGAGCGACGGAATGTTGTGTTTCGCCAGAAATTCATTTGTGGTGACAGCCCTGTGGGCAGGGGCATTGTCATGGTGCAGGATCCAATTGCCAGAGTGCCTACTCAGGGCAGTGTCTGTGCACAGCGTCATGGAGGCATTGCAGGACTGTTTTGTAGAATTCCTTATTTACTGTCTGTCATCTAGGGACGTACTCATGATGAACCAGCTCAGCAGTGTCGAAGAACACAGTCAACATGGTCTTGACATTGGACTTCATCAGCCGCGCTTTCTTCAGTTGAGGAGATGATGCCGTGTTCCACTGGGAGGACATTTACTTTGTTTCCAGGTTACACTCGTAAACCCAACAGTCATCACCAGAGATTACCGAGGTCATGAATTTGGCATTGTTTTGGGCTCGATGATGGAGGTCAGTGCATATTGACATGCGATAGTTCTTCTGCTCCGCCGTCAGGAGACGGGGCACAAATTTCGGTGTCACACGTCTCATTTGCAAATCTTCAGTTCGAATTTTCTGGCACGTACTGAATGCTATTCTAACTTCCTCTGGAACCTCTATGATAGATGTCAGTCAGCACGAATAATTTCTCGCACACGTGCCATGGTCTCCTCGGTGTGGGAGGTGGACGGCCTGCCTGGGCGGGGGTCGTCTTCAAAGGATTGGCGTCCACTTTTGAAATGGGAATACCACTCAGATGTCTTCGATTGACTTAGGCAGGACTCTCCGAAAGCTGCTTGCAGCATTTTGTACGTTTCAGCACCAGTTTTTTGCAGACTGAAATCAGAAATCAAAGCGCACACGCTGCTGCACTTTCCCTTCCATCGTGAGATGCGACGCACACTGCAGGTAGATGTTCACTGAAAGACTTCCAAGCGAATGCGGGGAGATACTGACCACCGGTTTTGCGCATACACTTGCACAGAGTTGATACATTTTGCACTATGTTGCCACTTTGCTACGTATTATAGTTTCGAGGGAAAAAAAATCAGTCCTGGAATTAAATGATCAGCCCACGTATTGTTTAGAATTGCGATGTTCATGGATCTTGTTAGTGACTGTGCTGATGAGGAATGGCAACATTGCTACAGGTGGAGCAGTAAATCATAAAGACGCATGTAGGATATAACAAGCATGACTGTAATGTGTTTCATTTTAATTCTTTCATTGCCGTACTCACCCCTGAATAATTCAAGGGAAAAATGGCTACTTTGTCTTGTAAACACCACAGTAGTAATGTGTGCCATAAGTTGAATGTGGTGATTTTCACAGTCATACCGTGCATCTTGATATTATCAAAGTTTTATTACCAATTGATGCACAGTGCATCAGTTGGTAATAAAACTTTGATAATTGAATGTGTTAATTCATTTTCCAGTTGTTGCTTGCTAACCTATAGGTCAGATTCAATAAGCCTTTGTTTGACAAGATTACAAGATATTCCAGCAACATGCATTTTAAATGCAGTGCCTAAGATTTAATGTGTAACATTGAAGAGGGCTATTTGCATTGAGGGTCTCTTTTTGGATCCAAATTGTTGATCTGCAGAAATGTTTTGTGGAAAGGTTAAGCTGTAGTTTTCTGTTGAATTCCTGTTGTCGTAGTTCATTCATTCTAAATTTGGATTCATCTTTATTGATGGGTTCTCTTCTGTGAGATTTTTACTGTGCCCCATTGGCACAGGTTTGTATACAGTTTTTACTGTATTATCTGACGTTATGAATGGTGTATTGTGATTCTTATGGTTGGCTTTGTGGATTGTTAAAGACTGAATTATTTCCCATCTTTGTTATGTGATCATTACTGTATCAGTTGGTTTGATCAGGTTTTCCAAACTATGGCCCATGGATTCAGTGTGCCCCATGCTTTAATGTGGTGTCAGAAGATAATTGTGTCATAGGTGGTATTTATTTTTGCATTTTTATAATGATGCAGCAGCTTGATTAAGAAGGAAGATTCCATTGTTGTGACTGGGTTCACATCTTTGTTGATGTGAGTGTAATTTACATTTGTGGTAGGTTGGTTTCTCTCAAGTGGTTGTGCATGTAGATTGAACTGCTGGATGTGGTGTAGTGTACAACCTCAAAAAGCCTGATTGTTATGTGCTGTTTATGTCTGAGTAGTTCTACCACCCTTTGAGAATACAGTTGACATAAATATACACCAGGATGCTGTACACCCGTTTATTGTGCCACTTGACAGTGGCAAACCCTTTTCCTTGTTGCAGCAAGACGTGGTTTGTGTCACTTTGAAACACCCTGTAGTTTTTCAAGAAGGGCTGCTTCATGCAAACAATAAAGAGTTTTGACTTGATCATATGTGTGTGAGCTTAGCATGCTAATGCATGGGCTAAATTACATGTTATTGTAACAACTTACAGTATCTGAATAGCATTAACAAAAGAGATTTGTGGGCTGAAAGTTGTATATTAAATGTACCTATGTGTGGCAAACAAGTTCTTGGAAACCCCCTCCCCCCTCTCCCCATGAAAGCTATATTTTATTACTTTGACCACCAATAGTTTCTGCAGCCATTGAAGTAGCCTTCTTGCACAGTAGGACATTTTACTGGTGTTTTCACTGTACAAAGTGTGGCTGGAATGCCTCTATGCTCTTCAGAGTGGTTATCATGTGTTGCTGAATGTCATTGTCTGAAAATTGGTGGCTCTGTGACGTATTAAGTTCTGGGTATATCCAAGGCCAAATTTGGTGATGTGGTGAACGATTCTATTTTGTATCTGCTGTTTCGGCCAGAAAGCTCCTGTACAGCAAGCATGTAATTAGACGGAATTATTCGCTTGAAAATATTGGCGGGGTTGCGTGTCACTGGTGGTTGCAGAGTACCTGAACTGTGGCCTGATGCTTGGGTGTTGCTTCATTAGCAGTACCCTTCACAATGTGCTTTGTGTCTAGAGTATTTGGCCAGAAAATCGATAATGAAATTGGGCCATCATATTTGCCAGATTTGGCCCAATGTGAATTTTGGCTATTCTACTTCTGGAGACTACTTTGAAGGGCCATAGATTTTTGACACTTCTGACATCAAGAGGAGTAGGGCAAGAAATGTTGTGAACAGTGCAAATGGGAACTGAGTGTATTGCTGTGCAAGAAAACTGCGTTTAAGGTAACAGGAACTATTAGTATGTAAGTAAATTAATACAGCTCTTACGGGAAGGCGTTCCTAGAACTTGTCACACCATTTAAAATGTTGTGTCACCTGTGTTGAAATGAAATGGTTTTTCTGTTGGAATTAGTGTGGCTGTGTGGAAGTAGTCATGGGTGTTTGGTGAATAGAAAATGATGCAAAAGTGGCAACAGTGGCATGCTGGAGTATTTTGTTTAGACGAAATGTGGGGGGGGGGACCAGGGGAACTGATGTTTTTGTTTAGATGAAATGTGGGGGGGGGACCAGGGGAACTGATCTGGCCAAGATGTGTACCAGAATCATTAGCTTGGAAGTTCTACAGGCCTGGAATGTGAAATGTATGTAGGAACATAGTGGTAATTTGCTTTGAATTCCATCATGTTTATTAGCAAGTGGATTGAAGTTAGTTGTGATGAATGCTGTTTGCTGTCTCCAAGAGACAGAGCAAAGTGATAATGCTGCCTGGGTGAATTATTGATATGTTCATGTTTCTTTATCTGTCACAGGAATGTTACAGTTGGGTTTTTCATGTTAGATCTGAATTCGGTCTTTTCCAGGTGGTCAACCTTAGTAGTAGTACCTCCTTGTTACTGCAGTGGGTTGCCTGGCCCGTGGTAGTACTACTGAAGATATATGATTGTGAAGTTTGTACTGAAGTGGTACTGTTGTCACCTCATGCCCAAACCTGGTTCTGAGTTTGACCCCC
>Ga0268261_10004120_pt1 | contig 10833 bp, 7 predicted proteins | sample TergutNc150P1_FD_190353 | JGI IMG/M metagenome (GOLD analysis project Ga0268261, IMG submission 190353) | Nasutitermes corniger P1 segment gut microbial community from laboratory colony in Florida, USA - Nc150 P1 (SPAdes) (version 2) | ecosystem: Host-associated > Arthropoda: Insects > Digestive...
TTCCGTTCATCCGCCTAAGTTTCCGATGCGATGCCTTCTCCCGCAAACTACACCGTCATTGTGGTAATGGGACGTGGGAAGTAGAGATGAAGCGGTCATTCGAATCGGAGGGTAACGCCATCGTCTGTTTAGTCGCGTTAAAAAATTTATTTTGGTGTACGCATTGTGAAAGGGTTCTCTTCTTTTCTCCCCTCTGTATTCACCATCCCCCGTTTTAAAATTGCCGCAGATAATCTAACGTCTTTTCTTCCAGCATGTCTACCCCAGCTACCACCTCCACTGAATTTCCTCACCCGTTGCTACGACGCAGAGTTTCGGTTAATCGCCTCATAAATACATACCATCGAGAGGCCTCGCAGTCAAAGGCATGGGCAATCCTCACTCACAACTTATCCAGAGAGTTTCATCACAACGTCCCTCCATAGTCGATCGGCTTGCTGCACGCTCAATAAGAGCGCAGAGTCTGCAAATACGGGTCCACCAACATTTTGGATACCGTATACATTTTGAATGGAATGGTGGTAGCAGCGGCAATGTCTCGTCAGGAATTATGGAGAGGCGTTTTTTAATGGATTCTGATACCCACACGTTCTGTATAGAACTCTGTAAGAAAGGATTAGAAGGACTATGTTCCTGCGTGTATGGAAACTATCACACGGGCATACCCGGAAAAGCCCCTCGTTGTCTGCGAGAACCTTACTACCCTACGCAAAAATATCTTCTAAAACCTAAATGATGGTTAAAATCATTGGAAGACATGGAAACAGAAAATCTCTGGGAGTGTAGTATCTCCTCTTCCGAGACCCTACCAGACTGGCCCTAAAACAAATACATTCACATTCCTTATCTAAACGAATCATATTTCTATCTCAGATCATGGAATCGAAGAATGTCGCTGCTACCCTCCAGTATGTTAAACTTACGCCAAATTTCCTACCACCTACACGAGGATCATCTATGGCTGCAGGTATCGACTTGAAAAGTGCTTACATCACGATTCCAGCCTTTGGAAAGGGACTTGTGGAAACGGATCTGGCAATACTGGTACCTACAGGATGTTACGGTAGAGTTGCACCTCGTTCAGGATTAGCCCTACATCACCATATAAGTGTAGGAGGAGGTGTAATAGATTCTGACTATCGTGGAAATATATGTGTAATCCTTTTCAATCATTCTGTCACACCGTTTCAAATAAGCCGGGGGGACAGGTTGGCACAAATAATTTGCGAAAAAATAGTGTATCCTGAAATATGTGAGTTACAGGCATTAGATAATACAGAACGTGATGCCGGAGGGTTTGGTTCAACAGGGCGTAACTAAAAATCCCATTGTAAACGTATAAATAAACAAAATTTCACTTAAACCACAATACAATATACAGTAAAGATAATAAAGTTCAAAATGTTATTCTTCGCACGATTGTCTTTATTTCAAAACCCTCTATCCTCTAACAGCAACCAAGATACAACATCCTTTTAAAAGAAAACCCTACCTATGGCTCGCGAACCCATCCATGGCTCGCGACCAACTAACCAATCCCAAACCTAGGGTAAAAGTCAAAATAAACAAACCTCATACAACATCCTTTTTAAAGGAAAACCCTACCTGTGGCTCGCGAACCCACCCATGGCTCACGACAAATCAACCGATCCCCAACCTAGGGTAAATGTCAAGATAGACGGAGTCTATGGCGTAGGGAGGGCATGGTGGCACCCTGACAAAATACCTTCTTCAAGTCGAAAGCCCAACAGCGACCATATCCAGGCCGTTACTACTTACACGTTCTTTTGAAATGCCTATAGTCTCAGCAGTTTCACACACTTTCATCCGCCGGTCATCCAATAACGTATCGTGCATTTGTTCAATGATTTCTGGTGTTGTTGCGCTTTTTGGACGCCCTTCACGTGGACAATCTTCAAGGCTGGTATGGCCACATTTAAATTTGGCAGCCCATTTCCTAATTGTTGAAAACGAAGGAGAAGGGTCTCCATAAACTTATATGAACTGAATGAATTTCCTTTAGCGTTAAACCTTCTTTTACAAAGAATTTTATAACTGCACGATACTCAACTTTATCCATTTTAAGGGATACAGACAACACTCCTGCTTCAGGCAGCTGTATAAAACAAACTACTTGATAGAATAACTTGCAATTTCACATGGATGCTTATGACAGATGTACCAACTTAGGAAATAAATCTTGCCAATAGTGTTGCCATTTATAGTTGAGGCCGAGAACTTTTCAGACCACCCACATATTCTCTCTCATCTGTGCCTGGATTTCATGTAATGTCCCTTTTATTGATGTTTTCTGATCAAATTCTTGTGTGGCATTCTCATTTTCCCTAACCCTTATCCTGCTAGTGTGGAATATAGGGTCAGCTCCTAATAATGTCAGCAAATGGCAGATGGGATTTAACTTGGCGTTTAAAGGGTTAATACCTGCAGAATGTATCACCTTTTCATTTCTATTTTATCACTCTGACCATTAGGTGATGAATACAAACTATGGGCCATGACATCACAGAGGCCATAAGTCACTGTGCTTTCACTATGGAGGCTTCGGTTTATTCCCAGGCTGTTTCATGTGGGATTTATTGTGAAGAATATAATGCTGGAACAGGTCTTTACCCATGTGCTTCAGTTTTCCCATCAATGTCTTTCCATCGATGCTATGTATTTACTCATTCATTTGTGCATTCATTCCTTCATCCTTCCATCCAGTCATTCAACCATCCCTTCTTCCCTCTGCCTATCACCAAAGGTATGTAATCTTTGACAGCTTTGTTAAATAATACAGCTCATGAAATACAAACTCTCTTTCTTGTCATGAGTAACATTCTACAGCCCTGTATTATGTCATCTGTCTTTGTCTGATATGTTGCTATGCATTTTGGTTGGTCTGCAACACATCAGAGTTTGAGATCAAAGTTCCACATCCTTATAAATCTTGATTTCATTAAAATCCATAAAAAGTACAAAAGGGCAGAAAGCCACCAAAGAATTCTTGTTTTTGTAGGCTGCTTCTGTGGCACTGCCTAGCAACCACTGAAACAAGCAGCTTGTAAACTATGGCAGTGGGTGTAAAGCTGTCAGCATCTGTGTAACACCTGTGACTGAGTGTAGTTTTTTATGAATTCCAATACAACAAAAACGCACTTTTTGGGTGCAAAAGTGGATAGAGTTTTAAAGCAAATTTTTCTCTGAAAAAATTATTAATTTTTTTAAAAATAAAACTTTGTCATTGATGATTTCTTTTGAAAGTAAACTCGTCACAAGTTATGCACGGAGATGGGGAGGAAGGTAAGAAGTGTAATTAAGAATGTTCAAAATATATGTACTGTTTTCATTTTGAAGGAAATTTGATTGCAGCTGCATGCGAGTTGCAGAGAGAATGAGAGAAAAGTGTTTGCAGTTACATGAAATTAACTGAGAGAGTATGAAAAGAGTGCTTGCAGCAGCATGAGAGTAACTGAGTTAGTATGACGGAAAAGTGTTGGCAGCTGCATGATAGTTGCCGAGGGAGTACAAGAGTAGTGTTTGCAGCTGCACGAGATTAACTGGGAGAGTATAAAAAAGTGCTTGCAGCCACTGGAGAGTAACTGAAACAGTATGGGAGAAAAGTGCTTCTGGTTGCACAAGAGTAGCTGAAGGAATATGAGAGATAAATGAGAAATTCTCTTTTCTTCCAAGACATATTTGTCTTGAATTATTGAAGAGAGAAAGTGGCACGGACTAAAAGTCAGTCATTAAGAACCACGACCAATTGTGTATAGCCATAGTGACTTGTAGTTAGAGATGCAGTTTCGCGGTTTTAGAGGCTGAGTTGCTTGTTTGTTGTAGTGTTACATTTCTGGTCATATACATCATTCTGGTGTGCTTCTCAAGTGTGCGCTGCACCTGGCCCTGCAACATCATCATGCTGTCAATATTTGTAAGTACTAACCTTTAACCCTCCTGTTGGTACTGACACGTACAGTGCCAATAATAAAGGGTTCTATGCAAATTGTGGATATTAACTGCCTTAGGTCTTTTCTGTATAGGGAAACTCATAAATTATACATTAGTAGTTACAGAACATCAGTTTTCCCATTTGTGCATAAATTCTGTTTTGTGTTAGCTTCAAAACCTTTTGGAACAGGAACCTTGTTATGGTGCAAGAGTTTGTGGTGTATTTTCAAAGCAGTTGTATGTACATTTATGATAAATCTCACTGATTATGAGATAAGTACAAGACACAATATCTTACTGTTTACACCAGAGCCATAGCCAAGCAAAACATTTGAAAATATGTAACTTTTTTTTGACATGCTGTCATATATGAAAAGCAAAGGTCATTATCATGTTGTGGACTTCACTGAAGAGTGGTTATTAATGTAATGAATTGCATTATTGTAGTGTTCTGTTGTATGAGGGATAGTCATTACATAGCAGGAATTTTATTCTAAAGTGCATGGAAAAGTATGCACAACGAAAAATTATTTCGGGACACAAAATGGCTCCTTAGCAATATGCCTTATAGGGGTCATGACGATCGAGCAGTATGAGCCTGCGCAATAGCTCGTAAAACATGGCTGCTCCACTGTCAAATTACACCATGGAAAAGCAATGAAGCATTATTCTTTTTTGTGGTCAGAAGTTATGAAACCTTCTGAAATCAACAGAAGAATGAAGGTTCAGTATGGGAACAATTGTTTGAGTTAGGGGAGAGTGTATGAATGGGTGGAAAGATTTCAAAATAGGAAACAAAACGTCAGTGATGAACACCAGGGTGGGAGACCAGTTAGCATAGCAACTGAGACAGTGAAACAGCAGATCAAGCAGCGAATCCGTGACTACAGGTGAGTCACTATTGATGAAATTGCCGTAAAATTGAACGAGTCACGGCTCTGCATACAATATTGTCCATGATGACCTCGGGTATAGGAAAGTGTGTAGCAGATGGGTCCCAAGGCAGTTGTCCAATGATCACAAGCGTGCAGAGCAGACTATTTGTCAGGAGCATTTCGACCATCATGCTTGTGAAGGAGATGCTTTTTTCCATCAATTTGTGACAGGAGATGAGTTCTGGGTGTACCATTATGAACCAGAGAGTAAAATCGATGCAGTGGAAGCACCCGTCATCTCTAGCCAACAAAACATTCAAGACACAGGCTTCCGCTGGGAAAGTCATGCTGACTGCCTTTTAGGATGTCAATGGCCCTATATTGGTGCACTTCCAGGAAAAGGGTCAAACTGTGACTAGTGCTCGATACAGTGACACGCTAGTGAACGGGTTCAAGCTCGCGATATGATCGAAATGCTGGGGACTTCTCTCAAAAAGAGTATTGTTGCTTCATGACAACGCCCGCCCCCATACGGCTACGCATACAGTGGATACACTATATTCTCTGAAATTTGAGGTGTTGAAACATCCACCATACAGTCCGGACTTGGTGTCATGGGACTTTCACTTGTTTGGACCTATGAAAGAACATTTGCTGGGCCAGAAGTTTGCAGATCACAACGAGGTAATGGAGGCGGTGCAAAGTTGGTTAAAGGCCACGCCAAAAAGCTTTTTCCTAGAGGGCATCCGCAAGCTTGTGGACAAGTGGACCAAGTGTGTTGCGAAGCAGAGGGACTATATCGAAAAATAAGAAACAATTTCTATAAGTACTCTTGTAAAAATGTTATTACAAAATTCCTGTTATTTAATGACTTACCTTCGTAGCTTCACAGTAAATGCTTTCAGCTTTATATTTTTTTTTTGGGCGGGGTGGGGGTTTGCATTTTGTTCTCAGAGAAATTGATTTAATTTTAACCAATAAGAATTATGTAATGTTTTTTAATAATTAATCAGCCAATGACCCACTTTTGTTGCCCAACCAGTCGCTGAATGCAATGACATTTGTCAGAACATGTGACTATATGTAATGAAGTAGGTGGAAGGAGAGAGACGTGTTCAAAATGAAGACATGAGAGCAGATGGAATGCAGAGAAAATGGTTTAAAGCTGGTGAATCAGTAATCAGACAGTTATTGGCATGATCAGAAAGTAGATACAGTGGTCAGATGCTAGGGCATACTGTAGTCAGAATAAAAGGTAGAGAGTGTGACTCCAAGGATGGTATTTACCACGTTTGGTATGTACACATAATTCATCAATAGATGCAAAGTAGTTTGTGGTGGTAAGTGTAATGTTATTTATCATGACAGCATTGACACTTCTGGCCAAAGAATTTCTCATGCTTCATCATCAGGGCTAGCCCATGCATCAGACTTCTTACCACTCAGCCTGCAGACATGGGTGTGAAGGCACGCGTAAAGTGTCTCCAGTGGATTAGTTTTGAGCATTTTGTTTTTGGACAAGAATGGTCACCAGAACTTGTGCAGAAGCACCTTGATTGTCATATACCGTATATTCTCAAATCTAATCCGCACCCTTTTTACAGTTTTAGAGGGCTAAAAAATCAGATGCAGATTATAATCGCGTGCGAATTAGATTCGCGGTCGAGAGCTGGATTTTGGAACAATGATAGAGCCACTGTACGTGCTGAAAGAATAATACAGTACAAGAATTTATTATTTTATTTATTACTTATTATTATAATTTATTATTCATCAGATTTGCTGCCATCACTCATAACTAAATCATTATCCATGCTTTCCACCCAGTCACTATTATCTTTATCTTCAACATCGTTCACCCATACAATGTCATCTTCGGATCCGTCCAGAGCATTGCTTATGCTACACTTCTTGAAAGATCTGACAATAATGCTCTCCGGGATGGCTTTCCATGCAGCCGACACCCACCGCGCGACTTCTGAAGGAACTGCGCATTTGTTTTTTCCAGGTTCTGTTAACTCACGGGCAGGATCCGCAATCCAGGTCAGATATTGTTGCCTCAACCTGTCTTTAAAAGGCTTATTAATGGATACGTCCATTGGTTGCAACAGTGATGTCATTCCACCCAGGATGACAATAAGTTCAGTTTTCGTCTTGTGGAGCTGATCCTTCACGGAATCAGTGACATGCCTTTTGAATGCATCAAGGACAAGCATTGACGGTTGATTTAAGAAGACTCCAGGCCTATGACTCCACACTATTTTCAGCCACTCCAACATCAGCTCCTCCGTCATCCATTTTTTTCCTGGGCCCTGACTATAACGTCCTTCACAAACCTCTCTAATTTGGGTGAAGTCTTCCTTTTCAAAATTAGCAAGGTTGGTAGTTTTCTTCCATCAGCAGCAGTTGCTGCCAGCATCACTGTTAGGCAAAGCTTTTCGCATCCGGTGGTTTTCAAAAGTACCTCCTTTACACCTTTCTTCTCCAGCGTGTAGTTTGGTGACATATCAAGATAAAAAGCTGTTTCAGCGGCATTAGCAATTTGCCCCTTCAGAAAATTTCTCGTCTTCCTCAGGTTGGTGATGTACCACTGATAATTCAACAACTTTTATTCAAAATCTTTTGGGAGCTTTTGGCATATCATCGTCCTACACCGCAATGCCAGCCCCATTTGGCGCATGAACCTTAAGGCCCATCCTTTACTCACTTTAAAATGACTTCGAGGAATGTTCAAAGATGTGGCCTTCTTTATCGCCTCCTCACGAAGTAGATCATAACTCACAAATAGTCCAGTCTTGCATCTCTCTCGAAAAAATGAGAAAACTGTATCATCACTTTCAGGAAATCGTACTCTCTTGGGTCCAGTGAATTTCCTTCGTGACGCCTCACACCTGCTGATCGCTGTCATGTGTTTCCGCCACAGTCGAACGTTGCTTGCATCAACTCCAAAAATTCTAGCAGCTTTGCGGTTTCCCTTCTCTTCTGTGCACCGAATAACTTCACATTTTAACTTTGCCATTTATGATAGTCTTTTAGATTTCTGGCTTCCCTCTTCCATAACTACGGTGCACGTCAAATTGGAATAAGCACCTTTCATGTTACAACTAAGGCACGAGCTGGCTTCAAATGAGATTGTGCACGCTTGTTGAAAAAGGCCCACTTCACGGTACCGGTATGACTCATCGGCTCCAGGCATAGCGTCGGATTTTAACGCATTGGTAACATCTCATATTATTCAATTAGTTGCTGTATGGTCAAGGGGCAGTTGAAGATAAGGTGCGGATTAGAACCGTGAACTAACTTTTTTCCATTTAAGAAATCACCAAAAACTGAGTGCAGATTAGATTCGGGTGCGAATTAGATTCGAGAATATACTGTAATTTATGAAGTTAGAACTCTGGAGGTATCTGCAGTGGAACATTTTTGTGTGAAAATTTTCCTCAATAACCATTGTGCTTGAGGCATTTTGTATGTAATAGAAGTGTTAGTTCACAAATTTTCATTGTGGATTGTGCTATAATTCCATTCTTCACGTGATGTTCATATCAAATGTGTGTTTTATATTTCAGACACTTTCAGTATTACATTGGGCTGATGTGACATCTATTTTGTGTCACAGATGCTGTCCATGTCACATCAGGCTGCTGTGATGTTGTTTTGTGTTCTAGGCCCTGTCCATATGACATTGGGCTGTTCTGGTATCTGTTTTGTATTCCAGACACTTTCCATGTGACATTGGGCTGCTGTGGTACCTGTTTTGTGTTTAAGGTCCTGTCCATTTGACATTTGGTTGGTGTGATACCTGTTTTCTGTTCCAGGCACTTTCCCTGTGACGATGGATTGATGTGATATTTATTTTGCATTCCAAGCCCTGTCCATGTCACATTGGGACGCTGTGGTATCTATTTTGTGTTCCAGCCACTTTTATTGTTACAGTAGGCTGCTTTGATATCTGTTTTTGTGTTACAAGCCCTGTCCCTTTGACATTGGGTCAGTCTGGTGTCTGTTTTATGTTCCAGGCACTTTCCTTTTGACATTGAGCTACTATGATATCTATTTTGTGTTCCAGGCCCTGTCTTGTCACATCGGGCTGCTGTGATATCTATTTGTGTTACTGGGTCTGTCCACGTGACATTGGGTTTGTATAATACCTGTTTTGTGTTCCAGATACTTTTCATATAATGTTGGCATAGTGTGAAATTTTTTGTTTCAGATGCTGTCCATGTGACATTGGTCTATTGTGATATCTGTTTCATGTTCCAGACGCTGTCCATGTCATATTGGGCTGCTACAATATCTGCTTTCCACGAGACATACATTGTGATCATGGCCATTGGGATTGTCATCATTGTGTGTCTTGCTATAACTCTGCTATACAGACTAAGGTAAGTGCCTGACTTCAGTAAGGAGGGTACTTTTAGATCCCTTTCTTTTGTTTTGCTATCTTATCATGGATTTGGATTAGTGTTGTGAGGTGCTGGTGATAGTTTTGTTCAAGTTAACTAACATAAAGTGTTCATGTAATGAACATTACAGCAGTTAAATTTTTGTTACAATAAAAATGTAATTTATTTCTTACTAAATTGCAGTTTATCTTTGAGCATCAAGACTCCATTGTGTTGTATTGTAATAAAGTGCACTGTCCATAATGTGGTGGAGTTTCAGTCATCTGTAGCATAGAACCCAAACATGGTAGACATATGAAACAAGTGATAGGTGACAGACAAATTCATAGATAAGACCTACAAGTGGTGCAGACACAGTATGAGTTGTCAGCATCGCAAGATGAGAAGTGGAACTGGGTAGTTGCCTCAATTGTAGTGTCAAGAATAGTTCACTGTATGTTGTGGATGGCAAAACTTAAGATCTGTGAGCATTGTGAATATTTTTGCATATTTAACAAACTACTGCCAAATGAAAAGAATATTTACCAATAGAATAAGGATTTTAGAGGTAAAGGTACATCAATCCCATTAGAGGCCTGGACAGGCCCTGAGCGTTCCAGGAGGTTGAGGCTGCCAGATTGCAGAACAATCAGCACATGACAGTGGTAACTTCAGCCCTACGCACAGTCCACTTTTACCCCGCAGGAAATATTACTGGTACTCATTTCTGTTAGAGGCTGAGTCAACCCCAGGGCCATATTTTTGGCCGGAAGGATTATATCAATGAAAAATTCCAGTGACACCATCGGGAATCAAACCCACAACCTTCCGGCTTATAGCACAGTCCCTCAACGAGCTGCGCCACTGCGTACCCCGAGCAAGGATTGTACTGAAGTATGAATGTTCTGGAATGTGGTACTGTGAAGACAGCTGTTACTGATCTGAGGAAATGTCTTTGTTTTACTGGATGTAAACTTAACTTCAGTTGTAGCATAGGCCTTAAGAATTGACAGCATTGCTCTAGGGACATTCCTGCGCCTTTCATTCTAAGGTTATCTTGAAATCTTGGTTTGTATTATAAATCATGATCATGCACAAGGACACGATGTAAGCTGTATATTTGAAACGTTTCACATTCTGTATTTCATTTAAAGCATGAGATTCGTGGATGGAGGCAGTGCATCAGTGTCCTGCTTTTGTGTTTCAGTGGGATCTCACTGGAGCAGGAATCTACCTGTTTGTGTTTCTGGTAGTGGTTCTCTTGTTTGGGTGTCTGGCCACAGCAGTGACCTTGACCACAGGCAGTTTTTCATGACAGTGCTATATGCTGGGCTGCTGGCTTTAGTGTTTTCTATGGTAAGTCGCACGCTGAGAGTCTTTGATACTTCCTTTCCTCGTTCCCCACCCTTCTTGTCTCCTCTGGTTGGTATGGTAGGGTTGTTTTCATTTTATTTTTCTGCTCCTTCCTGTCTTGCCTCACCTTCACCAATGCATTAGTACACTGAACTACCTCTGTATGTGTTTTTTGTATTTACTGGCACAATTTATGCTTTCATAATTTTACAAGAAATAAAAGAATTAGAGTATTATTAGCTGTTCCACAAGTATTTGGTTAGAGGTGG
>Ga0268261_10004121_pt1 | contig 10832 bp, 3 predicted proteins | sample TergutNc150P1_FD_190353 | JGI IMG/M metagenome (GOLD analysis project Ga0268261, IMG submission 190353) | Nasutitermes corniger P1 segment gut microbial community from laboratory colony in Florida, USA - Nc150 P1 (SPAdes) (version 2) | ecosystem: Host-associated > Arthropoda: Insects > Digestive...
CTCGTCGCAGAGACCTCTACCTGACAACACACGACACTCACAACAGACAAATATCCATGCCCCCGGTGGGATTTGAACCCAAGATCTCAGCAGGCGAACTGGTGCTGTGGGTGGCGTACGCCACCCACAGCACACTCAAACCAGTTCCAACTCTTCCACGATAGCGACAGATAGCAGTAACTGTGTGACAAATACCAGATGCTGTAGATGCAGTTTTATGCGCTCCTGATGATGGTTGGAAGTACCACCCGAAACATGTAGAGCAGTTTCCAGATATAAATAAACTGTGTAACGTTGCATCTTGTTGGATATATATTGGAATACTTTTAGGAGGTTATCATATTCTCCACATTAGCAGGATAAGTGTTAAGGAACAAGGTTATGCATTTCTCTTTCACATCTATTAACACTTTAAACGCCGTGTTAAATCCCATCTGCCATTTGCTGGCATTATTAGGAGCTCACCATATTCTCCACGTTAGCAGGATAAGGTTTAAAATCCCATCTGCCATTTGCTGGCATTGTTAGAAGCTCACCATATTATCCAGTTTAGCAGGGTAAGTGTTAAACGCCGAGTTAAATCCCATCTGCCATTTGCTGGCATTATTAGGAGCTCACCATATTCTCCACGTTAGCAAGATAAGGGTTAAACCAAGCTCTTCTTTCCGCAATTCAAAGTGTATAGTTTACAATGGCACTTGGAATATACTTCCGCTCTGTATGAACCAGGCAGTGGCACTATTTATTTGACGTAGCACTTCATTTGCTATTCGTAAGATCTGTGTGTGGTACCACAGTTGTGAGAACCGGAAGATGTTTATTTAACGGACGCGCTGCAAAACGTTCAGGTCACGTCGGAATGCTGAGCACAGTGAATGTCGGTTTCGTGTAACAAAGGAAGACCATGTGCATCGGGTCTCCACCGCGATCGTCGAATCGAATATCATATTCAAAATTTCTCCTTTTTTTAACCTAAGCAATACCCATAGCATCAATCTCAGTGTTCAGTACGTCCAGTAGTAGGGATTTGGATTTGGTAAGTCTGAGACTAGCAACTGCAGAAAGTTGGTAGAAGTTCAGTGCCGTTCTTACTGCTTCGACTTGTGTCGGTGAGGATAGAATGATAGTTACATCATCCACGTAGGCAAAGACGGATACCTTTCAAGACGTGGGAGTTATCTTCAGTCCTCACAAGGTTTCAGCGAAGCTAATCAATAATGGGTTGAGTACTAAAGCATATATGATTGTGCTTAGCGGGCATAAATTTTTGACAGAGCCTGCGGCGTGAATGACAATGTTTGAACTCAGCGAATATATAGAAGAAATACTCTGAGGTAATGTTAATAAAAAGATCCAAATTGATGCAACAGTATGCAGACATTTATTCACTGCACAGTCACTCTACATGTTTCGGGTTTCACAGCGCCCATCATCAGGAGTACTAAACACTGTATCTGCTACCTCTGGTATAGTTCATGTTACTGGTTTAGCTACTTCTTCCAACGTGTCCTGATCAGGCCAAGTTGGAATGATGTAGCTGTACCAGTATCACGACCTATACCAGAGGTAGCAGATACAGTTTTTAGTACGCCTGATGATGGGCGCTGTGACACTCGAAACATGTAGAGTGGCTGTGCAGTGAATAAATGTCTGCATACTGTTGCATCTAGTTGGACCTTTTTGTTATCATTGAATCATGATGCACGGAACCATGAGTTTAAAACTCTGAGGTAAACCAGTTCTTGAAGAAATTATTCAGACTATCTCTTTTACCACCAGTGAAAGTCAGCGACTGTGTTGAGTTTGATTTTACATCCAATCTTCGAAACGACAGGCGAGTCGAACTACATTCTATAAAATTATATTGATATAGGTTCCATTTTTCCTCTGTCTGTTTGGTGTAAAGGTTCTGTATCATCACTTAAGAACCACAGCTGTATAAGAGTCCTATTTCAATTTCAATGCAGCGTTTGATGTTGCACATCGCAATATTTTTGTTCTAGCATATGAACTTAAAAAATACAGAATGAGAAATGTGAGACGTCACTAAACAAAAACTTACAAAATAACAAGAATCTAAAAAGGGGACTCCATTTCCTCAAAAACTGGACAATATAGGGCTAGGTTTACTTTTGGTAAAGGAGTTTTACATTCAAATTTTAGTACAACCTGTATGTGAAATGTAAATTATACAGGAACCAAAATAGGTAGCATTATGAAATAAACGGCATTTTGAAGGGAAAAATGGAGAGTGTGCATCATGTTTAAAATACTCCGTACTTACATTTTTTGAAAAAAAGTATATAAAATTCAACATCTGGAGGGTAGCGGTACGCCCGTCCTATATATAGGACGCACGGTTCTTAAAGGTTAATTTTGAGAATCATTTGTTTTATCAGTTGCCATATAAATTTCTATCAAACACAGAATCTTATTATTATAAGTATTATTTTTGTTTATCGTTTGCACTGACAGTGCACCTTGCCACTTCTTTATCTGTACGTATCAGTGCAAGAAAAATAAAACACTATGCAAGTCATACCGCAGTGAGCTAAGAGATCTGAGGTCGGACGGTATACCCTTTACAAATAAACATAAAGTTATGATACTAGGAGTAACGTAATACTGTATATAAACCACGCATTTTTTATTGTTAATTCATATTCTTCATTTTATGTGTGGTATAGCGGTTTACCTGCGCTCTACTAAAATTCATTCAGTGCGAATAATGAAGAAGTACAATGGACAAAACTTTTACTATTAAGAGGCTGCCAGCGGACTGAAACTGCCGGTACCGGCACTGTAAATTAGTAGGCTTGCTTCGATCAACCACCGTACCACTACAATTGGTATCCTGGAAGTGGAATGCCACCAGAAACACTACAATGGATAAGCAGTGGTGAATTACCATCGGAAGACTCCACTGCAAATTGCCGGCTGCGGTGGCAATACCACCCCCACGGGTCACTAATAAAGTATGTGGCAGCGGTAGGATGCTGCTGGCCACTGGGCCATTACAATTGTTGACTCTGAACTAGGATTATGTCCGAGAAACAGCATCTACATACAATAGAAGGAAGAACGTGTAACTGGACTTACCGTATCTTGCGGAGGAACTGCCTTTTTAAACACTTAATTTAAAGAAATTTAGACGGGAGGATATAATTGATGGAAATAAGACGAAGAAGACGTAAGCAAATGATGGATGATCTTAAAGGTAAAAAAGGATATAGAAAATTGAGAGAATACACTAGAAACTTCTCCGTGGATAACTTTCCTGTCTTCTTCAATTGTCAAATAAATTAATGTCATTATAATTGATACAAAACCGTGGACGGTAGGACAATACTCAGATGGATTTTCAGGAAGTTTGTTTAGAGAATATGGATTGGATTGACCTGTCTCAGGTTATGGACAGTTACCGGCAACATGTAAACGCGGTAATGGACTTTCTGGTTCTATAAAATACGGGATTTTTTACTGCCTGAAAACAGGTTACCTTCTCAAGAAAGTCTTCATTTCTTGAAAAAATTAAATAAGTAAGTAAGAAATGAAGTAAGTAATTAATAATTATACCACGTATAAGTGGTTAGATCGGTCGCGTTTTCAGTCTTGCATCTAAAGTATTATGCTATTTGATAATTATTTACATTGCTGTATAACGCAAACTACAGTCTGTTGTGGCTCACTCAACTACTCGGAACATACCGGACAGTTTGAAACTACAGGTTGATGGATTTAGACTCTCGGATTATTAGCTGTGGGTTCTGATCCGAGAGCGTGCCTCCCTCTCACGATTTACGCTCGCATCTGCTTAAGGTTTCGTGAGATCAAACTTAAGTTACGTGAATTAAATATTTTTTTCGGATGAGGAATTGGAGGCAGAATGTAGCTTACCGGTGAAAAACTTAAACAGGTGTTTGTAGAATTTATCATCGCTATCGTCATATATTAACCCTTATCCTGCTAACGTGGAGAACATGTTGAGCTCTTAATAATGGCAACAGATGGAAGATGGGATTTAATTTGGCGTTTAAAGTGTTAATAACGTAAATTTTGTTTGTGGAATTATCATCTCCTTAGCTACCTAATGAAACTTTCCAGTATATAAATTATAAAATACTTATGATTCATTATTGACGGCCATGTATTCTTTTCCATTAATTCGTTCTCAAGATTTGTTTTAACAAAGAAGGTTAACATGAAATACTGACAGTGCGTTTTCTACCGGAGTCCAAAGGAAGTACAACATTAATGTTACATGACTTCTGGTGGTGGCAGCACTGTCCTTTTTAAAGCGGGTTACTTTGATGAAAATCGTGAACACTATATTACCAATTTCGCAATTGTGAGCCATAGTAATAAATATAATCTTCTTTCAACTGAGCACTAACACCTTGTTAGCCAGGACCTCCTCATTATCGAGGTTGTATGTTCATACTCAGACACAACACTTCCATTGGTATGCCTTTTTACGAGTGATCATTGCGACGCAGAGACCTCTACTTGACAAAACGCAACAGTTACAAGAGACAAATCCAAGCTTCTGCAGTATTCGAACCGGCAATCCGAGAAACAGAGGAGCCGCAGACCCACGCCTTAGACCGCGCGGTCACTGGGATAAGCAGTGAAGACTATACGCAAATAAAATTGCGGACCCAGAACAGTTTAATCCGAAACGACTTCAGGAGTTACTGTAGAGTCGACTTTGTAGATTACGAAGAAAAGTCTGCCGAAGAGCTGTATGCTCTTGAGTTTCTGAACAGGTCATTGCCATCTGGTTTACCACCTCCTGGACTAAATTTGAATATTAACGTTACTGTGATATTTTTAAGATGGCAGTAATTGAGAACGGTACAGAATATCAAGGGTCAGACCAAAATTTTTTGCCATTACATTCTGCCAGACTCAAGGTCAGAATCTTTAAGGTTTAAAAAGTATCTACTGTTGCCTGTTTTTTTTCTTTTGGAAGTTCCATATGGAAATTTAAAGAAAATTTCATTTGATAAGGTCATTTTTGGAATTATTGACGGGAATCGAATGTTACAGGATAAGTAATTTTGTTTTGAAGTGAAGTGAAATGGAGTTACGTTGAAGTCCTTGGGGACAAAAAGAACCATGCCTATTAGTGTAACATTATACTTAGGGTACTTGATTGAATTGTGACTATATTATTTGGTGTGTATTTTGTACTGTGGTTCTTTTAACTTGTTTTGTAATATGTGGTTGTTTGTATGTATGGGTGTTGCAATGTCTGGTTGTGTGTATGTGTGGGTGTTTTGGTAATATGTGTACTTGTATTTACTGTGTTTTGTATCGTTTGTACTGAATTTTTGTGTTGTATCTTTTATGTATATTTATTTCTATTTGTAACTAATGGAAGGACTAATGCCACCGAATAAATACACAACTGCAGTAAATAGTAATAATAATAAAATTAATAACAGTAATAATAAATTTTTATCTAGAAGTATTTTGAAGTTTTAATAAGAACCTTTTTTTGGTTTACCTTTCGTTTTTCCTAGGTACGAATTATTCTCATGGGACATGTATTATTTAAAAAATTAAATTACAACTGGAAAAGTTATGTGACAGTAAATTCGTTACGCAGTGCCACTTCGACTTCCTCACCATATTATTACCTACATTCTCCTTTGGAGAGGACCAAAAATAAACGTCCTGCCTACAGTGATCACAAATAAGCAGATTACGATACCTAGTACGACATTGTCTATGGCCAGCAAACCAGGATCTGAGTAGAAGCTTCGAGAGACAAGGCGCGTATCTGACCTCGTACCATCCCATTTCTGTTTCATCGCGATATCAGACTGAATAACTTGTTTGAACAAGGCTACACACGTTTCATATTGACTTTGTTCCCGCTGGCTTTTTTCCACCAGTTTCTCTGTTGTCCTTCACGTGACGACAGGAATATCTACTACAAAATCACGTCGAAAAATTGCATACTACAGCGAAAATAGAAAACCTTTCGTGTTTCAGACACGGTGAAGAAAATATGTCATCGCATATGTCACAAAAACTTGGTGCTTGCTGTATATCACACATCACTGTAAATATATTCTTTCACTAGTATTTTTTTTAATCGTGGTGATTTTAATAGGTTTAATTTAGCCACTATAATATTAAAAACTCTAGCTCAATCTTCTGTATTCCTTCCAGATGACTTTGTCCTTGTGTACTCTGAACTGAGTTTAGATTATCAAAAGAGCGTAATTAAGCACTCAGGATTTTTTTCCACTTTTGCACCGTGCATTTTGACTCACCGAATCTTTTATTGTTCCAACTTATGCAAAACATTTATAAATTAAAACACTAAATATTTACATTAAACTATATAACAATTGCTCCTACATGTTTCGGTTTCGATTAAAGCCATCATCAGGGAGCTAGTAAGTTGTGCTTCGCTAAGTTACTAAATTGGTATCAGTTGATTCACTTTATTATTAAGATCCTTCGGTTCTGTGGCCGTGTGTCAGTTCATTCATGTTTTGTGCGTGTTAGGTGTACAGTACCGAATGAAAATGTGTCAGGGAACGTGCTGAAGGTCACGTGGGAAATAGATCAGTTTATACAGTGGGTTGTTGTCGCTTAAGGTTTGTTCCGTGACCAGTCTGTTATTTTGGCGGTATGTTTTTATGTAAAGTGACCCCCAGAAATTCATTTTCGTTCCTTTGTTACATGGTTGTAGGGATTTAATGTTTTGTATACTGTACCATATTCATGCCTATTATCTAATGTGTGCATAGCGTATGCTGATGTTTGATTATTGGTTCTGATGTAACGTATATTTCCCTTGCGTCTTATTGTTATTAATTTGCCAGACTGCCCTAGGTACACTTTACTGCATGCGTTGCATTTGAGTTCATATACTCCGCTGGGATTTATATTACTAGTTTTGTAAGAGAGCTGCTGGTATATTGTGTTAGTGGTTAAAAAGGCTGTGGTTAGGTTGGTTCGTTTGAAGAGGTTGTTTACTTCTCGTATTAATGGGCCACGACCAACAACGCTGTTACCACCACCTTCCAACGGTAAACAAGAGACGGCTACTGCAATTGATAAGCTCCTGATAATTGGCATGAGGATGCCCGAAACATGTTCAACTGTATTTAAACGACAGGCAATAAATCTGAGTGATTGATGCATCTGGTTTGTTGAGATATTTGAAGATATTCTTTGTCTTTACTTTACATTCCATTACAGAACCAGTGTGATCATATTAAGACCTTGTGCCAGGTGAATATTCAGTTTTCATGCGCGTTCGCATAGCTACGATAAACGCCTATTAGCTTTGTCATGTCTTTTTGTCTGTCCGCATATAACAGTTATGTTCCCACTGGACGGATATCAGTGAAATTTGATAGTGGGGCCTTTACGAAAATTAGTTCAGACAGCCCACACTGCTGAAATTAGAATGAAAGTATCTTATCTTGTATGCGAAAAAAAGTGTGCTTCTTTAACATGGAAATATGTACATAAATAATAGAAAGGAAATAATTGTTGCGTTTCCACGGGAAGAATTATTACTCTAACGAGCGAGATTTAATTAATATATCTAATTAGGAACGTTTATTTTCTACAAGATCAAACAATTTTTTGGAATACCTGAGGTGTTTCATGAATTCTCTGCATTATATATTTCGGTGGAAGCACTTGTCTGGTGAATTCATAAATTAGTTCGCAATTCATAATCGCCAACTCAACCTTATTTAGTCTTATTGAATTAAATTACAACAATATTTTGGCAGCATATTTATTTAAATATACAGAATAATTTAATTTCATTGACATTAAAAGATTCCAGAATTTTGTCCAAAAAAATATGATAAAACATGCAGATGCATATGCATATGTGTAAGTAGGTATGTACACAATATACAAAAGTATATATTATGAACACTGATAATTGAATATAAATGGCGACTACAAAATATTTATGACGATCATGATCAATTTAGAACAAAATATTAAAATAATTAATAGCACGATTGCAAAGAAATTACGTATAAAAGTATAATTGCAACTACCGCTATAACAGCGTAACCCATAGCTTGAAAAGCCTTACACTCAAAGGCAATACATGGACCCAGCCTTCGTATCTTACATTCATTAGATTATCTTTTTTATATTCCCACACTCTCAGTCATAAAAATAGAAGCAAAACAGTTAGAATACTTGGCACATTTCTGCGACTCGTTACAGCTTCGTGGTTCCTAGAATTTCATTTCATGCCAAAAATAGCGTACTTAAAACGCAAGATATTATTACTAAAAGTTTCAGACTTGCGTTAAGGATATCCCTCAGTACATAGATTTTAAGCAGTTACAAAAATTATTCATTCCTGACACTAACAAATACGACTATGATGTATGTAAACAAATATTATACTGCTCATAAATTTTGTGATTTCGTAGTTGCGTGATATGCTGTCAGGAAAACACCATTTAAATTATCATGTATGGAGTAAACAATGTCAAAACAACCTACAGGAAATTCCCTACTTCTCTCAGGATGGGAAAAGACAATCACAAAAAAGCATAAATCTGTCTTGGGGAATTTTCACTTTTATGGGAAAAGATTGTTTTCATTCGACAAAACAATAAATATTATTGAATGATCCTGTGCCAATATTCAATTGCCTACATCACCAACATATTCCAGAAATCTGGATTCCTGGTACTTAAAGCGATTTAACTGAAAGTACTATCCTCTGCAATGTTAAGGTGTGTCGACAGGCGACTTATCGAAGACGCTTTCTTAATATCCAGAGGAAAGATATTCAATTAGAAAACAGTCAGTCTAGTAGTTATTACCGATGAAATGCCCTTCAGAAATTGTTTATATTTTAGACAGTTTAGTTAATATTAAAGATTATCCTAGAGGAATATCAAACAAGTATAACTTACTGTACTACTTTTTCTTCAATTAGAGGAAAAATTGTTTTTACCTTACTTTTTTAGTGACTTATGTTATTCAGCTACAGGAATTATAATTCTTCATTCTGGATGGAAAAGTTTTAGTTAAAATAAGGTCATATTCTCCTCATCATAAATTGAAACTTTACTACGGTAAACTCATAAACCCAACAAAAGAAGAATGTACGTGTTGCTACTTTTAACACTTCTATACTTCGCTTTGTCGACTGTTATGACGTAATTATTAGCTTTTATCCTGTGCGCCCCCAGTCCTCTTTAATAAGATCAGCTCCTTTTTCGGCTATCATAATGGTGGGTACATTTATATGACCGCTTGGAATTACAGGTATGATAGAAGCATCTATAACTCTTAACCCATTAATACCATGAACCCTTAACCTGGGGTCCACGACAGCTTCTTTATCTGACGCTGGCCCCATTTTACAGGTTCCTGATAAGTGGTAAATGCTGAATGTGAGATGTTTTGTTACGCATGTCCAGTATTCATCAGACTTAAAAGCCAAATTTTCGCAACCAGGTACTGGAATGTCATGCAGTTCCGAACCAAATTTCTTGAACGCATTAGTTTCACTTAGTTCTACTGCCTTCTTTACCCCCTTTACTACTGTCTCCAAATCGTAATTATGATCGAAGAAATTGGGAAATATAAGGGCCTTATGAAAAGGATTGTTATCCCTCAGCATCACTCTTCCCCTACTTTTCGGTTTTAAAAGAAGTGGTATTATCATCCAAGAATGTACTTTTTCAATTGGCTTGTACACAGTATTATAAACAAAATCGCTGATACCGAAAGTCTTTCTTACATGAGGTTCCGAAATGATTGTTGATGCTAGGAAAAGCAGTTCTATTTCCGGATAACCATCAATATCCGTTGGATTCTCAAAATCAAAAAAAGCTGCAGCCTCAACCCCACCTGTGCTGCTAATAGGACCATTGCGATGTCGGAAATAGTTTATAAGATCCTTGCCATTTTCAAAGAAAGATTCAGGTATTATTGAGACACTTTGGTTTACGATAAATGTCATGCCGATTACCCCCATATGATCCATAAGATTGTAACCTACCTTCAAATCCTGAATGACAGGAATATTCATATTTCTAAGATGCTTCCTGGGGCCTACACCAGAAAGCATTAAGAGCTGTGGGGAGTTAATGGCACCTGCTGATAGAATAACTTCTCTTCTGGCACGTACTGTTTGTCTCTTCCCATTACGAACAAATTCTACGCCAATTGTCCTCTTTGTACTTGGATCTATCAGAATCTTTGTTACCATACTCCTCTTCATCACATGAAGGTTTTTCCTTTTACGAATAGGATGTAAGAAAGCCCTAGATGTACTCACCCTAGTACCGTTCTTTGTTGTTGTTTGAACAAAACTGAATCCTGTTTGAGTTTCGGCGTTATAGTCGATTATTCGCTGACCGATCTCTTTCCCAGCCTCAAGAAAGGCTTCAGCCAAGGGAGTATGATATGGGGGATAACTTACAGTCAGATATCCACCAGTCGAATGGTACTTTGTGTTAACTGCAAGTTCAGGTATAGCAATGTCTTCAGATTTGAGGAAGTAGGGCAGAACACTTTCATAACTCCAACCAGTGTTTCCCAAGCTTTCCCATAAATCGTAATCCCTTCGATTGGCCCTAGTATGCACCATGTAATTCAAAACACTGCTTCCCCCCATTACTTTTCCACGTGGAAACATACACTGCCTGTTTGTTAAACCAAGGCAAGAATTATTTGATGGCACGCTTCTGTAGTTCCAGTTAGCGTCACTAGACTGCAGAAACTGAACAAACACGGGTATGTCCATTATATAGTTCTCTTCCCTTCCAGCTTCCAGAAGAAGAACATTCCAGTCTGACGCTTCTGTCAAGCGG
>Ga0268261_10004122_pt1 | contig 10832 bp, 7 predicted proteins | sample TergutNc150P1_FD_190353 | JGI IMG/M metagenome (GOLD analysis project Ga0268261, IMG submission 190353) | Nasutitermes corniger P1 segment gut microbial community from laboratory colony in Florida, USA - Nc150 P1 (SPAdes) (version 2) | ecosystem: Host-associated > Arthropoda: Insects > Digestive...
CACAAGAAACCGCACTAAAATTAGCGTGTTGACGCTAGCGAGTTGAAACTCATACTAGAAGTCTATGAGACTCTTATCTAACCTTCATGTGAAGGACAAGCCCGCAGTATTGCCAGATCGTGCGATACACAGGCAGTCTCATTACTTTATTTACAGACCTCGTACATATAACGTAACATTGACATGCAAAATAAATATATTACTTATTTTGTAACCTTAATTATCCAACATGCAAAGGACATGCGCCATATGATACTGCCATTTGCGGCCTATCTTCTCTTCCATAGATTTTTTTCCCATCATCTCATAAACGGCATGATATTGGGAGAAATATTCTTAAACATAAAATGTGTTTTGATTTTCTCCACAACTTCTGTCTAAACCATTTCTCATTCCAATAATAATAAACGAGATTATCATAAACGTCCTCGCGTAAAGTACCCGTTATTCTTGTCATATTTAATAAATCTCGAATTTTTTCCAAATATTTTCTAAAAATAGTATCAAATTTCATGAAATTCCGTCCAGTGGGATCCGAGTTGTTCTACTTGGAGGGACGGACAGACAGACATGACGAAGTTAATAATTGCTTTACGCAATTTTTAACGCGCCTAAAAATAAAACTCATTTTATCTGTAATTCCCAGAAAACTTGGAAGAGAACTGAGATTGCAGACTATTTTCGTGACAAAAACCATTCCGTCAAATTCCAACTTGAAACAATGAAGGTGTTTCAATACAATAAACACGAATGAATTCCACAGAAATGTCAAGTAGCAGTATGTAACTGTACTGTCTCCTAATTCGGGCGGCACTTGGACCGCAAGGTCAAGACTCGGCAGTGAAAACAACCAAACTCTTAGAATTCTTAGTACCGACATTGAACACTGAAAAATATTCCCATTTCCTTTTACTTTTTCAGAGTAATATTATTACGTAGTCATGGAATTTAATGTCCAAATGTTATTACTTCTATCGTGTCATTCTTCCATATAAAACAGATAGTATTGCATCAACGAGACACTGGAAATGGGGAAGATAAAACAAGCAGAAATAGATTCCTTAACAACACGAAAATAATGATTTGAAGTTTCCACTTAGTGATTGTTGAGAAAACAGGTCTCCTGAGTTACTGCGCTTGGTGGTTGGGTACTTTCTTCCAGAAGTTTCGTTCCTTCAAAACGTCGGGAATCAATTACCCAACATGTCGCAACAATCCAGAAGTCCTGCTTCAACACTACGGAAAGAAAAAGTTTGCAACTAATAAAATCTTCCAGCGCTGTGCATTACTAGTGAGTAAGCGGCAGGCTTCCCGCTTGATTTAGCCGTATCTTTTACTGCAATATATTCTCTCTCTCGCTCTCTCTCTCTCTCTCTCTCTCTCTCTCTCTCTCTCTCTCTCTCTCTCTCTCTCTCTCGCTTGTTACACTGTCTTCTGTCTCTGTGTCACACACGCGGGCGCGTACACACACTTCAAGCTGCATGTTTACCAAGGAATGTGCTATAAAAATTGTACGTAATACAAAGTACAAAATTTCTAAAAACCAAAGACTTATAAGTTCCGTTAAGGAGGTAATTCATTATTTTATATAATTATATTTTATATTATTATTTTAATTAATTAATTATAATTTTATATTTTTATATTTCATATTTTTATATTTTATATTTTTATTATATTTTTATATTTTTATTATATTTTATATTTATATTTTTATATTTTTATTATAATTATAAATATTTTTACATTTTATTATAATTTTATTATAATTTATATTATAATTTTATATTTATTTTATATTATTAATTATTTAATTCTAATTTTATATTATTAATTTATTAATGAGGTAATAAATAATATGGTAAGGAGGTAATTTCCTCTGTTCCAGTGGTATAGCGGCGCAATGTTAGCTATACCGAAAAAATTGCCACTCTCTATGTACATACCTATTTACCAGCAGTGAGATCCTCCATTGTGCACGTACGCAAGCAGTTACTTTATCCTTCCAAATCCCAGGTTAGTATCCCAAACCCTCTGTGATATAAGCTCGGAAGAGTCATAATCTGTGTCCTTTAAGACATGCAATTGATTGAACCGACCCATCTGCCGCAAACGAATCACTACAGTGTTAGACAAAGTAAATCATATGCTACATGCACTTGATGTCCACACTGCATGCCATGTCTTATTCCAAACAGACCCTCAACCCATACGGTACATTCACAGTGCTTGCTTACTGCACGCCTTTTCATCCGATTCATCAGAGCAGTCCGGGTTGTCATCACACATCCAGGTGAGCGGAACACATTCGCCTCGCAAGGCACGACATGTAAACTCTTCTGGGCTGCACACCTTCTCTTCTGGAAGCAACATTACAACATAATACAGTCTTACACTATGAGCAATTCCTTTCAGCCAACATGGTGACGCAAGAAGGCTCTCTTGTTACTCACCCATGCCTGCAAGACGCACTCACCTGCAGAACACAGAACAGCCCTACCCTACACAATATTTAGGTGACGATCCTTCAAATTCCAAACAGGCCAGGAATTTCTTTAGCCATTACATAAGTATAGTACTAATCTGCTGGCGTGAGGGTGAGGAGGGTGACGAGGCAAGCTGATAGGAGGAGCAGCAGTGCACACTAGCACCACGCGTTTTATGTTTCAAAATCGTCCCCCGTTGCTGAAGCTATAAATGCAGTACATTAAACGTTTCTGAAGTGGCTGTCGCTGCCTACCCGTTCCAAAGCGAGTTTAGCAGCAACCAGGCCACCGCATACTACACCGAACCGAACCTCAACTAATTTAATCGAATTTTCGGTTGTTGGCGCGTACTAGAACGACGCTTCCGAAGGCAATCGAACAGAAAAAAGGTCCCAGATGGTTTCAGGACTTACTATGTGATAATAGTAAATTTAAAGACTACTGCCATAATATCTTTAGAACAGTTCGTTGTGTTGCTCACATAAATTAAAACTGATTATGTGCTAACAACTCCCTACTTATCGTTTAAATAAGGATATTTATTGCTAAGTTAAAAATTTTATCTTTTAAGTGTTAATCCACATTTCCGAAAAGAAAATAAAAAGTTATAATTTTTAATAACATGGTAGTATCCACTACCACTCCTCCAACCCAATCAGAAGGTTCCGATGTTTATGAGGTCAGACACCTGAGCCCCTGTACCTTTCACCCTAAAAACCGAATCGTTAAATGTACACAATTTCTCAAACAAATACCAAGTAACGAGTAATTAGTCATTCCCAGTTAATAGGAGCTATGGGTTTCACATCCAGGGTTCGATTCCCGGGAGAGGTAAGAGATTTTCCTTTCTCTAAAACGTCCAGACCGGCGCAGGGGGCAAAGCAGCCTCCTATTCAGTGGTTACTGGAGTCTAGTTCCCCGCCGGTGAAGTTACCATGGCGTGAAAGTGACCACTTACCTCCAACGACTGTCGAGATTAGGAATGCGTACAGCTATACTTGTACTGCCCCATGAGATGCAATGGAATAACTTTAAAATTCACTGTTTAGGTTCCTCTCAATTACATACACATTGCATTAAATTGCATTGTATTTCATTAAATTACACTGCGTTACATTAAAATTTACGAAGCTTTCCACCCGTCTCCTTCCAAACAGTATCCTTTACCGGTTGATCTGGGGTCCCAAGTACGCGTTCCGCTTCCACCAAAGACGGCCGAAATATCCCTCCTGAAGTCTCCGTGCTTACTTTGGAGTTCGCAATGCAACGGTTAAATAGTCCCGCAAGGCAACAAACGATCTGAAGTGAAAAAAAAATCGTCCTGTTTTAACTTCAAATCCGACCGTTTCTTTGTATGTCGTTTCCCTTCGGCTAGTGTCAGGCTGCGGTGGGTAGACAAAAAATACGCATTTCTTGTGAACACCTACGTAATTCTTTCAGATCCATTCTTTTGGGATTTGACACTGTCGCTGGGCGAGTAACTCCAGACGTTGCGAAAGGAGTTAATGATTTCATCGTCAGGGTCAAGCAGACCAAGAAAATTCAAACAGTGTCACATCCCAGAAGACTAAATTCTTCAGCGATCTCGTAATAGCCTTCAGTTTTAAATTCTCTTGAAGGATCCTTTTAAACAGCTTGTTCTAACAACGCCTAGCCGACCTGAAACAAGCTTTTATTAAGACGCAATTCGGAGAACAAGACTTTGGTGACATACTGCATCTTTCTTTACCTTGGACATACCAATGTATTGCATAAATTATGAATTCATAATTAATTACCATCAACACAACTAATTTTGTTATGTTACATATATGCTGCTACACGTTTCAGCCACTGCGTGGTCCTCTTCATGCCGTTTGAAAACATAAAAACCAAAATTACAATCGCAACATTAGTTTTGAGGTCAATAAAAGTTTTTAAAAACAAATAAAAAATATATAGCATTTAGTAGTACAATTGTCAGCGTTAATGTTTGTCTTCATAAAATGCGGCGTCTTTCTGAAGTGACGTGTAACGGTATGTGGAATGTGTTCGTTGATATGTTGGTGTGAAATTTCATTTACTAGTCTGTTGGTACCTGTACACGTGGGGAGGCTAGGCACAAACATTTACGTAGTTACCGTGGAAACCTCGCAACCCGTAGAAGCTAGGTGCGCTTCATGTACACAGTTACTGTGGAAACCCCGCGACCAGGGTAGGCAAGGCACAACCATTTGGGTATTTACCGTGGAAACCTCGCGACGCTGGCAGGCAAGGCACGCTCATTTACATAGTTACCGTACAAACCTCAATTAGTTGCGTCCTTTATGTACCATCTGCGCCCCCGTAAGACTTAATTCTGTGCAGTGTCGTCTTCATTCATGTGGTGGCGTTCCGTGAAACTCCAGCTTTCAGCCTAGTGACGTTACCTGCCATCTGGTGGCGGTCCGTGATCTGGAAGTGCGACACGACCGACATTTTTAAAGTATATATAAGATATTCGGTCTTATGGTTCCTGAGCTTTTGTTTTCGGTGTGTGCACGCCTCTTGTCAGAAGAAGACTCCATTTTGCCGCACCAAAGCCTGAGAACTCAACCCGACACCATAATTAAAGTTGCAATTGTATTTTTGGTTTCATTCACGCGGTCTGAAGATAAACTCGTAATGGTGAAACATGTATCCGCATTTCTATTCAATATTGTAAAATTAGTTGTGTTTATGGTAATTTATAACTATTTTGTAATACTGCACATTCGTTTCGTTTAATTTCGGTATAGTGCATGCTGGCTTCTGGCTGAGGTCAGATACAAAGTTATCTGGTCATTACAATGCGCACACATGAGGAACGCTAGTGACTGTAGCCCAAGCCGAAAATGTATCGCAAGAAGCCTGTTTTTGTCACAGTGCTTGTCACTACGCACACTATGGACGACGGGGCATGGCCCAAAGCTGCAGACGTTCGTCAAATGGGAGCGGAGCTCTTACATGTTGAGGCTGTACAATTTAGAAAGAGGCAATACAATATAAAAACGTTAAGATTACCCCCGTACCTGAGCATCGTATAACGACGGCGGAACCGAACACTGCAGAGCAGGCAGCATCATTGGCCGCTGTGCAGTAAAGCAGCTATCAACGTGTATGTAGATTCTATGAATGGGTTCCACGCTCAGCTGGACACCCGGCATAAGGGAAACGGAGGAAAAGTTCCAGATATTCTACACCTCGGCAGTAACTAAAAATGACCCGTCACATTCAAGCTCTTACAACTTATCCTTCACTGCTCACTCGGCAGAAGGTTGGATGGGCCCTAAAGCAAATCTGTATACAGTATACTACACAGGTCACATTCTTTCACTTTACTCTTTACCGACTGGAGTAGAGTCCTTACCCGGCAAAAAGGCCGAAGAAATTTGGACAAGACTCCAAGTGTTAGCAAGAATAAGTAGATTAATTAAATCAATATTTACATAAAGCGTTCCTTATTTATGATTTACTTAATGTCGCTGTTAGTAGCGCATACTTCTGAAAGGTGGGATGATTAGTTAATATGAACCTGGAAACGAGTTAGGGAAAAGCGATTATGACTATCCCGGACGCAGCTTGGGGAGAGAGGAAAAACACTAAAACCTTAAAACAAAATTGTGTCCAAGCCACTAACAAACAGGCAGCTCCCAAAGGTTACGACTTAATGCCGAGTAACAAGAGTCATATTTAGTTTCAAATCGTTTCCTACCTCATCAGAAAGAAAAATTCCTTACCCTCATTATTTATTCCCACGAACAAATATGATAAATCTGAAGATGAAAGCAGAGCATCGACCACAGCGGATACATGCGATGAGTTCCGTGGTAAGAATTTCACATTCAGAAGAAGTTCTCGTTAGCAAGTAACGCCAAACTTCCCACCTCAGCTAAGCAGAGATTACAAACCTTACAAAAAGTTACACAGAGTAAGCAGCTGTCTGCAAGTCCATCATGTGTCGTTACAACATGCTACGCAGAGTGACATATTTACCAGCATCATAAACCATTACATATAGTTCCGCCCACTACGTGAAAATTAAATTAGTCCCTCGGTACATGCGAGAAGCTGGACATACAGTGAAATCTCTTCATCATACTTAAAAGAAATTCGGGTAGCGCTGCAGTCAATGACAGATACCCCCCACCCCAAAAAAAAAACAAAAACAACGGCTATGCCAAAAACTAATAACTAACCAACTAACTACATGGAGCACAGTCCTCCTTGCGAAACTGGCAGGTTCTCTGCTACTCAAGAAATTCCCCGGATATTGTGCAACCAGAAAGATCATTACCTCCTCCACAATGGCCCACCACTCGAACCTAATCTGAGCCCCATCAATCCCATGCCTCCCCATTCCACTTCCTGCAGATCCTTTTATTATTATCTTCCCACCTACGCCTGGGTCTTCCTTCCCTCAGGTTTCCCCACCAAAAAACCCTGTATGCACCTATCCCCCATCACATGCATACTACGTGCCCAGCCCATCTTATTCTTCTTGATTTGATCACCCGAACAATATTTGGTGAGGAGTGCACGTCATTAAGCTCCTCCTCGTGTAGTGTTCTCCACTCCCCTCGTACCTCGTTACCTTGAGGCCCAAATATTCTCCCCAGCACCCTATTCTCAGACATCCTCAGCCTATGTTCCTCCCTCTGTGTGAGCGACCACGATTCACACTCATACAAAACGACAGGTAAATTTATAGTTCTGTATTTCTCGACTTTCGTACTGTTGGATAGCAAACTGGACGATAAAAGATTCTGCGCCGAATGATGGAAAGCATTCCCCGAATTCAAACTGCTCTTAATTTCTTCCTGAATGGAATTTTGACTCGATAGGTTTGCTCCGAAATAGCCAACTGTTCCAACACTTTCAAAGAATTTATTATCAGTCTTTATATTGTTATTTTGTCCTGCATTCTGATCTTCAGGCATGAACATGTGCTTAGTTTTCTCAGCATTTACTTATGGACCAACCTCCCTACTAGCAACTACTAAAGCTTCTGTGTTTTCTTATAGTATCTATTCTTCCGCCCAGTATATTAACATCACCAACATAAACTAGAAGCTGATGCGTACCATTTTGAATTTCAAGTCCTCCTTGTCTACCTGAACCCCCCCTAATGGCTTACCCCAAAGCAAAGTTAAAAGGTAATGGCGACAAGGCATCTCCTTGTGCAAACCATTCTTAAATCGAAAAATGTCAAACAAATGTTTCCTACCCGGACTCTACTATCGGTTCCATTCAGACACATTTTTATTAGCCTTGCCAGTTTCATGGGGATAACAAACTCAATGAGAATATTACACAAAACCTCCCTCCTAAATGGATCATAGGTTCTCTTGAAGTCTATAAACAGCTGATGCACTGCTTTATTGTGTTCCCTTGGTCTTCCAAGTACGTATTTCACGAATGAAGAATATATGATCAGTACTTGATCTGTTACGTCGAAATTCAAACTGATGATCCCCAATAATTTCCCCTGCATATGAAGATAACTTTGACGGAAGGATGTTGGATAAAATTTTGTAACTTACGTAGCTGATAAAAGTGATATTCCTTTATAATTACTCAGTCTGCTTTGTCACCCCTAACAATCGACTCCTTCCACTGTTTATCCAATTCCTCTTTTTTTTTCAAATAGAATTAATAAGTTTATGGGTCACAGAGCGAATTGTCCTACCCCTTGGTTTAATCAGTTCTGCTGGAATTTTATCTATGCCTGAGGATTTGTGTCTTTTTAGCTTTTCAATAGCCATCACAATCTCACGGGGTCAGGCTCCAGTGGTTCTGCTGTTTGTATTTCAGTCTAACATCATTAACCCCATGTACATTCAAAAGCTGAGAGAAATGGTTCCTCCACCTAGCCAAAATACTGTGGCAGTCTGTAAACAATCACATTTCTCATCCTTAACTGTATTACTTCTAGACTGGTAACCTTTCGTAAAGTCACTGATGCCCCTGTGCAGTCTCTGATATTATTGTTCTTACTGTTAGTTTCATGTTCATTAATATTAGCTTTCAGAGAGTCCTTCTTGATGCTGAAATGTCTACTAGCTTCATGTCTTACATTGTTTAGATTCTCTACGTTTCTTTGGTCTGGATCCTGTAACCACTGCATTTCATCGTGCTTCCTCTGATCCAAAAAATTATGAACATTCTTCATCAATGCAAACAAATAATGCAATTTCAGAATTTGAGAACATCTGAGCCCAAAGTAAAATTGTCAACATTGTTTCCCTACAGTGTTGCCATTAAGAATCAGTCACCACCCAGAGAAATATTCAGCAACTTTTATTTTTCTGTTAATTTACTTTCAGTCGAGTGGGAAGGCGAAATTCGGACCATTTAAATTAATGACCGGAAACGAGTACATAAGTGGGGAGATGGTGTTACAGAAGCTCCTCTTGTACTGTTACGGACCCCAAATGGTCATTATGCTTATGGTTATGCAGGGTACAAAAAAGCCCCGTTAACAATTTCGCACCGTAATTCTAAAACACAAACAATTTCAATATTTTCCTTTCCAAATACTAGGCCTACCTGCCAAGACTGTCAAATTTTCTGTTTCCGCCAAGTGCACTGCATGACCTGCTCGTCTTATTTGGCCATCGGGTCAAAATACTATCCACAAAGCCAGGGCTAGTTTATGGCTTTCGCAGTCTAGATGAGGTTAGATGGGCTGAAAAGGCTAGATGTATTTCAGGTTTTGTTTCAAGCATATTTTTGTCTAAATTCTTATTCATACATATCCGCACTGTCACTGCAGCACTAAGGCAGGTAGGACTCACAGATTTGGTTTTACACTGGACCCAGAAAATGTCTTAAGGAGGACCTGTACAAGCATAAAATTTTGCAATGTTTCCTTCTAGCAGTGACGAAAGTCCCTCTATACGTCAAACATAAGACGTGCATAGTTTAATTTGCGTCACGATACGATACATTATTATTTCTACGTTATCAGTAGTACACTTGAGCGATTTCGCATATTGGCTTTCGGGTGCTGCAAGGTCTTACGACACGGAAAAGCCCTACAGGAAGGCTCGAAACAAACTCATAAATGTAGGATTAAGTACATACACCATGAAAGGGACAGAAGGGACAGCGTACCAAAATGTGGTGACACACCTGTCGGAAAGCGCCAGCAAGTATGCCCCTGAATGAGACTGAAGAATATCATTCACAACTGCAGCAGAAAATAGGCCTTCGACTTCAATTAGGGACGTCCCAGTCCGGAAACCAAGTCCTTTCGTAGTTTCTCAATCCTCCAGACAAACGGCAGGACAACAGGTCTCCAAATTAAGCAAAAGCCTCCTCCTTTCACGTCCATTCCAATTTACGAATCATCCTACTATTCGACCATACGTACGAGTGACAGAGTCGTTAAATAAACCGCAAGTGATCGAAACATGTCTCTAGTATATATGTTGTCAGTGTGGGTTACTTGCTGTGCAGCTGATGATGCGTCGTTACGTCAAGCATACACAGGTCAGCGCTTCAGCATCTTGATTTTATCACAAGATTTGCATTGAAGAGTGCAAGGCCGTACTCTTCGACCCTGTCCAGTGTCGCGTGTTTAGACACCACGGCACACAAACCTGCCTTGCTGTTGTTTTAAAGGCCACTGACACGCCCGAAACAACTCATATATGGTTGTTTGCTTGTTATATAATTAAAAAAATTCATATATGGTTCAGTTATTTTTACGGGAAAAATCTGTTCCACGTTGGAATTACAATACCAATACCGAATTTGTTAGGCGGATGTAACATTGCGTGATTTAATCGAAATCACAAAAAACAAAAACAACAGGAACCACAGCAAGCGGGTGGGCCAAAACCTTGGATCAAATGGTAACTTTCCTGGCCTGTGTTCGGGAGGTCCCAGATAAAATTCTAGTCCTGAAGGCCAGCTATTCTGACTCACATTTCATGTGGTTTTCCTCCGCCCCTGCAGGCAAATTCCGGCTTTCCGTAATTAAGCCACGCCAGCGTACATCAATGTGGTTACCGGTTCATTATTTATGAAACCCAAGGTTCGACTCTATATGGTCTGAGCTGCTGAAATCTAAAAATAAACTCCAACTCTATTCAGCAGAGTCTTCTTCGGAAACTAACAAATTCTCTGCTACTCAAGAAATTCCCCGGATATTATGGAACCCGAAGGATCATTACCGCCCTCACAAAGGCCCGCCACTCGCCCCTATTCTGAGCCATATCAATCCAGCCCATGCCTCCCCATTCCACTTCCTGAAGATCCACTTTAATATTATCTTCCCACCTACGCCTAGGTCTTCCAAGTAGTCTCCTTCCCTCAGGTTTCCCCACAAAAAAAAAAACTGTA
>Ga0268261_10004123_pt1 | contig 10830 bp, 4 predicted proteins | sample TergutNc150P1_FD_190353 | JGI IMG/M metagenome (GOLD analysis project Ga0268261, IMG submission 190353) | Nasutitermes corniger P1 segment gut microbial community from laboratory colony in Florida, USA - Nc150 P1 (SPAdes) (version 2) | ecosystem: Host-associated > Arthropoda: Insects > Digestive...
CCCCCCAACACAACTGGAAGTAATGGTTTACTGTCTGTTTCTTGTTTCTCTCTGATCCCGTATGTCTCGTGGCGTTAGGTCTGTGCATTTCTGGACTTGTCCATCTCCAGTATAGTCAACAAAGCGACGTTGCGGCTACTGGGCCTATTTCCACCCTCAGACAAAAAGTTTGGAGGGCATGTTGGGGTTGCTTGGAAGAGGAAGTTCAGCTGGTCAGTTGCCTTAGCACTCCTTCACCCGCGGACGCAACCTCCAGGTCACACAATCGTTCAGTTCACCATTGTTCTTTCCACACGCGTCCGGAATTTACAGACAGGACTGCGTGTTATAATTTTGAAACGCACTGTACGTCACGATTTCCGGCACAGTGACTGTGGACTGGAACAAGTAATGTGTTTAAGCACTAGTCACGACCGGTGTGACCATTAGAAGGTGCTAGTGGCCATGGCGAGCGGATCGCGCTGTGGCTTCAGTTGCCCTGGCGACGGTAACAGTGCTACCTGCAGCAGCGACAGACACAGCAGTGCTCAGGCAACCATTGTGAGAATTCAGTTTGCCTGTATTGTAGGCAGTGCTGCCAATACAGCAGTATGGGTAGTACATATAATCCTGTTATTTCATGTTGTAGTTACAAGCCTTTTTGGTACCAACATAAGGCTTCAAAATGTACGATTTTAGCACGAAATTGCTTACTGTATACATTTTATATTGTAGAGTGACCAATTTTAATAGTGAATTATTTGTTAACGAAAAGTAAAAGCCACCGAGTGCCGTCGTGTCTTCTGTAAACTGTGAGGTTTTGTCTGTAGAACGCGGAAACTCCAGTGTGCACAACTTCCGAAAGTATTCTTACGGAACGCGCTAAGTCTGTTAATATCTTCCTGCCAGTACAGTTGTCCTCGTGGGATATGGGGGGAGTGGAGGTATAATTCTGCTCGTTCATGACTTCGGCACTAGATGGAAGTTTCTACCGATTTACCCACTCTTTGCGGGGAAAGAACCTGGTACCTAGTGGAAGGCACCAAAGCCAGTCTATCGAGCTGCGATGCTTCGGATGTCCATCCCGCGTGGTCGGGGCTGCCCACAGCGTCCTCTTTCTCTTGTTTACGTTGGCATATTTTGTGGGTTCGTAGCAGCGCTCACAACCAAACGATGGAGGCGGTTGCCACGGTGATGATGCACCTTGCAAAGCTCGCAGCGTCATCTGCACCTCTACGAGCATCTCAGACAGCGTTTCGTCAGTTGCCAGTTCTCGTTTGGCGGTGCACAAAGCCTGGTCGCCAGGTTGCCCGGGCGACCAAATTTGTACAGTGGTGCCTAATATTTGAGGGTCTTCAGCGTGGAACTGGCTACATGTCAGTGACCCCTTCTGGCGGCTAGAGTTAGAAGTTAGCCGTTAGATTTTTAGAAGATTTGCGCACCGCTCTTGTTGGTAGTGTTTGATTGCTGTTTGTGTAAACTTATTATTACTTTTGACCATTGTATTCCCTTCTTTTACTCTCTTAATAACAAATACTGAAAAATATTGACGTATATTCATCAAGTGTGTTAAAATTCAGTCTGACTTGGTTATAACGTCATGAAAGGAACTGAATATTGTGTGTCGTTATAACCGAGGTACATAATGCTACGGTTAACAGTTAGGAATTAATTGGTGCCACAGAATATCTGACGTTCTAGACGGGGTGTCGTATAAACCGATATCGTTATAACCGGGTTCGTCTGTATATGTATCGAGTACTGGATTTTAAGTTCAATTTATGCTTCAGCATGTTGCAGACATTATTTATGTTAAGCAGTTTTATGTTATTAGGGTACTTTGTGAAGCCCTGACAGTGGCTCCGAGGTATGCCAGAATGTACAGCTGAGATACAAATGTCATTTTATCGCAAAAGAACGTTATGCTGGCAGGCAGAAACTGCACTGACTGTAGTGTGCACAGCGCGGTTTCTGCTGGTGGTATGCTGTAAGAGCTCGCAGCTGGTGACGCATATGTCTTCTGGAGTGTGCTTTTAAAAGACGCTGTCAGTTACTAAGATTGTATAGCGTCGGTGGTAAATGGAATGGACGAATAAGGAACAATAGTGGGAAGATAATGGCAGGGGAAACCCGAAATTCCCGGAGACAGATGTGTCCCACTGCCACTTTGTCTACCATAAATCCCACATGAGCTGACCTGCCGTTAAACCCGGGCCTCCGCGTTGAGAGGCTGGCGAGTGACCGCCTGAGCCGTCGCCCCCTGACACCTGTGTCAGTTTGTGGTTTTGACACTAGTGGTATTTGTGTCAGCGGGAAGGACATAACTGTTGGTTAATGGCATTGGCAGTTGTACTGACAACTGGCAGCGCTTATGGTTGTGTGTATTGTTGCTGTCAATGTGCAGCACAAGGGGCAGCCCCTTGCAGTTAACATTTTGATATTGTGTGTGTATATATATATATATATATACACACACACACACAATATTGTGTATATATATATATATTATACAAGATAGGAGGGCAGATCCAATGAACTAGTGACCGCCAAGTTAACGTAGGGAACTGTGAGGAGACAAGCTGTGGACGGCTGAAATCGAAGGTAATTTTTGGTGCTCTCACATTGGTAGAATTGACCACATTTAGAATGTCGTTATTGAATTCGTTTTGAGGGCGAGTGTCACCCCTTCTAAAAATACTCGAATATCAAATTTCTTGAAATTCATGCCCTTGGGAGCCGAGTTGTATTACGCAGACTGACGCGTTTTCGCAATTTTGCGAACGCGCCTAAAAAGGAAACGTTAAAATTGGCTGTGTACGTCGTGAAGGCTTATATGGGGAGGACTTGCATAGCTCCACTCATTCTTAACCTTGACACACAATGGAGGCGTGTGGTCAGCTTCAAGCCCCGGCCGTTCTACCCACTGGGGGGAGGTACACATGACACCGATTGCATAGAAAGCTACTAAAAAGTAGACGGTAAGTAGTAATGCTAAGAGACTCGTAGGATTAGGATCTGTGCTCATGGGAAGTAGGGTGTCAGAGTTCTGCCTACGGATAAGGGAGGATAATGATGCCTGCATTGTGCGATGTGCTGTGCGCTGGAGCATGAAACGGCGTAACAACACTTTTATGTCCAACGTTCCCGATTTCCGAAAGATCGCACCTTTGTTTGAAGGTTCCCAGGCTTTGCGCGGTTGCCCTTCTGGTACGAGCAATGTTGAGATGAAAATGAGTATGGAGCGTTGGTGGAATGGTACTGACGGGGGAAAATCGAAGCACTGGGCGAAAAATCTGTTCTACTTCCACTTCGTCCCTCACAAATCCCACATGGCCTGACCCTGGATTGAATCCCGATTTGTGCATAGCTTGACTTGGCACGGCCGTAAGCCACGAAATTGATCTTAAGGTGCAGTTCGTACCTCTCAGTGAACACTGTCTCACTTATAAAAACCTAAGTGGGGAAAAATGGCTGTTGATTGTGGGAACTGTGTGGGCAAACTGCATAGCTTTGTACTGTTAAGGAATATGGTACGTATAGTTACCAGGTGCTTTAAAGTTTTAGAAGTAGGTGATGTGTCTTCATTAATGCAGACAATGTGTTCAGCAATACCCGAGCGGCATTTGGCACACTTGGCAGGGCTGTGAAGAATCGCTGGATATACTCTGTGGATATTTGAGGTTTGAGGTGCCAGCGCTGACGAGTGTTCGCTGTCACACCGTGTATTCTGTTACGCAGGTGGCCCTGTGTTTAGTTCCATGAGCACATGTGTGGCAGCACGAGTACAGCTCCACCCACTGAACTTAGGAGCTAGATTGAGGTAAGTCTTCAGCCTCACGCGCCGGCCGTTTTGCCCGCCGAGGAATGAGCCGCATTGCTCATCGAACGAGATGCTGGGTTCGCCCAAGACGTGTAAACGTATAAATGGTGTGAAGAATGAAGCGACACCTTGCAGTCTGGTATAAACTTACCGACGCCTTGTGAGAGCGTCTACATGCCGGACGTTGAGAAGCCCCACGAACCCAGCTAGCAGACTGCATTTCTTACCGAGTGGCTGCTACAAGGCGACCCGAAGTGAGCCGTTTGGTGTGCGAGAAATAAAAGGAACAAAGGTCGCTCCCTGTTGCTCAACTTGGCCCGCCGGTCGCAGCTGCTGGGACCTCCTCAGGAGACCCCATGCACAGCCTCTTGCCCCCCCCCCCCCCAAAACTCTTCTTCCCTCCTTTCTTATTTTTATGACGACAGTTGGCCCTTTCTGTAGGCAGCCCCACTTATGCACTGTGCAAAAACACTGCTGCTCGGCGACCATAAGAGGGGTTAGATGTTAACTCCACCCTACACGTATGGGATTATACAAGACTGTCTTCAACTGACCCTCTCATTGCCCGTTCCAGTCATGCCGGTAATCTGCAGTGCCCACGGCGGGTTCTTCGGCTTTCTCCTGTTTGCCTTAGGCACAGTTTATGTAGGCACAAGGCACAGGCTGCGGGTTACTTTGGATTGCAGCAGTATCACGAGTTCGGACTGAGTCCAGGGCCTAGCGACTGGCTGGAGTCCTTTCCCAGAGGTACAGCGGCCGGAATGTGAAGCTCCTGACGTCCCGGTCTGCTGCCACAGCTTCGATTCTTGACGGGTACAATGATATGCCCCCACAGCACCACTTGAAGACTTCTTCTGGGGCGCATCGTTGATTTTCGGGGAGTGAAGCAGTCCGGGCGCAACGGTAGCGACTCATTTCCTTGTGATGTCGAATTTTTAAAAAGACTGGAGCTCTACCTCCACAAGAAGGCAAAGGTCTGGGCTGTTTTGCCCACATTTTACCTTTCGAGCTAGTGAGAGTTCACACATTCAGGTCTACATACGCTTCAACACACGTCACTTCATGTCATGTCATGTCGTGTCATGTCACGCCCCTGCATATTTTACCAATTATACAAGCACACATCGGTGCAGTGCAGGGACCGCTCTAAATGCAGGCTGCACGTTAGGCCGCTGTTGCTCTCAGCACGCCTTGTCCTGGTGTGACGAGACCCTGACAGGTCGGATAATTCGAGCAGGGTTATTTGAACCCTCTTCGAAACAGGTAGACGCGTGCAAATGAACTGGGGTTTGGTGGCTTGCACAAAAGGGGCGCCTGGTGCCTCCCCCTGGCTGCCAGCTGTGCAGTTAGCCAGATTTTCTTTTGTTTTCAAAATAAATACAGATTATTTTCCCTTGTCTTTGTAATGGAAATGCATCTTGATAGAATATTACTTAGGACATAAAATCGCATGACACTCGGTGCATTAAATTGACCCTTACAACCTGTGCTGTTGAAAAAGCTTTGTTAATCATTTCAGCGTTACGAATGGTACATGCCGGTTCAAGCCACTGGTCTGGATTCTTTGGTGTTTGAGTAGAAAGTGAAAGAATTATATATCGCAGTTTCTGAACACTGAAAGCCACGAACAGTAGAGTCTGGCAGTTCCTGAAATCCGATGTTCGGGATTTCGACCTTCCGTGTTTGGCTTTACCCTTTTTATTTCCACATTATCTCATAAACGGTACGATTTTGGGGAAAAAGTTATTGAACATAAAATGTGTGTTTGATTTTCTATGCAGCGTTTTGCTAAATCATTTCTCATTCTAAGAAGAATTCAGCGAGATACTATCATAAATGTATATTGGTTTTCATGTAAAGTACCTGTTATTCTCGTAAGATTTTGATTAAATTTGAATTTTGTCGATAGATTTTCGAAAAATGCTCAAATGTATCAAATTTAATGAAAATCCTTCTAGTGTGAGCCGATTTGTTCCATGCAGACAGACAGACAGACAGACGTGACGAAGCTGATAGCCGCTTTTCGCAATTTTGCGAACACACCTAAAAATGAAAAAGTATAACAGGTGCGAAAGCCTTCGAGATACCGCATGGTAAATGACGGTAAATTCTTGCGTGTTAGTCACTAGGTGTTTCGTGTGCGAGAGACGGACCGAAACAGTTCTTCTCCTGCACGTGAGTTCGAACCCCAGCAGTTGCAAGACCTCTTCCTCTAATGCTCTGAAGTGTGTTCTTGTCCGCACCATTGGAGTAAGGCGGCCGGAGTGTAAAGATGGTCACTCACCTTAACCGAATGCCGATATTAAAACGCACTTCTGCCCCCCCTGTATGCCTGTGTGCCACAGACACTGTCATCTCTGCCTTTTACCTTTACCTTACGAGCCACATAACAAGCGTAACAAATTCTGCCCTAAATCCATCACGTTAAAAGTACACCTTTCCAGAAATCAAATAACATCAGTAGTTGAAGCGGTGTAATGATACGAAGAACCATCGGATAAAGTCTAATATAATACGGTCTTCGGGGCGTGGCTGTGTAACCCCCTCACCCGCCAGTCTACCTCGTACACAGCTGATGGTCCAATGAAGACGTTAACTTACCTGTCATAATATCAGCAGATCTTTGGGTGTAACCATATTGCATATTGCTGTTAGAGGCTCAAAGCTTGTTGGTTAGTTAGTTATACAGGGTGTATATTGTGTGTTTGTGTGTGTGATACAGTGTGTCGTTGTGCAAGAAGGCGCTATAGCGGCGCTGGTGCAAATACAACTGGCCAGCTTCAGCAACTAGGGCAGATGTTGGGGAAACAATGTAACGGAGCTTTCCAACCTGTGGACCGCGGACCCGCACCGGTTGGGGGGCTGCAGGGATATTCCAAGGGTCAGAGAATTTGCATAGCCGGCAACAAAATTTATGCCTGAAGCAATTGATTGGTGTGTTGTGTTGGCATGTGTAATGATTTGAAATTATTCTTTTGCCATGAAGTGTGTTCTCATTGTTCTCAGTTGGGAGGATGGAAGTACAAACATTAACCTTTTGGCACCGGAGTTTTACATTTAAATTTTAGCACACCCTGTACGTAAAATGTGAATAATGCAGGAACCAAAAAATGTAGCATTATGAAATAAACGGCATTTTGAAGAGAAAAACGGAGAGTGTGCAGCATGTTTAAAATAATCAGTACTTATATTTGTTGAAAAAAATTTATATAAAATGCAACATCTGGAGGGTGGCGGTACGCCCGTCCTATATATAGGACGCAGGGTTCTTAACGGTTAATACACGGGGGTCAGAGAAATGGTGAGGTGCTCATACAGGACATGTTGGTTACCGCTGATATGGACTGTAGCTGTGCAAGTGCATTAAACTTGCTGCTAAGAGGCATTCATTCCCCCCAGAGATACAGGAATACATACATATTAAACTTATCGTCCACTACTGCCATGTTCTGCTCCTGTTCGCTACTGCTTTCTACAGCGCAAAGTCAGAATAACCATAGAAGAGCGAGTTTTGTTAATTTTTTTATAAAATTAAGTTGAATATGGCTGACTACTGCGACTTGCTGGTGACTTTATTTCTGGGCGCCGTAACTTATGTTGTGTTCATGTAGGTACATATTTTGTGCTTTGAGTCGGCTGCCACAGAAATATGTAAACAGTTCAATTGGAGCACGATACATGGTGTCTTGTTACGTAGGTCAGTGTCACTGAACACGAGACTCAAGTTCAGCCTTCTACGGCCCAGTGCCACTCTGTCAACTGAGATTCTTTTTGTGGTTTCGATTACGAAGAAAGGCCTTTGAATTAATCACTTACTTTATGCCCTTTGTGCAAGTTATGCACCAGGCATTCGAAGCCCACTCTCTGTCGTAAACGCATTTTGTGTTTGGTTGAGTGGCTGGTGCGCGGTGTTAACACTGTGCGTTTTAAACTTGGATGACGGAGTGTCTTCGTCGCCTGATGCAAGATAAATTTATTAACAGTAAGAAGTAACCTACTCTCCCTCTAGAGTCCCACTGGCACTCCGTTCAGGTCGTGTGTGGTTTTGGCAGCGACACGAACTGCCCTCGTTTAGTCTGTTAGACGACGCTTTGAATTTGACTTCATAGTCGAGAAGATAATAGGCCTATCATGGAGATCCGGCTTCGATTCCAGGCTTTTCCCTGTAGGATTTACGGCGGTCAAAGTGCCACTGAGACAGGGTTTTCTCGCGCAATTCCATCAACGCTCAATATTTATTCAGCCACCAACTCTCTTTAATCTTGGCAATTGTCAGCGTCGTTAAATAACACAAAATGACAATACAGTGTGTTTTCTTAGAGCTATCTGTCTTTGGGTAAGCATGCTGTTTATAATTGCAAGGTGGATTATAAAGTATGCGAACAAAAATTTACCCAGGAACAAAGAATTTTCGCTTTGCGAAGTAAACAGACCGATGCTGTGGGTGACCATTCAAGCTCGTTCGCTGCTTGCGAAGGCCGTGTGGACTGCGGTGTGTGTTCTGTGCGCCAGTATGGACTGTGGTGTGTGTTCTGTGCGTCAGTGTGGACTGTGGTGTGTGTTCTGTGCGTCAGTGTGGACTGTGGTGTGTGTTCTGTGCGCCAGTATGGACTGTGGTGTGTGTTCTGTGCGCCAGTATGGACTGTGGTGTGTGTTCTGTGCGTCAGTATGGACTGTGGTGTGTGTTCTGTGCGTCAGTATGGACTGTGGTGTGTGTTCTGTGCGTCAGTGTGGACTGTGGTGTGTGTTCTGTGCGTCAGTATGGACTGTGGTGTGTGTTCTGTGCGCCAGTATGGACTGTGGTGTGTGTTCTGTGCGCCAGTATGGACTGTGGTGTGTGTTCTGTGCGTCAGTGTGAACTGTGGTGTGTGTTCTGTGCGCCAGTGTTTCCTATGGTATGTGTTCTGTGCGCCAGATTCTGCACGCCTAGACGGACTTTTTGTTCGTCTGCGGTCGTTTCTGTCAGCGTGTTCCAGCTCCGAAATTGCTCAGTGGATGTCGATTAACTCCACATTTTTAGGTACACGTGAAATCAGCCTAATTTTTGGGATACACATAACTAGTAATTAACTTTTGTGGGTAACCAAAAAACATTTGATATCCGAAACCAAATGTCTCACGACCCCACGGTAGGCTACCTGCATTGCTGCAAGCAAGAGCGCTACACGCTTGGTCTCTTGTAATGGGGACGCAGTGTTCTGTATGGGGTGTGACCCGACTTTTTCCATGTGTAGATTGCCCGCAGTTCCGTGGCACGGCTCAGGCGACTAGCAGTCAGCCTCTCACCGCGGAGGTCCCGCTTTGTTTCCGGGCCAATCCGTGTGAGATTTGTGGTTGACAAAATGGCACTGGGACAGTACTTCGGTTTCCCTCTCTCAGTATCCTTACCGAATAGACTTATATAACGCTTATCTTCATCGTAATACTACTTTTATTAGAAGGACAAGCGGGCGAAACCTGGGAACCTTCAAGGAAAGTAGTGCTGGTTTGATAGATTTGTTTACATACCACATAATCAAAATTTCTCACAGGTTGCCAGTTCCGGCCTACATTCAGGTCATCATGAGACCTTGACCTGACTGTAGGCCGAAACTGGTAACCTGTAAGAAATTTTTACTGTGCGGTGAGGCAATGTATCTATTGGTCGCAGCACAAGGGGGATGTGTCACTTAAAGATCAGTGCTAGTTTGATACTGAGGTAGCATTGGGCATGACGTACATACACATGTTCTGTTCAGGTTCCAGAATGTTCAGATTTACAAATTTTATTGTAGACGAAGTACTGAACTAAACATGCGTCACAGCGTGCCTGCCGCAAGTACTGTGTAATGCCAGGACCTCAGTGACAGCGGTTGTTTTGTTGCGGTGTTGAAGAAACGTGAAGAGGCTACAGAACGCAAAATGGAGTCGCAAATTTACTCCCTTTAAGTTCTTGCTGAGGCAGACAAGTTCCTCGAACGATTACTGGCCAGGTGTTCTTATTGTGCCATTCGATGGCATCTTCGTGAACTATTGTCCTTGATTCGGTTCCGAAAATGGCTGTTTTGCGTGCTGTTGCCTCGTCCTACGTCTGAGGCAGAACGAATTGCCATTAGAATCGCCACATGTTGGCTGACACAGTGTCACTGTTGTGTGCTGTCTCCGCCACGGTGCATAAGCTGAGTCTCTCAGCTGGCCATGGTACCTGAGGGTTATTTCCTTGTAGGGCGGTACATTTGCATCAACGTTTGGAATGATTTGACTTGCAAATGGAGGCACTGCGGTTCTTTGAAAACATGTTACTTCTATACCAGACTGTACGGTGTCATATTGCATTTCCATGTTTAGAAGAGCATTTGTAGATTATTTCGAACTAGCTGAGTCCATTTTGCATCCTCATACAATTTTCAGTACCCATTTTAATATTACCCTTTTGATTTACGCTTGGGCCGCAGGTGCATATTGGATGCGTTACTGGGAAGGCCTTAGTGACGGCTGGACGGAGTGTCAGTGACGTCTTTGGTGTGTCTGCTGGAGGGTAAAACAAGGTTGGTCCTATGCCCACGGTCTTTGCCTGTTTTTAAATGCAGCTGTATATACCGACGGTCACGTGACGTCAAGTCGGTGCGACTCTTCGGAAGAATATCTGACACAAATGTGAAGGGATTGTCGCCTCATCGCTGTTGGTTAAATTATGTACGTGTTTACAGCAATATGAACTGCGCTCGAATAGCGTTCAATGTGAATGCTCTGGTTAGACCCGACCGTGAGCTGACCGTGATCGTACCCGTAGTGTAGAGAGGCCATGACACTGTGGAGAAAAGTATGTCACTTGCCACTACCGGGAATCGAACTGCTGTTAACCCGAGTGTTCTGCGCAGTATTTGCAAACGCCATGTGGAGGTGCGTTTGGTCAGTGTCTGCCTGCTCGCCTTTCCAACCCACGTGTCTGACACGTGTTACCATTTGTCGTGTGGTCCCAGCGAATCGGCTTCCCAGAATTGTCCCTAGCAGAAACGAAGGCTGCCCCCCCCCCCCCCCCCCCCCCCCCC
>Ga0268261_10004124_pt1 | contig 10829 bp, 7 predicted proteins | sample TergutNc150P1_FD_190353 | JGI IMG/M metagenome (GOLD analysis project Ga0268261, IMG submission 190353) | Nasutitermes corniger P1 segment gut microbial community from laboratory colony in Florida, USA - Nc150 P1 (SPAdes) (version 2) | ecosystem: Host-associated > Arthropoda: Insects > Digestive...
TTAACCTGACTGAGGTTTTTCTTACCCTGACTGAGGTTTTTCCGTGCTTTTTCCTCAGTTGTAAGGCAAATGCCAGGGTAAAACTCGCAAAGACGGGGCACGGCCCGCACTCTTCCACATTAGTTTGTATTTGTGTTGTTCGGTTGTTATGTGTGTTGTTCTATGTATTGTTTGTGTGTAAATGTGCACTGCCACCGGGTGACAACCCAATTGCAGTTAAAATATATCATCATTTGTTTCTTCCTTTCCGTTACTTTAATAATCCTTTTTCCCGTATTTCCCCTTCCGTCTTTTACATTTCTTCCGTTATTTCCATTATTTGTTTCCTTTATGTCTTCATTTCTAAAATTTTCTTTATTTATTGCGTAATTTGTAGCTTCCTTTCTACTTCCCATTCTTTTTAACAATACTCAATATTCTCTTTGCCATATTATGCCTTATTTTTCACCACATTCTTTCATTCCACGTCCTTTCTTTTATTTTCTTCCTATCTGCTCCTCTATTTTTCCACTAATTCCTCTTATTATTTTCTCCCTCCCCAGCACCACTGCCGTTCTCACCAAGTGCGCCAGTTTCATCATTACGAACGTACCGTGGCTAAGGATGATTTATCGGCTGCCCATCATGACGGGTGGATCTGCATGTGACTGATGCACCGAATTACAGCAGTCTGCAGTACATCCTTATCACGAGTTCAATGCCACGACGTAGTGGCGCCATGTTCATCACCAGCGGGAGAAGCCTGAACTAGGAATGCATATTCCTGTGTTCCGTAAATTGGTGCTTGGTGCAGGTGAATTTGAAATCAAGGTAATAATAATAACAATAATAATAAAGTAGAAACAGGCCAGGGAGGCAACCTAACCATACTGTGGAATCAACAAGTTCAAACTGACAGAACCATTCCTAACAACAAACCAGATATTATAATTCGTGATAATGAAAAGAGAACATGTATGTTAATAGATGTTGCAATTTCAGGGGACAGAAATGTGATAAAAAAAGAGGCCGAGAAAATTCTAAAGTATAAAGACCTTACAATAGAAATACAACGCATGTGGAATGTAAAAACAAAGGTGATTCCAGTAATAATAGGCGCGACTGGGACCATTTCGAAGTCATTTAGAAAATACGTGGGCAACATACCAGGAAATCACGAAGTTAAGGAACTACAGAAAACAGCCATATTAGGCACTGCACACATACTGCGGAAAGTGCTAACGTAGAGATACAGTGGAGTTAACGCAGGAACTAGCGATATGAGCACCATGAATAGTTACATCAGAATAGTTGCAACACAGTGTTCCCTAGGGACATGGTTTGTCTCAGGAATATAAGTGTAGATACCCTGCATTAAGGAGATACCGATGATGATGATGATGATGATGATGATGATGATGATAATAATAATAACAACAAATCATCTTATGTATTCTTCACCTAGGGCTAATGTCATCCACATTAGGCCTAAAAGTCAACGATACAACACTGCAGCTCCACAACCAGCACATTTTTGAACTGCAGACCTTAGAGTGAGGTTACACGCAGCAATTCTATTGTACAATATACAGAACCAGTTTAACGTGTTGCATTTACTTTTGATCTAAGGCTATATAGGTCTAAGTAAAATGTAAATATTTATTGTAGGAAACTTAGTAGCTATCTACTACCCCCGTGGTTTCATAACACCCATATGTAATGGAATGATGATGGTGATAGTTTTTTCCCATGACAAAAGAGCCCCTAGGTTGCCAGGGCCACTTTATTATCGCGCTTCACGATCACACTCAGTTAAGACACACCACACTCATTAGGACGCAGAGACTTCTCCTTGAAAACTCACAACACTAACGACGAACATCCATGCCCCCACGGGATTCGAACCCGCAATCCCAGCAAGCGAGCAGCCGAAGATCCATGCCTTAGAACGCGCGGCCACTGGGATCGGCTGATGACGATAGCAGAGGATGAAACGTGAAATTATTCTCACGGTACTTGATTAAGTAATAAGCCACGAAGGCATACGGAGGAGTACACAAATACTCAATTGTACATACACACCTTAAGTTTCCGATACACGTAGTAACTGACTGGCTGAAATAATTCAATAAATAACTACGTGGAACAGAGCCTTAGTAGAGAAGTTAACAGTTCATCGGCTAGTGAAGTAATTCCTCGCATTTTATCTTCACAAATGTTCACACTAATCGAACATTTTGAATGAGTCTAAACTCAATTTACAATTACAGACCACGTGAGGACGCACTTCAGTAAAAATAAATGAAAATTTGGCCATTATATCAGGATAGGCTTCAGTATAAACCAGGCAGGACATAATAATAATAATAATAATAATAATAATAATAATAATAATAATAATAATTTCAAAGGCCCTTAGAAAATATGTGAGCAACTTACCAGGAAATCACGAAGTTAAGGAACTACAGAAAACAGCCATATTGGGCACTGCACACATACTGCAGAAAGTGCTAACATAGAGATACACTGGAGTCAACGAAGGAACTAGCTATATACGCACTATGAATAGTAACATCAGAATAGCTGCATCACGGTGTTCCCTAGGGACACTGTTTGTCTCAGGAATATAAGTGTAGATACCCTGCATAAAGGAGATATCGGTGAAATAATAATAATAACAACAGCCAAACTGGGCACTGCACACATACTTCGGAAAGTGCTAACGCAGAGGTACAATGGAGTCAACGCAGGAACTAGCAATATACGCACCATGAATAGTTACATCAGAATAGTTGCAACACAGTGTTCCCTAGGGACATGGTTTATCTCAAGAATATAAGTGTAGATACCCTGCATAAAGGAGATATAGATGATGATGATGATGATGATAATAACAATAATAATAATAATAAATAATCAGAACGAGAATAAGACAATTGTATTGTCCCTCTATAGCTTAGTATATTATTAAAAATAACTGTAAAAGCTGACACCGCTTGAAAGAACGTCATTAAGAAACAAACAAGCAGAAAAGCATAGTCCAGCAGTTATCCTTGTGGGTTCGCGACCCACTGGTATATAAACACGACCTCAGTTTACATCCCAGCACAGACAGTCATCTAATTAGTGCAATAGCTCACTATAATATTCCTTGTAATCGGCTAATGGAACGCACGGGGTGGGGTGCAGGGAACGGCCTCGTGCCGCAAGCGTAATGCAATACAGACGGGAGACCAGAGCGTCACGTCACTTGACATTTATGCATCGAGAATATCACCGTGACAAAGGAGTATCTCGAGCAAGCTCAACACCACTTTCAGAGGATTCAGCTGGCTGAGCATAGGAAAAACTTCAAGGCTTTCGCAAACACAAAAAAATTCAGAATTATTCGAATATACTCGAATCGAAACGTAGTGGAATCAAAACGCGCACAGGAAGACAAGGCGAGTGTTAGTACTATTTTAAGACTTGGGTTCATATCAGAGTAATTGTAAATAATGAATTGCAAGGATTTGAAAGAAAGCGGTCGTGGCCTCAACCAAGCAATATCCCGCAATTTATCTGAAGAGACAGACAAAATCGAAGGACAGTCAGAGTCAAAACAGACGGGGTTCAGGACAAGGTTTCAAACATGAACCTAATGAATACACGTAGAGAACGTTACTGTAACACAGCACTGTCGGGAGCACTAATACTGTGAAGCTATATTTCGTGATACAGGTAGCAGAAAGAGTAATATTGTGTGGGTACTTGTCGTGATACAGGTAGCAGATTTAATAATATTATGTGGGTACTTGTCGTGATACAGGTAGCAGATTCAACAATGTTATGTGGGTACTTGCCGTCACACAGATTGCAGAAAAAGTAATATTATGTGGGTACTTGTAGTGGTAGAGGTAGCAGAAACAGTAATATTATGTGGGTACTTGTCGTGATACAGGTTGTGAAAACAGTAATATTATGTAGGTATTTGTCATGATACAGGTAGCAATATTAGTAATATTATGTGGGTAAATGTCGTGATACTGGTAGCAGAATCAGTAATATTATGAGGGTGGGAACCTGTAGTGAAACAGGTAACAGAAACAGTAATAATATGTGGGTACGCGTCGTGATACAGGTTGCAGGAAAGGTAGCATTATGTCTGTGGGTACCTGTCGTAATACAGGTTGCGGAAACAAAAATATGTGGGTACCTGTGGTAATATAGGGAGCAGAAACAGTAATATTATGTGGGTGGGTACCTGTCGTGATACAGGGAGTAGAAAAAGTTATATTATATGTCTACCTGTCGTGATACAATTTGAAGAAACAGTAATAATAAGTGGGTACTTGTCGTGATATATGTTGCAGAAACAATAATATTATGTGGGTACTTGTCGTGATAAAGGTAGAAGAAACAGTACTATTAAGTGGATACGTGTCGTGATACAGGTAGCAGAAACAGTAATATTACGTGGGAGAGTACCTGCCGTGATACAGGTTGCCGGAACTGTAATAATATGTGTGTACCTGTCGCGATACAGATAGCAGAAACCGTAATATTAAATGGGTAATTGTCGTGATTCAGGTAGCAGAAACAGTAATAATGTGTGTGTACCTGTCGTGATACAGGCAGTAGACACAGTAATATTACGTGGGTGGGTACTTGACCTGATACAGGTAGCAGAAACAGTAATATTATGTGGGGGTACCTGTCGTGATACAGGTAGCAGAAACAATAATATTATGTGGGAGGGAACCTGCCGTGATACAGGTTGCCGAACCTTTAATAATATGTGTGTACCTGTCGTGATACAGGTAGCAGAAACAGTAATATTATGTGGGTACTTGTCGTGATACAGGTTGTAGTAACAGTAATATTGTGTGAGTGGATACCTGTCGTGATACACGTTGCCGAAAAGGTAATATTATTTGTGTACCTGTCGTGATACAGGTAGCAGAAACAGTAATATTATGTGGGGGGTACCTGTCGTGATACAGGTAGCAGAAACAGTAATATTATGTGGGAGGGAACCTGCCGTGATACATGTTGCCGAAACAGTAATAATGTATGTGTACCTGTCGTGATACAGGTAGCAGAAACAGTAATATTATGTGGGTACTTGTCACGATAAAGGTAGTAGAAACAGTAATATTGTGTGAGTGGATACCTGTCGTGATACACGTTGCAGAAACAATAACGTTATGTGTGTACCTGTCGTGATAAAGGTAGCAGAATCAGTAATTTTATGTCTGTGCTTGTCGTGATACAGGTAGTAGAAACAGTAATATTATATGGGTGGGTACCTGTCGTGATACAGGTTGCAGAACAGTAATGTTACGTATGAACCTGTCGTGATACAAGTAGAAGAAAAAGTAATATTATGTGGGCACTTGTCGTGATAAAGGTAGCAAAATCACTAATAATATGTGGGTACTTGTTGTGATACAGGTAGCAGAAGCAGTTATATGTGGGTATCACTCGTGATCCATGTAGCAGAAACAGTAATATTATGTGGGCGCTTGTCGTGATACAGGTAGCAGAAACAGTAATATATGGGTACATCTCGTGATACAGGTAGCAGAAACTGTAATAATATGTGGGTACTTGTCGAGATACAGGTAGCATAAACAGTAATAGGTGGGTATCTGTCGTGACACAGGTAGCAGAAACAGTAATACGTGGGTATCTGTCGTGATACAGGTAGCAGAAACAGAAACATTATGTGGATACTTGTCGTGATACAGGTAGCAGAAAGTGTAATATGTGGGTATTTGTTGTGATACAGGTAGCAGAAACAGTGGTAATATGTGGGTACTTGTCGTGATATAGTTAGCAGAAACAGTAATATGTGGGTACTTGTCATGAAACAGGTAACAGAAACAGTAATATTATGTGGGAACTTGTCGTGAGACTGGCAGCAGAAGCAGTGGCATTATGCGTGTACCTGTCGTTATACAGGTTGCAGAAACAGTATTATTATGGGGGAACTTGTCGTGATGCAAGTAGCAGAATCAGTATTTTATGTGGGTACTTTTCGTGATACAGGTAGCAAAATCAGTAATATTATGTTGGTACTTGTCGTGATACAGGTAGCATTAGCAGTAATATGTGGGTATCTGTCGTGATACATGTAGCAGGAACAGTAATATTATTTCGGTACGTGTCGTAATGCAGGTAGCAGAATCTTTAATATGTGGGTACCTTTCGCGTTACAGGTAGCAGAAACAGTAATATTATGTTGGTACGTGTCGTGATACAGGTAGCAGAAACAGTAATATGGGGGTGCCTTTCGTGATACAGGTAGCAGAAACAGTAAAATTATGTTGGTACGTGTCGTGATACAGGTAGGAGAAACAGCAATATTATATGTGTACGTGTCGTGATACAAGTAGTAGAAACAGTAATATTATGTGGGTGGGTACCTGTCGTGATACAGGTTACAGAAACAGTAACATTACGTGTGTACCTGTCGTGATACAGGTAGTAGCAACAGTAAAATTATGTGGGTTCTTGTCGTGAAACAGGTAGCAGAAACATTAATGTGGGAACCTGTCGTGATAAAGGTGGCGGAAACAGTAATATTATGTTGGTACTTGTCGTGATACAGGTAGCAGAAACTGCAATATTGTATGTGTTCTTTCGTGATACAGGTACCAGAAAAAGTAATAATGTTATGAGGGTACGTGTCGTGATACAGATTGCAGAAAAGTAATATTATGGGTGTAATTGTAGTTATAATGGTAGCAGAAACCATATTATTTTGTGTATACCTGTCGACATATAGGCAGTAGAAACAGTAATATTATATGTGGACCTGTCGTGATACAGGTAGTAGAAACAGTAATATTATGTGGGTGTGTACTTGTCGTTCCACAGGTAGTAGAAGAAGTAATAATATAAGTACCTGTCGTGATACAGGTAGCAGAATCAGTAAAATTATGTGGGTGGGTACCTATCGTTTTACAGTTTGAAGAAACAGTAATATTATGTGTGTACGTGTCGTGATACAGGTAGTTGAAACAGTAATATTATGTGTGTGGGTACGTGTCGTGATACAGGTAGTGGAAACAGAAATATTATGTGGATGTGTACCTGTCGTGATACAGGTTGTAGAAACAGGAATATTATATGTGTGCCTATCGTGATACTGGTAGCAGAAACAGTAATACGTTGGTACATGTCTTGAAACATGTAGCAGATATATTAATATTATGTGGGTACCAGTCGTGATGTAGGAAGTAGATACAGTAAATATATGTGGGTACCTGTCGTGATACAGGTTGCAGAAACAGTAATATTATGTGTGTACTTGTCGTGATACAGGTAGTAAAAACAGTTATATTATGAGTGAACGTGTCGTGATACAGGTAGCACAAACGGTAATATTATGTGTGTACCTGTCGTGATACAGGTAACTAAAACAGGAATATTATGTGGGTGGTTACTTATCGTGATACAGGTTGTAGAAACAGTTATATTATTTGTGTACCTGTCGTGTTACAGGTAGTAGATACAGTATTATATTATGTGTACCTGTCGTGATGCAGGTAGTGAAAACTGTAATATTATGTGTATACCTGTCGTGATACAGGTAGTAGAGACATTGATATTATGTGTGTACCCGTCTTGATACGGGTAGCAGAAACAGTAATGCAATGTGTGTGTATCTGTCGTGATACAGTTCGCAGAAACAGCAATATTAGGTGTGTACGTGTCGTGATACAGTTGGCAGAAATAGTAATATTATTTGTGTACTTGTAGTGTTACACGTAGCAGAAACAGTAATATGTGGGTACCTGTCTTCATACAGGTAGCAGAAACATTATAATCACTTTGTACCTGTCGTGATACAATTATAAGAGTAAGTAATAATATGTGGGTACCTGTCGTGATAGAGGTTGCAGAAACAGTAATATTATGTTTGTACCTGTCGTAATACAGGTAGCAGAAACAGTAATAAGTGGGTACCTGTTTTGATACAGGTGGCATAAATATTAAAATTATATGGGTACCTGTCGTGATACAGGTAGCAGAAACAGTAATAATATGTGGGTACCTTTCGTAATGGAGATTGCAGAAACAGTAATATTATATTTGTACCTGTCGTAATACAGGTACCAGAAACAGTAATATGTTGGTACCTGTCTTGATAGAGGTAGTAGAAACAGTAATATTATGTGTGTACGTGTCGTGATACAGATAGCAGAAACAGTAATATTATGTGTGTACCTGTCGTGATACAGGTAGTAGAAACAGTAATATTATGTTGGTGGGTACGTGTCGTAATACAGGTAGCAGAAATGTGATATTTTGTGTGTACCTCTCCTGATGCATAAGTAGAAACAGTAATATTATGTGGGTATCTGTCGTTATACAGGTAGCAGAAATAGGAATATTATGTGTGTACCTGTCGTGATACATTTAGTAGAAATAGTAATATTTTGTGTGTGGGTACGTGTCGTAATACAGGTAGCAGAAACAGTATTATGTGGGTATTTGTCGAGTTACAATTAGCAGAAACTGTAATATGTGGGTACCCGTCGTGATACAGGTAGCAGAAACAGTAATAGTATGCGTGTACCTGTCAAGATACAGTTAGCAGGAACAGTAATATTATGTGTGTAATTGTCGTGATACAGGTATCAGAAAGAGTAATATTATGTTGGTGGGTACCTGTCGTTATACAGGTTGCAGAAAAGTAGTATTATATCGGTTGTTACCTGTTGCGATACAGGTTGCAGAAACAGTAATAATATGTGGGTACCTGTCGTGATACAGCTAGCAGAAACAGTAATATTATGTGGGTTGATACCTGTCGTGATATAGGTAGCATAAAACCGTAATATTGTGTGGGTGGGTACTTGTCTTGATACAGGTTGCAGAAACAGTAATAATATGTGTGCAACTGTCGTGATACAGGTAGCAAAAACAGTAATATTATGTGGGTACCTGTTGTGATGTATTTGGCAGAAACATTAATTTTATGCGGGTGGGTACCTGTGGTGCTACAGGTTGCTGAAACCGTAATAATATGTGGGTATCTTTCTTGATACAGGTAGCGGAAAGAGTAATGTTATGTGGGTACCTGTCATCATACAGATAGCAAAAACAGCAATATTATGTGGGTATTTGTCGTGATCAATGTAGCAGAAACAGTAATATTATGTGTGTACCTGTCGTGATGCAGGTAGCAGAAAGAGTAATATTATTTGGGTACTTGTCGTGATACAGGTTGTGAAAAAATAGTACTATGTCGGTGGGTACCTGTCGTGATACAGGTTGCAGAAACAGTAATAATATGTGGGTACCTGTCGTGATACAAGTAGCAGAAATGGTAATACTATGTGGGTACTTGTCGTGATACAGGTAGCAGAAACAGTAATATTATGTTTGTATCTGTCGTAATACAGGTAGCAGAAACGGTATTATTATGCGGGTGGGTACCTGTCGTGATACAGGTAGCAGAAACTGTAATATTATATGGGTACCTGTCGTGGTACTGTTAGCAGAACAGTAAAATTATGTGGTTATTTGCCGTAATACAGTTAGCAGAAACAGTATTATTATGTGGGTACCTGTCCTGATGCAGGTAGTGTTTGTCTGTGTCATGACGTTCCTTGTAATTTGACCTTACCCTTCCTAATGACATCCACCCATTCTGAACGGTCCTTTGCTTTTCTTCTCCATCCTTGAAGTCCTATGTTTTTACGGCCGCCTGTACCCGATGTCATCTATCTATTTTAACTTTGGTTTTCCCAGTTACCTATTATCGTGGAACATGGCGGCATATCAGCAATTTGAATTTTGTAGTTTTCTCTTCTTATTAAGTAATCCACCCATTCATATCTTCTTATTTTGCTGTCAGTTAATTCATCTGTACCTTGATATAGATTACATTGTTTTTCAAGTCCCCTGATATGCCAGGTCTCTTTCGCAACTAGGTCTATATATTTTTCTGTGTATTTTCCTTTCCCATTTGGCTAATATATTGATGGCTCTTCTGGGTAAAGTGCAGTTTTCACTAACATAAGAGACAAAGGGCCGAATTAAAGTTTTGTAAATCCTTATCTTGTCTTCCTTTGGTACATACGTGGTTTTCATTTTTTTGTGCAGAACTCGTAGGCAACGTTTCCTTGAAGCAATTCAATTATTTATCTCCACCATGATATCGTTATTACACGTAAGCAGCGTTTCTAGATACTTAAAACATGTTACTTCTTAATGGGAAATATCGCTTAGAATCACCTTATTTGTGTTGTTATTATAGTTCTTTTTTCTCATGAATTTGGTTTTATTACGATTGATATCCAATCCGACTGACCTTGCTTCCGCCTGGAGTTGGTATATAACATTGTTCAATGCAGCAATATTTCTAGTCAAAATAACAGTACCATCGGCATAGGGTAAATATTATCTAGTTCGGTTAGAAATTGATCCATCTAGATAAATAATGATTTTCCTTGTTATCTTTTCAAGACAAATGTTTAAAAATAAGTTCGATAAGAAATCCCAATTTTAGATCCCATGAAATGTAGGAAATTTATTAGAAAGTTCATTTTGATTTTTAACTTTGTTTAAGGTGATTGATAGAATCATTTTTGTAAGGTTAATTAGCTTGTTTGGGATTCGAAACACTACCATTTCTTCAAAGATATAAACTGTAATAATACTATCAAAAGCCTATTTAACACATTGCGGACGGTTGACGCAGATTTGAGTTCTTAACACGGTGAAACTCGGTACATCTGCAAGTTCTCCTTAGTGCCACTCCACAAGGAGGAATGTTTCCAGAGGTATCACACCCTCAAGCACTACTAGGGTCTTTGGTGAGTATTTCCTGAAAATTTCAGTTCACAAAAATAGTT